>Ga0209709_10003558_pt1 | contig 12853 bp, 11 predicted proteins | sample ArcticOcean_MG_C_2_FD_187435 | JGI IMG/M metagenome (GOLD analysis project Ga0209709, IMG submission 187435) | Marine microbial communities from western Arctic Ocean - ArcticOcean_MG_CB4_136 (SPAdes) (version 2) | ecosystem: Environmental > Aquatic > Marine > Oceanic | place: Arctic Ocean... | reverse complement strand
AAAATTAAGAAAAATAAAAAAAATAAATAATAATACTAGAAAATAAAATAATAGATGAATATCTTCGTTAAAAAAATTTAAGTTACGATTTTTTGTAAAAATTAAATTATATGATAAAAATATACTAAAAAAAGATGTTAACATTAATAAAGACATTATTATAATCTGTGAATTATTTATTAGAATATTAGATAAATTATTCGATGGTAAAAAACCTCCAGAAGAAACAACAGTCATTGCTAGATTTAAAGAATTAAACATTCTAACTTCAAAAATATTTAAAATAACAAAAATTCCCAATGTAATTAATGAGTATAAGAGAAAAATTTTTAACGATTGTTTTAAAGTTTCTGCTTTATCAAATGATATAAAGTTAGTTAAAGATTTTTTAAAACTATGATCAAAAATATCTATTAAAAGTATAATAGAAAATAAAAAATAAAGACCACCAACCCACTGTGATGCGGATCTCCATAAGATGAGGCTTTGATCAATATGATTAATGTTATCAAAAATTGTAAAACCTGTTGACGTAAAACCAGAAATTGCCTCAAAGTAAGAATTAATAAATGTTAAATTATAAATACTAAAATAAAAAGGTATTGCGATTATTACTGGTAATAAAAAATAACCAAGGAGTATTGTTAATATTTTTTCATAAATTGTAATTTTCTTTTCATTGTTATTTTTAGATATATAAAATACTAACGTTAAGACTATAGAAACTAAAAAAGTGTAAACATAAGTGTTTAAATTAAGATAAAAATTCAAATAATAGGCATAAACAATATTAAAAAAAGAAAGAATAGAAATTATTCCACAAAAAATACTCAAATAAATGAGCTTAATATAATTCATTTAATTAAATAGAGCTTATACGAAACATGTTTTCGACTACATGTAAAAAATCTTTTTTTGCTAATAACACTACAACATCCTCTTTTTTAAATACAAAATCTGATCTTGGAATAATAACATCTTCTCTTCTTAAAATTGCCCCCACACGTATTTCATCAGGTAAGTTTGAATTTTTTAATTCTTTATTAATTAGTTCAGAAGTTTCTATGATTTCAGCTTCTATAATTTCGTATTCACCATTTAAAATACTATATGCATTTTCAATTGTACCTTTATGAATGTGCTTTAAAATGCTTGATACTGTATTCATTCTAGGATCAATAAAATCATCAATTTTTAAAGATGATTGAAGGAGGGAATAATTTGGTTTATTTATTAGTGCCATTGTTCTCTTGTCATTTAATTCGCTATTATCCTTTGCAAATTTTTCAACTAATACACTAACCATTAAATTATCTTCATCATCATTAGTAAGAGCTAGTACTGTTTGGACTTCATCTATATTTGCTTCCATCAAAACTTCCTCATCTAGGGCATCACCATTAATAACAATTGTATTATTAAGTTCACTTGCAATAAGCTCTGCCCTTTCTTTATTTTTCTCAATAATCTTTACTCTTGCTGAGTCAAAACTTTCTTCTAGGTTTTTAGCCAAGTTAAACCCAATATTTCCACCACCTATTATCAAAATTTTGTTTGAGATTTTTTCATTATGGCCAAAAGCATTCAATGTATCTTTCATTTGTGAGGCATTAATTACAACGTAAGCCCTATCATCTTTAATCATTATATCATTTTTTTTTAATACAACAAATTTATCATCTCTGATAACGCCCATAATATTAGCATTTAATTTAGGAAATTTTTTTGTAAGTTCATTAAGTTTAATATCTTTTAATAAACAATTTTCATTAATTAGAATTTCAAGTAATCTAATTTTATTGTCAGCAAATGGTACATTGTCTAGAGCTCCTGGAGCTTCTAATTTTCTCTGCAAAGATTTAGCTATTTCAATTTCAGGTGAGATGATAACATCAATAGGCAAATTTTCTTTATTATAAACTTTTGTAAATTTGGGATTTAGATAATCTTGAGATCTTATCCTTGCAATCTTTTTTTGAACTTTAAAAATTGAAAATGCAATTTGACATATAAGCATGTTAATTTCGTCATTACGTGTAACAGCAATGATCATATCGGCTTCAGACGCATTTGCTTTTTCTAGAATTAATGGGTATGTCGCTTTGCCAACAATAGATTTTACATCTAATATATCGTCTATTTTTTGAATATCATCACTAGACTGATCAATTACAGTTATAGAATGACCCTGCTCACTTAAAATTTTAGCTATAGTAAAACCAACTCTACCTGCACCACAAATAATTATATTCATTTAATTTAATTCCTTGATCCCTAGACCTTTTAACTTCCTATGTAGGGCAGATCTCTCCATTCCAACAAAATCAGCAGTTTTTGATATATTGCCATTAAATTTTTTCAATTGAGTAGTTAAATACTCCTTTTCAAAATTTTCTCTAGCCTCTTTTAATGGTATAGATAAAGAGTTTTCTGATGCATCAACTTTATCATCAGGTGTTTTTAAAGATTCTTTAATAATATTTGAAATTTTATCAGAAGTATCAGGAGAAAGTATAGCAATCCTTTCAATTAAATTTCTTAACTCCCTAACATTGCCTGGCCACTCATAATTAAGCAAATAGTTATTATTAGTATCTATATCCATTTTTTTTAAGTTATAGTTTTTTGAAATTTTTTCAGCAAAGTATTCAACAAGTAATGGTATGTCAGAAATTCTATTTCTAAGAGGCTCTATATTTACTTCAAATACATTTAACCTGTGATAAAGATCCTCTCTAAAATTACCATTTTCTATTTCTTTTTTAATATTTTTGCTAGATGAGCATATAATTCTAACATCAACATTGATATCATGATTGCCATTAATTCTTTTAAATTTTTGATCTATTAAAACACGTAAAATTTTAGATTGTGTTTCAAGAGGAATTTCTGAAATTTCATCTATTAGAAGAATACCACCTGTTGACTTTTCTAAGGCACCATAAGAAATTGAACCATTAACTTTTTCTTCACCAAATAATTCTAATTCATATTTCTGTACATCCAATAAAGCACCATTCAAAATTATGAAAGGTTCTTTTTGTCTTTTAGACTCTTTATGTATTTTTCTAGCAATTAGCTCTTTACCAGAGCCAGTTGGGCCATTAATAAAAATTCTACTCTCAGAAATTGAAATTTTTTTTATTTGTTCTTTAATATCTTTAATATTTTGACTAGTTCCAATTAGATCATAAGAATAAAAAAGCTTACTCTCAAACTCTTTATTCTTATTTTTTAAGTTAATATTCTCTATAGCGCGATTGACAAAATTTAATAACCTTTCTTGATTAAATGGCTTTTCAATAAATTCAAAAGCACCCGCTTTAAGCGCTTTTATTGCCATTTCAACATTCGCATGTCCCGTTATTATAATTACTGGAATATTTTTATCTTTTGTTTTTATATGGGTTAAAAGTTCCAAACCATCATTGTCACCTTTATCTAATTTAACATCAATAATAGCAACATCAGGAAGCTTTTTATCAATTTCATTTAGGGCTTGATTATAATTAGCTGCAAGTCGAGTTTTATACCCAGCATCATTAATCAAATCTTTAATAATGTTTCTTATATCAGTGTTATCATCAATAATTAATATTTCTATACTCATGGTTTTATAAAAGTAATTTGTATTTTTGCACCATCTTTAATTGGAATAAAATTTATTGAGCCATTGTGGTCATTTATTGTCTTATTGACAATAGCTAAACCTAAGCCGGTGCCTTTTTCTTTTGTTGTAAAATATGGGTTTAAAAGATCTTTCACATTATCCTTAAAGCTTTCAAAACCTAAGCCATTATCAATAATCACAAAATCTATAAATGATGGATTTTTATTTAAACTAATATCAATTTTTCCTTTAAAATTTATGTTATTCAATCTTTTTTCCTGAATACTTTCAATGGAGTTTTTAATGACATTAAAGAAAACTCTGCTTAATTGTTCATAATCTGAATTAAGAATTATATCGTCAGAATATGCGTTAAAATTAATTGAAATAGCGGGGTCTAATTCTTTAATTAAGTTAATATTATCTTTTACCAAAGAAGCTAAGTTATTATCTTTAAGTATTGGTTTTGGCATTCTTGCAAAATCAGAAAATTCATTTACTAAATTTTCAATTTGATTTATTTGTTTTCCAATAATTTTTAAACATTTAGTAAAATCTTCTTTTTGTTCAATTTCCATTTTATCTGCATATATTTTTTTTAACTTATCTATAGTTAATTGAATGGGTGTAAGTGGATTTTTAATTTCATGTGCTAATTTTCTTGCTAAACTTTCCCAAGCTTCATGTCTTTCATTGATAATTAATTTTTCTTGTTGAGCTTTTAATTGAACGGTCATCAAATTAAAATTTTTATTCAGAATTTCAATATCTTTATCAGCTGTTATCTCAGGGACTTTTGTATCTAAATTACCTTTACCAATATTCGTTGATGCTATTATCAAATTATTTATTGATCTAAAAAACCTGGATGAAAACCTTATAGCTATGGATATGGATACAAATAATAGCAGAGAAACTATAACCAAATAAATAAATACAAAAGAAATTTTTATTCCTGTCTTCTTATTTAAGACAGTGTAATAAAAGTTAAGTGCCTCCTGTGAATCTAACAGGTATTGAGAGATTTTCTTATCTAGATATTTTACTATATATAGATATTTATCTTCAAAATTTTCTAATTTTATAATTGATGCTGATTGATTTTTATACGCATTAATAATTTTAAGTGGTCTTTTATCATTTGAAACCATTTCAAGAGCCTCAGGTAATGGGGGTTTATAAAACAAAATATTATCTAAAGTTGTTAGATAAAGACTGCCATCGTCTTCAATAATATGGACTTCATCCATATTTCTTATTAATTTTTGAGTAATAAGAAAACTTTTAAATTGATTAATATTTGTATTTAAAAAATTAATACTTTTATTTAAGTCATAAGCTATTAATAGAATTTCAGATTGAGTCTTAGTTCTCACTTCTTCTGTGTAGCTTTTAGCAATTTGATAAGAGTTATTTACTGCTGTGGTAACTTTCTTATCTAAATATTTTTCTAAAGCAAAAGATAATATAAATAATGAAAATAATGATATTAATATTGAGGGTATCAAGGTAAATAAAGCGAAGAATGTGATATATTTTCTATTTGCTTTTGAGCCACTAACATCAACGTCGATCTTTAAAGAAGCGTTAACTTCTTTAAAAATCATATAAAAAAATACTAATAAAAGAACTATATTTAGCTCTAAAAGATACTGTAAATTTTGATCTGTTAACTTAAGAAAACTTTTATCTATAAAGGTTAAAAAAGTTACAAAAGCTAATGCTAATGTTACAAGGAAAACTAAACCAATAAATATATTTTTTTTGATAAAATAGATCATTGTGAGATAAATAATGTAATATATATTTTTATCATGAATAACTGTTTTATAATACTGGCTGGTGGAGAAAGTAAAAGATTTAATTCTAATATACCAAAGCCTTACCACTTATATAAGGGTAAACCTTTATTATTATATTCAATAGAGAGGGTTAAAAATTTTGGTAAATTTAATAAAATTGTTCTTGTTATTAACAAAAAACATAAAAAATATATCAAAAAACTTAAAATCACGAACATCAATATTGTTACTGGTGGAAAAACTAGGGCTGAATCAGCTTACAAAGGTCTTAGAAGTGTCAAAAATTATAATATTAAAAATGTAATGATTCATGATGCTGCGAGGCCTAATTTTTCTCTAAAACTTTTAAATAGATTGTTTAAAGAGCTCAAATTAAATGACTGTGTTATACCTGCAATTCAGACAACAGATTCAATTAAGCAAAAAAATTCAAATATAGTTACAAATTTGAAAAGAGAAAATATTTACTTAATTCAAACACCTCAAGCATTTAATTATAAAAAATTATATAAACTCCAAAGCAATAAAGGTGCTGAGATTACAGATGATGCCAATTTATTTGTAAGTGCTGGAAAAAAAATAAAAATTATTAAAGGTGAAATTAATAATAAAAAAATTACAACAAATTCAGATATAAAAATTAATAATTCAATTAAATATGGATTAGGCTTTGATGTCCACAGATTAGTGCCTAATAAAAAACTTTATTTAGGTGGAATTAAAATACCGTCACCTCTTGGTACTTTGGGGCACTCAGACGGAGATCCAGTTTTACATGCCATAACTGATGCAGTTCTTGGAGCATGCAATATGGGAGATATTGGTGAAAAATTTTCCGATCAAAATAAAGAATTTAAAAATATCCGATCTACTATTTTATTAAAAAAAATAATTGAAGAAGTAAAAAACAAGGGTTACTTAATTAACAATATTGATATTAATATTATTACTCAAAAGCCTAAAATTCAAAAATATAAAAAAAAAATTAAAGACTGTGTTGCAAAAATATGTAAAATTTTACCAACACAAATAAATATAAAAGGTAAAACAACTGAAAAACTAGGTGTAATAGGAAGAGAAAAAGCTATTGCTTGTGAGGTAATAACCTCTGTAATTAAATATGATTAAAAATTTTAACTCACTTTTAGTAACTATGTTTGGTTTAGGAAAGATCAAATTTATGCCGGGTACTATTGGTTCATTTGCTACGGTAGTTATTCTTTTTTATTTATTTCACTCACTTAACATCTCACCTAATGTCATTTTTATAGGGTGGATAATTGTCTTTATTTATTCTTTTTATGCAGTTTCAACCCATACAGAAGATAGTAAAAACAAAGATCCATCAGAAATTATTATTGATGAGTTCTTAGGTCAATCTATACCAATTTATCTTTATGAAGTATCGCATGGAACAACAAAGGAAAGTAATGAGGCGGTTGTGTATTATGCTTTATTTTTTATACTATTTAGATATTTTGATATTATGAAGCCATTTCCAGTTAACTTCTTTGATAAGAACTTTAAGAATAGTTTTGGAGTAATAATGGATGACATTTGTGCAGGGTTATATGTGGTTTTAACGGTGGTTTGTTTTATAATTGTTAAAAGCTATGTCATATAATGAAAAATCTAGCCAATAAAGTTGTCAAAAAACTAATACAAAAAAAACTTAAAATTTCGTTTGCTGAATCTTGCACTGGTGGAATGCTATCTAGTACAATAACATCTGTTAGTGGTTCTTCTAAAGTGTTCAACTTAGGGCTGATCACTTATTCAAATAAAGCAAAAATAGATATTCTTAAGGTTCCCAAAAAAATTATCGACAAATATGGTGCGGTCAGTAATGAATGCTGCTTATCAATGGTCAAAAATTTAAGCAAAATTAGTAAAACTAACATATCCGTTTCTATAACAGGCATTGCAGGACCTAATGGTGGAACAAAATTAAAACCTGTTGGTTTAGTTTACATCGGAATTAAAAAAGGAAACAAAATAGTAATTAAAGAAAATCAATTTAAAAATAAAAATAGAATATCAATTCAAAAAGCAACAGTTAACAATACGTTAAAAATAATTAATAAAGTTATTTGAAGCTAATAAATTTATTGTTAATTTTTTCATTTTTCACTAAATAGATTATTGGCTCTTTCTTGAAAAGCATCAGCAATTTTATCTAATCCATATTGAAAAGAAGTTGACATCAAAATGTTTAAAAATTTATTTTTAATTTCAAAATCTACATCAAAGTATATTTCTGTTCCATTTTTATGATCATCAAAAGTCCATTTATTGTCCAAATGTTTAAGGGGGCCACCTATATTCGTTACATAAATAGAATTATTTTTTTTATTAAATCTTACGTCGCTTTTATAAGTGTCTTTAAAAGGGCCCTTACCAATAGTTAAGTCTGCAATGATATTAATAAAATCACCCATGTTATTGTTTTCGTGAACTTTTGCATCAATACAATATGGTACGAAAGTTGGATATTTTTCTATATCTAAAACTAAATCAATAAGCTTATATTTATCACATTCAATTAAACGCTTAACTGAAGCTCTAGGCATTAATTTTTTAATCTATTTTTTTGCAGTTGTTCAAAATCTTCGTCTGCATGGTATGAGGATCTAGTTAAAGGTGTTGAAGAAACTAATAAAAAACCCTTTGATTTTGCAATAGTTTCGAACTCTTTGAATTCATCAGGGTGATAATAACGTTCTAATGGATGGTGCCTTACAGATGGCTGTAAATATTGTCCAATTGTTAAGAAATCAACATCTGCTGCTTTTAGATCATCCATCACTTGAATAATTTCCTCTTTAGTTTCACCTAACCCAACCATTAAACCCGATTTTGTAAAAACATTCTTGTTAATAACTTTTGCATTTTTTAATAATTCTAGAGATGAAAAATATCTAGAACCAGGTCTTACTTTCAAATAAAGTCTTGGAACGGTTTCAATGTTATGATTAAAAACATCAGGATTGGCTTCTAGAACTTTTTTGTAGGCATCACCTTTTCTAAGAAAATCAGGAGTTAAAACTTCGATAGATGTGTTGGGGTTTATTTTTCTAGTTTGACTAATAACATCATAAAAGTGATTTGAACCACCATCTTCTAAATCATCTCTGTCAACTGAGGTTATAACCACATGTTTTAAATTAAGTTTAAGAACAGCGTTGGCTATTTTAATAGCTTCTAATGGATCTAGTTTACCTGGTTTACCAGTTTTAACATCACAAAACGCACAAGCACGAGTGCATGTGTCTCCCATAATCATAAACGTTGCGTGCCTCTTGCTCCAACATTCTGTAATATTAGGGCAGTTTGCTTCCTGACAAACAGTTACTAAATTATTACTATTAACAATAGTTTTGGTTAAAAAAAATTCTTTACTATTAACGAGTTTAGATCTTATCCAATCAGGTTTTTTTTTGATTGGGTTTACAGGTTTGTTAACTTTTTCTGGATGTCTAATTGTCATTGTTTTTAATTATATAAAGGGTCTCCCCTTCTTTGACAAACAAAAATTTTTCTCTAATTAATATCTCTACATAATCTAGGTCTAATTTGTCACTTAATAACGAATTTTTAAACTTAAGATCATTAATTTTATTTGATAGATTGCTTTCTGTATCCTGTAGATTTACTAAAATTTCTTTTTTTTTAAAAAAAGAAAAAAGACCTCTTTCACCATCCAAAAGGTTAAAAAAAAAATAAAGTATTAAAAAAGTAGAAATTAGTAAGAAGTAATTTTTTTTTAATTTATCCAGCATTAATTAATTTTATTCATTATAGCTTTTTTTCCAAGCTCTTCTTCAATACGGAGTAATTGATTATACTTTGAAACTCTTTCTGATCTAGCCAAAGATCCAGTTTTGATTTGATTTGAATTTGTACCCACTGCGAGATCTGCTATAAAAGTATCCTCACTATCTCCAGACCTGTGAGAGATTATTGTTTTATAACCAATGATTTGAGCAAATTTAATAACCTCAAGTGTTTCTGATACTGTGCCAATTTGGTTAAGTTTAATTAGTATTGAATTTGAAGAGATATTTAAAAAGCCTTTTTTAAGTCGTTCTAAATTAGTGACATAAAGATCATCTCCAACAATTTGTACATTCTTTATAGACTTCATTATTTTACTCCATGCTGACCAATCATTTTCTCCGAATGGATCTTCAATAGATTTAATTTTGTATTTATTTATTATTTTTTCATATTTTTTAATTGATTGATCAACAGAGATATGTTTTTTTGAATGGATTGAATATTTGTCTTTTTTAAATAATTCATTTGCAGCTACATCTAGGCAGATAGAAATATCTTTACCATTTTTAAAGCCTGACCTATTAATTGCAGCTACAACTAAATCTAAAGCTTTTTCATTACTATTAATCATTGGAGCAAAACCACCTTCATCTCCTACAGACGTTGATAAACCTTTCTTTTTAATTAGGTCTCTTAAATTACTAATTACAACAAAGCATATTCTCATAGCTTCTGAAAAGCTTTTAGCCTTATCAGGTCTAATCATAAACTCTTGAATTCTTAATCCATTGTTAGCGTGCGCTCCTCCATTAATAATGTTCATTAGTGGATATGGTAATTTATAATTTCTCTTTACTAGAAATGTTTTAAAGAGAGGTATTTTTTTAATTTTTGCAGATAGTTTCTTAGCTGCCATTGACACTGCCAAGATAGCATTAGCCCCTAAATTTGTTTTTTGTCTTGTGCCATCAAGGTTGATCAAGATTGTATCTATACGCATCTGATCGTGAATATTTGTGCCACTAAGTTTTTTAGATATTTTTGTATTAACTAAATTAACAGCACTTAAAACACTTTTACCTAAATATTTTTTGTTATTATTGTCTCGTTTTTCAAAAGCTTCATATGTTCCGGTAGATGCGCCAGATGGACAAATAGCAGATGCACTTACATTTCTTGAATAAACTTCTGCTTCAATTGTTGGATTTCCTCTGCTGTCAAAAACTTGACGTGCTCTTATCTTTAAGATTTTACTCATTTATTTTTTAATTAGATTATCAATTTCAAATAGTTGAGATAATAATTTCTCTAATTCATCTAATGGAACCATATTGGGTCCATCAGATGGAGCATTATCTGGGTCTTGATGTGTTTCAATAAAAACACCAGCAACACCAACTGCAACTGCTGCTCTTGCTAAGTATTCTACGAATTCTCTTTGTCCACCGCTAGTTTCCCCTAAACCTCCGGGCTGTTGAACTGAATGTGTTGCATCAAAAATTACAGGATAGCCATTCTTGGCCATTATAGGTAAAGACCTCATGTCAGAGACAAGAGTATTATAACCAAAGCTAGCACCTCTTTCAGTAACTAAAATATTATTATTACCAGAGTCAGCAATTTTTTTAGTAACATTAACCATGTCCCATGGAGCAAGAAATTGTCCTTTTTTAACATTTATAATTTTTCCTGTTTTAGCAGCCGCAATTAATAAATCTGTTTGTCTGCAGAGAAATGCTGGTATTTGTAATACATCTGCGTGTGGTGCCACTACTGCACACTGTTCTGCGTTATGTATGTCTGTTAATATTGGAACATTGAATTCTTTTTTAATTTTATCAAAAATTGGTAAAGATTGTTCAATACCAGCTCCCCTTTTTCCTTTTAGACTAGTTCTGTTAGCTTTATCAAAAGAAGTTTTGTAAATGAACCCCATATTAAACTTAGAAGTAATTTCTTTGATTTGACCCACCATATCCATGGCATGCTGTTCAGTTTCAAGCTGACACGGTCCTGCAATAATACAAATTTTGTTATTATTTGAAATTTCTATATTTCCACATTTAACTTTTATATCTTTCATTAATAATTTTTAGCTGCTTTGATAAAAGATGAGAATAAAGGATGTGGCACCAAAGGTCTAGATTTAAATTCAGGATGGAACTGAACAGCTACAAACCAAGGGTGGTTTTTTAACTCAATTATTTCAGGTAATTTGTGATCAGGAGATAATCCTGAAAAAACCATTCCATTTGCTTCAAATTGATCTTTGTAGCTAATATTAACTTCATATCTGTGCCTGTGTCTTTCTTGAATTGTTTTTGATTTATAAATTTTTTTTACTAATGAATTTTCACTTAATTTAGCCTCGTAAAGACCAAGTCTCATAGTTCCTCCTAAATCTTTATCTGTTCCTTTAATTAATTTACCATCCTTATTCCATTCAGTAATTAAACCAATGATTGGTGTACCACCCTTTCCAAATTCACTTGACGTAGCTTTCTTTATATTTAATTTATTTCTAGCAAATTCTATAATTGCCATTTGCATTCCAAAACATATTCCAAAAAAGGGGATTTTTTTCTCTCTCGCGTATTTGATTGCTTCAATCTTTCCCTCTGTTCCTCTTTTTCCAAATCCACCTGGTATTAAAATCCCAGAAACTCCTTTTAATTTTTTTTTAATTTCAAAAATTTTTAAATTTTCTGAATCTATTCTTACCAAGTTAACCTTAAGACTATTATCAATACCGCCATGTGTTAATGCTTCATCTAGTGATTTGTAAGCATCTTTGAGATCAACATATTTACCAATAATTGCAATATTGATCGATTTTTTTGTATGCAAAATAATTTTTGTGATTTTTTTCCAAGGATTTAAATTAACTTTTTTCCTTGATTTAATTTTAAAATATTCAAGGACTTGTTTGTCTAAATTTTCTCTATTAAAACTAATTGGTGCTTCGTAAATGGTTTTAACATCAACTGTTTGAATGACATTTTCAATATTGACATTGCAAAATAAAGATATTTTTTTTCTATGCTCTAGTGGGATGGGTCTTTCAGATCTACAAATGATAATATCCGGTTGAATACCTAAGCTTCTTAATTCTTTTACTGAGTGTTGAGTTGGTTTAGTTTTAATTTCATCAGATGCTTTTAGGTACGGAACTAAAGTTAAATGAACAAATAAAGCATTTTTTTTACCCACGTCATTTGCAAATTGCCTAATAGCTTCAACAAAAGGAAGGCTCTCGATATCCCCTACTATTCCTCCAATTTCACAAATTACAAAATCTTCTTTTGATGTATCCTTTTTTATAAAATCTTTAATACGATCAGTAATATGAGGAATAACCTGAACTGTTTTACCAAGGTAACCACCTTTACGCTCATTCTTTAAAACATCGCTATAAATTTTTCCAGTTGTTATATTATCTGATTTTTTTGCAGATATCCCAGAAAATCTTTCATAATGACCTAAATCCAAATCAGTTTCAGCACCATCATCAGTTACAAAAACTTCACCGTGCTGAAAAGGACTCATTGTTCCTGGGTCAACATTTAAATAAGGATCAAGTTTTCTTAAACGAACTTTAAAACCTCTTGATTGAAGTAGGTATGCTAGGGAAGCTGAAGAAAGACCTTTTCCTAAAGATGAGACC
>Ga0209709_10003557_pt1 | contig 12853 bp, 18 predicted proteins | sample ArcticOcean_MG_C_2_FD_187435 | JGI IMG/M metagenome (GOLD analysis project Ga0209709, IMG submission 187435) | Marine microbial communities from western Arctic Ocean - ArcticOcean_MG_CB4_136 (SPAdes) (version 2) | ecosystem: Environmental > Aquatic > Marine > Oceanic | place: Arctic Ocean... | reverse complement strand
TACTTTATATAAGCTTCTTTCTTTGTAAGGCATTCCATTCCATTGTTGATATTTACGTATTTGATTCATTGTTTTCGTATTTGAATTAAATCCAATCGATGAACCAACCGAAGATTCGGGTAATAATGAATTAACAGGCATACCACACCGGGTTGGATCAGCTGTCTTGCTATCACCCGAACCATAATAACGCCATTCGGGGTTATCAACGATATTACTAATTATATTTGAACAGACTTTACATTTAGTCATACCCCTTTCTATCTGTATGTTTTCCCGTTGTTGACAACATGCTTCTTTTTCAGTTTCGGGATCTTTAGACAGTGTGTCAATGAAGTCGAAATGCTTACCAAAATCCATTATCGTATATATTTGTGATAATATCCTTAAATATTATATCAAATTTACTTTTAAAAAAAAAAGTATTTTACTTAAATAAGATGTTAACTGAAATAATTTCAGGATTATGGATTGGTAATATAAATGATGCATTTAATGAAGACTTTTACAATGACAACCTTATCACGATCGCTATTAATTGTACTTTTGAACAGGGGTTTTTAGATATCCCCAATATTAAAAAAATTCGTGTCCCTCTCACAGATAAGCTTGAACCATCAAGGGATTTAAAATTATTAAGAGAGAATATGGATAAAATAATTACTTTTATCCATGATAAATTAGAAGACAATAATATAATTATCTATTGTTATAATGGTGTAACTATCTCGCCACTTATCGCCGGTTTGTATATGGTTAAAAAAGGAGGTGTTTCAAAAGACTTCATACGAGACATTCTACGATCAAAGAATAAAGATATTTGTTTAGATTTTGATTTATCATCATTTTAATTCTCTTTTTCAATCCAATAATGAATTTTCCCTTTGGGGTCAACCGGTCGTTTCACAACATTTCCAACGGTCCCCAACCACCAATCATCCCCACCTTTATTGAAATGTGTTTTACAAAAATCACCACAAGACTCACTACTTGATCGCGAACATTGACCACCATACCCTTCGTTCCATACCAATGCTTTACATTTGTTTTGTTTTCCATGGTATGCATCGCGATTACGGACCTGATGTGTTCCAGATGAAATATTTACTTCTTCAAAAGTAATTGTAGTTGTTGAAAAATACATATCTATTTCTTTTAAGATAATATCGTGTATATCTGTATTATCATATGTAATTAATTCTTCCGCAATATCCTTTTTAAGTTTTAGAAGCAAGAAATCAAAATAATATTTGTTCATTTTCGGTTTGCCGAATGATTTCTTCGACTACCGTTTCAACTACACGTTGTTTATATGTTTCATTGAATAAACTTTCAATTTTTAAAATATTTATTCTATAATCATCCTTTGTTACATCTATTCCTGGGAATTTTCTCTTCAGTAGTATTAAAAGCTTGTCATCTATAGATTCGTGGACTACTTTTTTTTTATAATAATGATTTGGATTGACTAATAAATGCATATTTTCTTCCATTGTGGACTATCTACTATTAAATAGTAAATAATTGAATGGTGATAAACGAATTTTTCATTTTGATATTATGAATAGATAGATACAATTCAGATGTATTTGTGTAATTTTCTAGATTGTTTTTCTTAATTGAAATGATTCCGTCTTTGATAAATCCATCATATGGAATTCTATACTCGGACGAAAAAAAAGAATTAATATCCTTCAATAACTGATTCTGATCCGAATCTAGGATATTAATAATAAGTCGGTTATTTGTTTGTTTGATAATTGAAAACTTTGCTATTTTCAAAGGGATACCTATTAAATATACGCCGTCTATCATGTATAGTATTTTTTGGCTATTTTTTCCATTTTTTATCTTTATTTTATCATTTGAGAAATATTTCAGGTCTATAATTAAATCCATAATATATATTTATCTAAAAATATTAAGAACTAAACATGTTATACTATTATGGAATTAACTGATTTAATACATTATAAAATAGCCTATCAGTTATATTTTTTCTTTAAGAATAAAAATCATCCGAATCTAATCTTATACGGTTGCAAATATTCAGGGAAAACAACATTAATAAAAACATTGCTTTCGCATATATACACTTCTGAAATTAAAAAGAAAGAAACAACTGATTTTTCTGTTTCTTTAAACAATTCATATTATTATTTTAATTGTGCATCAATACAAAATAAAAGTGCTTTTTTAGATTATTTCAAAGAGATAATTTTAACATATAACTACTATCATTCACAATCAAAATATATCATATTGGATCATTTTGAAGAAGCGGGGGGAACCATACAAAATTCATTGAAAGTTATGATTGAAAAAGCCTGTTATTCTAGCAAAATTATCATTCTCACAAATAAATTTAATAAAGTAATATGTCCTATCAAAAGCAGATGTATCAGTATGAGAGTACCCTCAATGACTCAATCGGATAAATATATATACATCAAAGAATACATGATAAACAAAAACATCCCCGTGAATGCTTTCATTCTCATGGACAAATGTAAGGTTTCGGAACTTCACGAAATAATAAATGAATTCACGATAGATAACTACCGAAATATTAAAATGACAATTTATCAAGAAATGAAAGAAGCAATTATGTGGGATATAATAGATGTAGAAAAACTGAATAAAATGAGAAAAATGTCATCTACTATTAAAGAATTAAATATCAGGTTTTCTGAATTATTAAAACAGTTTATCTGTGAATATGAAATGGTCAATATTAGTATGATTAAAGAATGTGCCGAAAACGAATATTTACTTGGGAATTCATATCGGTCATTAATTCATATTGACCATTTACTACTTAACCTTAATCTTATGATACATAAATAATGGATTATTATACAATCCTTAAATTAAATGAAAATAGTACTAAAAAGGAAATAAAAAAAAGATATCGTGAACTATGTCTAATATATCACCCCGATAAAAACAATGGTGACGATACCGAATTTAAAAAAATAAATGAAGCATATGAAACCCTTTCAGATGATGGAAAACGCAAGAAATATAATGTGACACGATATTTCCCCCATATAGAGTTTACAGAGGATGATTATCAATTATTAGAAAAATATTATCACCAATTAATCTATTCAAAAGAATTTAAATTAATGAAATTACTCTATCAATCAATCCCCGAACATATTAAGCAATCCGTATGGGAACGGTTCAAAAAAAGAACATCCAAAGAAATTGTAAAGGCTCAAAAAACCATCTATATCACAGAACTATACGAAAATGCAACTGTTAATTTAGTAATCGATATAAATGACTACCAAAATAAGGTTTTGAAAATAATTCATGTAATCACAAATAATGGAATCTATTATTTGTATCTACGAGAATTCAGAGATATAATAATAGATAATTATAATTGTATGTTATATTTACATTTTTATGTAATAAATAGTATATAATCGGATGTTTACAGAAGATTCTATTCTTTTAAGAAATTACTTTTTACCACGTATTACTTTGAAAAATTCGGTAGAACTTCAAAGTACATACGACTTTTTAAAATCCATAAAAGTTCACCCCATCAAAGTAAAAAATATTGAAACACATGGAATACAAAGGGTCTCTATCAATATTTCAGGGGGGGCTGATATTATCATTCAAAAAACATATTTATTTGCGAAAACAATAATACAATTTAGATTGAACCGGTGTAATATTACAATTAATTTATTTTCCAAAGAGGTAAATAAACAACTTATTTATCAATTATCCGAAATCGTACAATATATGAGTTCTTTATCCAGTATCAATATCAATCATTTGGTCATCAATATCTATTTAACCGATATAAATAAAAAAATAACTTCTAAAACAAAAAAATTAGGAAGGAATGAAATCAATTCAGGGATGTGTCAACAAGGAGGTGTGACAACGATTACAATCTACCGAGAAGAAGAATTAATAAAAGTACTTATTCATGAACTAATTCACGGTTTTAATTATGATAGATATGAAGATACAGATCAAATTATTAAACATTATCAGAAAAAATATAATATTTCGTCAAAACGTATCAATACAAATGAAGCATATACCGAGATCTGGGCGAATTTAATTAACTGTTTTCTTATTTCTCAAAAAAAAGGAAGAGATAATTATCAATTATTTTTAATATTGATTGCACTTGAAAAAGAATTCGCACAATTTCAAGCTGAAAAAGTTATGTATTTAACAGGGATAGACACGAAAGTAGCGGTAGATATTAATAAAGATACAAATGTTCTTTCTTATTTCATCATACGGAATGAATTATTTGAAAAATTAAATTTATTTTTAAAATTTTGTAAGAATACCAATGATAATTACATAAAATTAAATGATGAAAAGGAATGGTTTAAATTCCTAATGAAGAATTATAAAACGAAAAAGAATAATAGACGGTTTAATAATATTAAACAACAAAAAATTTATACTACTATGAGAATGTCATTAAATGAAAGGGACATTTATGCATGAAGGTATACCCCGTCCTTGTTAGGGTAGTGTACCTTCATATACTTCTGGAGATTGAAGAATGTTAGTTCATCGCCTTTCTTGAGGCGGAGAAGATCTCTAAGAGTCTTGTCCGGGTGAATCGTTCTCTTGTCTTCTTTTTTCTGGAGGTCGTGTTCCTGGCAGTACTTGGTAATGCGCTTGGTAACTTCCGTGCGAGCGATTAAATCGTCTTTTCCAAGTTTGAGAAATTTAGAAAGTTCAGCCGATACGGGACCGGGTTTTGCAAAACCACTCGGGGGCTTATTGGGATCAACGACACGCTTTACACGGCCTTTCATTTTCTTGTTCATGACCTTGCGGTCGCGAGCAACACGCTTTTCAAGGGTGTTTACGCTAGAGGAAAGGGTTTTGATTAGTTCAAGAGCCGATTTAAGCGTCTCCTTGACTTCGTTAAATTCGGCATCATAGTTTTCTTCGGGTTCAACCGGTTCAACCGGGGAATCAACCACCTGGGTTTCTACGACCGGGGCGACGACCGGGGCGACGACAGGTTCAACTTTCTTGGTAGAAGAGGTTTTCTTTGCAGAGTTTTTCTTTGTTTGAGCCATTTTTATATTTATTTATTTTTTATTTTATCTCTTTTACCGCACTTATTATGATATACAATCATAATATTTGTTTAAATAACTTATTTACAGTTATTTACTAAATCCAAACATGGACAATCCATGGATGTGTTTCACAACATTCTCGTGAAACAGTACCCAATCCAATAATAAAGTACATGTATCCAAGTTTCCTGTCGTCTGGTGAAATTGCATTTTGAAATTTTTTAACTTCATTTAAAATCAATTTTCTAATCTCTCCGATATTTGAATACCTATTTACATCACTTACTCGGTTTGTGAAAACTCTACCATTAGGAGGAGAAATACGTGTTTTGACATCGGATGTGATTTGTAGTCGGTAATTCCATAAATCTTCTAAATTGCCATATAATTTTTTTAATAAGGGGATATTTAAATTTAAAAACCAACTCGGCTGACAATAATACCCAGAATTATCAATATCACAAAATAAATCAATACATTTTTGTTTTATCATTTGTTCAAGTGATACTTGTAATTGAGTGTGATCAATCACTTCGTCTGATACCCCTAATTTTAATTTTTCCGTCAATAATTTAGAACGTTTAATGATACTTCTTGGAATCGCTGACATCGTATAGGGGTTCGGTTGTTTAAATTCAATCAATTTATTAAATGATCGTATGTCAAAAAACCATATGAATCCATTCTCATCCTTATACGAAAAATAATATTTATTTTTAATTTCATCCCTTGTTTCATATGTAAAAAAATCTATATCGTTATTAGATTTTTTTTTATCAACAAAACCCTCGCCCCGTAGCTTGTTTATTTCATTTTCTACCCTTAATTTATATTTTTTTTGAATTTTCACGATTATATCCATATCTTTTTCATCATATTTTTTTAATTCGCTGAATACTTCCTGGAGGATTAGAAAAGCATCCTTTTTTTTCGTATTTCTCACGCCGAGGTAGTTTGCACCATGGATCGCTTCAATTGTAGTAATGATATCTTTTTTTAGATAATCACTTTCTTTATTTGTAAATTTAAGGGCATTTATTTGATCACAAGATAGTAGATACCTTCGTCTATGTTTGGTACAGTATTCTCCATATTTATCTTTATTATGACAGTCCTTTAAAATACACATCCTTCTATAAATAATTATTTTTAAAAAATGGTTAAATAGTTAAATAATATATCCGCAATAAATATTTCAATAAATATTTCAAAATTTGAAACTTGAGTTATTTAATATAATAAATAACAAAAAAGAGAGAGATAAGTAAAAAAGAACAACAAGAACAACAAGAACAACAAGAACAAAAAGAACAACAAGAACAACAAGAACAAAAAGAACAACATGTCTAGCGCAATGAAAGCACAGAACATTGATTTGAGCAAGGTTTCATTCTCTACACCAAAGACCCTTGACAATGGAGGAAAGATGATCTACCTTAACTACAATGGGGGTATTAATCCCCTCTATGTAGCTACCCCAGAAGGAGAACTTATTTGGGATCCCAACTATTTCGCTGATGACGGTAAGGAGGATGGGAATTCCAATTCGGGTAAGTTTTCAGTTACAATGTCTATCAAAAAGCAGCAAAAGGGTATGATGGAGTTCCATGATTCATTCGTTGCACTAGATGAATTCATTATGGCTGCAGCAAAGGAGAATTCGCAGGCATGGTTTAAGAAACCCAAGATTTCAGAAGACGCTATTCGTGAACTCTATACCCCACAAATCAAGATTTCAGTTGACTCTGAAACGGGTCTACCCAATGAATATCCCCCGAAGTTTACCTACAAGGTAGTGAGGCGCGATGGAAAGTTCCAAAACTTCAAGATTTATGATATGGATAAGAAAGTATTTGATGTTAACAAGACCACCGATGAACCAGTTGAATTCTCAAATGTTGTTATGAAGGGTGCCCTTGTCAAGGTTGTACTGAAGTGTAATGGTATTTGGGTTGCGAATGGTAAGTTTGGATGCACCTGGAGGGCAGAACAGATGCGGGTAAAGGTCCCTGAAGGTGGTCTCCGAGATTTCGCAATCCTTTCCGATTCAGATGAGGAAGATACAGAAGAAACGGTTGATGAGAAGCCTATCATGATTGAAGATTCAGATGAAGAAGTCGTTGAACCTGAACCTGAACCGGAAAAGAAGAAAACTCGTCGCGTGAAGGTAAAGAAGGATAGCGAAGAATGAGTTTAAATCATATAAATATTAAATGATTACTATGTAGATTAGGATTAGAATAATTAATTAAATATAAATAATTTTTTTTATGCTTATTGAGCTATTTGGCGTCGTTGGTGTAGGGGTTAGCATATCAGCCTTCCAAGCTGGTGTCCCGGGTTCGAGTCCCGGACGACGCATTTTTTTTTGGTGCTTTGGTCTAGTGGTATGATTCTACCTTTGGGTGGTAGAGGTCCCGGGTTCGATTCCCGGAAGCACCCTCTTTATTTTTTTTTAGTTCATTAGGGTGCCGCGGGGGGAGCCGCGGGGGGAGCCGCGGGAGGAGGAGTCGCCCTCGGCGTTGGAGGAAGAGCCTTGGCTCCACCGTGTATAACCAAGCGATGTATAATAAATAACATCAATACAAACATATGTTCGTTATTCGTTAAGAATACACAATACAAGATAAATGTTAAAAATACCATCATCACCGGGTTTGAGATAATCTTAACTAGTTCCCCTTCTAGATCTTCAATCGGATTTGACGGAAAATACGCGCTTATTGGGAAAAGCATCGCGACAAGTGAAATGATTAAAACTAAATTAATCATATTACTTGAATTTTTAAGGACATTAACAAAAGGAGATAGTTGTTTTACAAAGTACATTTATAATAGAATACATTTTTTTTTAAAAAAAATAAGTTATTGATGAACCACCAAATAATGAATAATATATAATGCTAAAGCCAACATTTTGACATCTCCGCTATAGAAGACACATAATACAAATATGCTCGCAATAGCCATAATCCACGGAACTTGCATTATTTCCTTGAGTTCCGATTCAACCTTTTCTTTAATGTCATATGGGATGAAATGCTTCACGGGGAATAAGAATAATATAACTAAACCGAGCATAACCATATTTATGGCTACCGAATTCCTTTTTAACATTTGAGTGACAGGGGTTAATACTTGATTCATTTTATATTATAGAATATATTTTTTTTTAATCAAAATCTAAAACAACCGATACATTTGTTTGGTTTAAACCCCTGGTTGCAGATTTTGATAATTCTTGTCTTTTCTTACGTTCTTTTGATATTTTCTTATGTTTTTTAATTTGTTGAAAGCTATTTGTCATATCTTCTTCTATAATACTGTAATTTTCAATAATATAATCAATTATCAAATTATCAATCGCCCACTTAAAAAAATTTAATTGTCCAATCGTCGTTTCAATACTTTTAGTTTCACCTTTTTCATCCGTATATTCAAAATTGATTCTATCCCGTCTACAAAAAGGATCAAATTTTTTCTTTGAATACGATTTTAATTGAGACTTATAAGAATGATATGTATTAAATAATTTAATATGTTCGTTTCCGTCCGATTTAAATGTTTTCTCCCCACACTCTTTATCCTTGAAAATAGAATAGTAAATATTGTATTTCTTTGAATAATTTGTTACAAACCAATCAATAATACGCAAGGACACTTTGTTATTGGTTTGAAGTATGATTTCCAATAAACGCTTCATATTTTTTCCTTTTATGTAATATCCTTTTAAAGACACCAATAAAATATTACTATCCATTTCATAATGTATGATTGATTTCCTTTAAATAATTTATTTATCAATCCAATAGATTCCCTGTAGATATGCATCTGCCAAATCATCTTTCTTTTTAGAATTAGTAAACAATGTTTTAAATTCTTCTACCTCTCCCTTAATCATGTAGTTGGTATATTCAACGCTCAAAAATTTATTTTGGGCATATTTTCCCTTCTTATTACATTCTATCGGAGGACCCGTATATACTTTTAATTTGTTCCGTGCATTTACCATATGTATATTTTCTATCAATGAGTTTTCATTCATAACACCTTCAACTACAAAAAATGTATAAATTATCATCTGAATACTTTTCATTGTTGGATTTTTTAAAGCGGGTTGATTTTCAATTAAAACATGCTTTATTTCTGTTAAGTTTAAGTCTCTTAATTTCTGTATACATAATTGTGATATTTTCAATATGTCGTAGTTTGTATTTAGTTTCTTCAGTTTTTTGAATTTCTTTGAATGCGCACTACAACAATAATTTTCAGGACAGTCATCCTTAATTAAATATGTTGATTGCTTTTCGCATTTTTTATTTAGATGAACATCACAAATTGGATCTTCATTTAAGTTAATGATACCCCATTGAATGATTTTTTTTTCAGGGGTTAATTCACAATAGGCCAAGTTTTTGATACCAACATCAAATGATAAATAATTCATAAGAATATATATTCTTGAATTTTTAAATAATTAAACAGAAAGATTACATTTCAGGGTTAAATATTTCTTTTATTCTTTGTAAATATACCAAATTATAAGTCAATACCATAAAGCTAAAAAGAACCAAAGGATAAATGTGATTGGTATATCTTAAATCAATAATTGGATCTAAAAACATATTCATAAGTGAGTCTTCTCTTTTCACATCACGTACCTTACATTCAATATAAGCAACTGAACATACTCTGTAATTTGTAGTTACTTTAAAGAAACAAAATAATAAGAGTAACAAATATACAATTGATACCTGGTTATTTAAAAAGAGTGAAACGACACCATAAAGTAAGTAGGTATAGACAAATATCAAATGGAGTAGCATTTATAATATTTAATTATAATATATTTATGAATATCAATCATTTGTTAATCTTTACACTATTATTATTATATATCAATTTTCGCAGTAATACATATGAAAACTTTACAGGTGAAGTGAACCAAGCAAGTTGTGTTGAAAGAATTCTTAATTATGAATGCTTGGACGAAGATAAAAAAAATAAATTAAATGAAGACTGTGACAGTTTTGAATTATATATATCTACCGGATTGGTCAATATAAGTTGTGATGATAAAACACTTTATGATACATTACTTTGTAATAAAATGTTATCAGAAGGTGCCTGCGAATGTTCCTATGGAAGAAAACAAATCGCCGGAATATGTAACGTTGACCCCATTAATATATCATGTCCAGCAGAACTACAAAGTAAGGATCTAGCCATAATAGAGAAAATAGAGGAACTCCAAACAGAATCACGTAAATGTGAAAATGTTGAACGTAAAGAAAAAGAACTACTTGACATCGCGGGTACGTTACGAACTTTAATGAAAGGCAATGGACTACTAAAAGGTAGTAATACAAAGAATTACATCGTAATACTTGTTGTCGTATGTGTTGTTATTGGGTTGATACTTTACATCAAAAAAAAATAGTATAAAGTATACGTATGAAAAGGGAATACCTTCATTATTTGTTGATATTCTTCATAATATACTTCCTATTATTTACAATTAAAGAAAAAAGGATAGAAGGGATAGAGAATAACGCCGCCATTTCAGATAAAAATGAAAGAATAACAGGAACTCTCTTTTTTAATGCAGATATAATTCAATCTGCTGGTATTGAGGGGTCGGTTAAAAGAAAAAAGTTTAGACAAGATTTCAAAGATGATTTAATTAATCTGTTAAATAAAGACACAAACATAATTTTGTTAAATGATCAAATAAAAATTAAAAAAATATACTATGGTTCTATTATCATAGATTTTGAAATATATCCAGATTCTTCGGGTAATTCTATTGAAAAAGATTATCTAGTAAAGCTTCTGACAGGGAAAAAGTTTTTTCCAACTATCAAACTACATACTACCGAAAGTGTCAAAGATGTTATGACAACTTCTTGGCCATTATGGTTTTTTTAATGTCCGTATTTATCTTTCATTTATATTCCAATTTTTAAAAAATAATATAATATTAATATTATATTAATATTATAATGTCCGGACATTGTAAACCGCCCGCATGCTCAAATAAAAATTATACCCAGTGCAATATAAGTTTTAATGCAGAACAACCCTCATGTAGAATTGGAGACGGGGGGATTGATAACACAGCGTCCACGGCATCCGCGGTTTGCCAAAAGATACCAGGTAGTCCCCTGAATTATAGAAAAACAACCGAACAATGCAATGTTGGGAGCGCGAAGCAAACTTCATGTGAAGATATCAGTGGATGTGTTTGGGATTATAATCCTACTTCTGAACCCTTAATACGAATGTGTATCCCGGTCCCGGGACCGGGATCGGGCGAGACATTCACATGTACTGGAGAATTCGCAAAAACAACCCGCAACACTCATCCGCAAGTCCGCCAAAGGTATAGTTTACTATCCAAAGATACATTTGGATGCGATAAAGATAAGTGTAAGCGAGACCCTAATACGGGTGTGCGTATTGAGGCGGCGTGTAAGGGTATAAGTCCAGGTAGTGACACCTCTTGTAGTAGTAAAAATGACCAGGTAACATGTGACATAGATCCATTATGTATCTGGGAATCAAATGACGAAGCACATTGTGGATATAAAAGAAGTGTTGAAACATATTTACATGATCATAGTATGAAATCAGCTGAACAACAACCCGTTCTAACAGGTACTCCACCAACCGACCCATGTTTACGTATTAAAAATCCTGGGAGAGAAACATGTGAAAATGAAGGATGTATATGGGATATTTATGGAGATAGGGTCGCCATGAATGACTCTAATACCTCGGAAACCGATAAAGTCGCTTGCAATCAAATTACGGGATTGGCGGCGTGGACGAATAATGTTGTTGTCACACAGAGGAGTCAATGCGAAGCAAACAGCCTCAACTGTACGTATACGCCGGCCGTAACGGGGAATGCACCCACTGCGGCGGCGTGTAATCCTACACCGAATAAAGATTATTATGATAAAAATACATCCGGATTATGTGTATTCCCAAAAACCAGCTCTTGTATGGGGCATTTTTGTAATAGACATAGTAAAGGGGTGAATGCTGGTGCTGATGATTATTGGGAACTACCAGATGGAAAATGTACAGTAGTGACTGCTACTGCCACTGCTACTGCCACTGCTACTGGTGGTGCTACTGCTGATAACGAGAGTTGCCAAAGCACGGGAAAAGAAATTGTGAAAGAAAGGACACCTGGATTAATTAATTTCTTACCTACTACTAGTTTTTCTAATCATTTAGCAAGACCATTCGGTCTTCCATCCAGCTCGTTGGGAAAGATAAATGATGTTAACCGTTTACTTGGTGAAAGATATAACACGATTGCGAAAAGTACCGCGGTCAATAAAAACTCAAAACTATTAAACGTATTTGATGATATCTACCATGATAATTGTGAATTTAATCTGACATATCCTACCATGGGTGATGTTACCGCCTCTGGAGGGACATATGATGTCTCCGCCGCCTTAGAGAGGGGTAAGAAGTATGAAAATAGAAAGAATGAATACGATGAAGGTTCGGACAAGTGTAGAGGGGGTGGGGCGTTAGATGGAAAATGTACATCTGAATTCTTCCATAAAAAGCGTGGTGACAGTGGTTTGTTCGCAGCAAATGATGCCCGCGTAATTGATGGAAGCAAAAGATGTACATCAAATAATTTTGTTCAATCTGATAGGGGAGAAACATATACGAATATTAAGGAACGTACAAAATTTGAACCTGTTCTACGTTTGGATACTATTACGGTTGATCCTAATATCACGGCA
>Ga0209709_10003554_pt1 | contig 12862 bp, 9 predicted proteins | sample ArcticOcean_MG_C_2_FD_187435 | JGI IMG/M metagenome (GOLD analysis project Ga0209709, IMG submission 187435) | Marine microbial communities from western Arctic Ocean - ArcticOcean_MG_CB4_136 (SPAdes) (version 2) | ecosystem: Environmental > Aquatic > Marine > Oceanic | place: Arctic Ocean... | reverse complement strand
TTGCGTAGTATATAATACTATTTTTTTAAAAAAAAACCAAAAAAAAATTTTAGAAAAAAAACTATCTAAGCCTTTTGTCGACGATAAAATAACAATATAATTTTCTTTATTATTAATTAAAAAATAGAAAAACATGATAATTAGGGCAAAAAAAAAATACGGCATTTACCTAATTTAACAAAACTATCAAAATGGATAATGCCTAAAAAATACCCTTTTTGACGTATTGGAATTCGGTCAAAATATATGCCATCTATAAATAGAGAACTCTAGAAATACGCAAAGAGGCGCATTAAGACGATGACACAAAATCGATTGCAGAAGAACGGCTTTCCAACAGTTAGGCCTTTTGCAAGCAAAGAAAGCATGCATTACGAGCTTGCCTTTTGGATGTGTTTTGTCGCTTTTATACTAATAGGCGTTTATGTTAAAGTTACAATGGCTTTAGAACTGCATTGGATCTTTGTAATATATAGTGTTTCACTAGCTACCTTAATCGTCGGAAGATATGTATTCTTTATGCTATACACTCCAACCTTAATAGCAAAAGGTAAATTTCAACCTGAAGTAAATGCAATTATAACTTCTTGGAATGAATCTAAAAAAGTTTATTTGACTGCAAAATCTTTAGTAAAAGGTAACTATCCTAAAAATAAGCTAAGAATAACTATTGTAGATGACGGAAGTACTGATGACACTAGCTATTGGCTTTCAAAGGCTGCCAACGAATTTGGATGCAAAGTTATTACTTTAGAAAATAATATTGGTAAAAGGAATGCAATTCGCACTGCCCTACAAGAATGCTCAAGTGAAATTGCAATATTGATTGATGCTGATGTAGAAGTAGCTAAAAATGGGATTTCTGAGATTGTTAGAGGATTTAGTGATGATAAAATAGCAATCGTTTGTGGAAATACAGGAGTAGGTAATGCAGATTCTAATTTACTTACAAGAATGCAAGAATTTTATTATTATTTAAGTTATGGACTATTCAGGTCAGCCGAATCATATTTCAGAACTGTAGTTTGCTGTACTGGCTCCTTTTCAGCATACCGTACTGAAATCTTGAAGAATGTAGCTGATGAAAAATGGGTAAACCAAAAATTCCTAGGGAAAGTAAGAACATATGGTGATGATCGCAGCCTTACTCGATTGATTTTAGCTAAAGGATATGATACTGTGTATCAACCTTTTGCGAATGCATTGACCATAGTCCCAGACTCAATAAGCACTTTCATTAATCAACAAAGCAGATGGAGAAAGGGATACTTATTCGAAGCTATTATGGCTTCAACCCACATGTGGAAAAGACCAATAGGTGCCGTAGTATTATTTTATCTAAGTTTACTAATGTTAGTAATGGGTCCGTTGGTTATGATTTATTTCTTAGTATTGTCTACTTTATTGGTTGGAACTATGCCTACTGGATATGTTACGGCCATCCTTCTTATCTCAATATTACACCAAGTTTTCTTTGCAATTTTTAGAGAAGCAAACGTAATTAAGATTGGAGCATTTGCACTTCTTCCGGCCATACCTTTCTGGGTTTTTACCACTATAATTCTGATACCTTTAGCTATTCTTACTATCAGGCAGAATAGTTGGAAAAGAAATAATAATAAGAAACCAGTGGCATAACCTAAGCCATGGGGCAATCCGTAAAAAAACTAGGACTTTCCGAGTTAAGGAATAATCATCCAAAATATAATTTTTTATCAGGACCTTACTTAATTTGGAAAAATCTAATTAATTATTTTCCAGCCCTTTCTAATTTTATCCAAAGAGATATTCGATTAAAGTATCGTAATTCATTATTTGGATTCTTTTGGAGCTTGTTAGAACCACTCATACTTTCTGGAGTTTACTATATTTTGTTTATAGTTATTGTAGGAAAAACAGAACCCGAGTATCCACTATGGGTAATTATTGGAGTCATTACGTGGACCTTTTTCTCGAAGATTATGAATGGGACGATTGTGGCATTAACAAGAAATGCAGAATTAATTAAACAAGTCTATTTGCCTAGAGAAATATTTGCATTTTCAATTACCATATCAAACCTTATTATTGCAACGTCCAGTTTTCTTGTAGTAATACCTTTTATGATTTATTTAGAAATTGCACCTACTTCTCAATTAGTAATGGTGCCTCTGGGACTAGTTTTAGTTTCTTCATTAGGTCTGGGACTAGGGCTAATGTTTTCTGGATTAAATACATTAAACCGAGATATTGAACACTTATTCAGAGTTATAACTAGGGCCGGACTGTTTCTATCTCCTGTAATGTGGACGGTCAAAATGTTGCCAGAATCTAGGCAAAGTATGATTGAATATTTGATGCTGAATCCAATGGTAGTTCCAATTTCAATGATTCGTAGTGGTTTTGATGGAACTGAATTAGGAATTGACTCTTTCTATATTATTTATTCGGTTGTATTTTGTTTAACGTGTTTAATACTCGGATCAATGATTTTTAAACGTTCTGAAGCTACAGTGGTAAAATATTTATGAATAAAATAACAGTAGATGTAGATAATATTACTATTCAATTTCCAAAGACCAAACCTTTCTTCGGGACTATTGAAAATTCTATTTCTAGTTTTTTAAAATTAGAAGCGACTGAAACTGACGATTTTATTGCTCTGGATGGCGTTTCACTTCAACTCTTTGAAGGTGAAATAGTCGGTATTATCGGTAAAAATGGTTCAGGAAAAAGTACTCTTCTGAGAACCATATCTGGAATCTATAACCCAGATAAGGGAATGGTACGTACCAAGGGACAAATCTCGCTCTTGGCTCGCTTAGGAATTGGATTTAACGTACACTTAACTGGCCGTGAAAACATTTACCTGTATGGAAGCATTCTAGGACATACAAAGAAGACTATGGATGGATTAATTGATGAGATCATAAACTTTTCAGAATTGGCATTATCTATTGACAAACCTTTGAGGACGTATTCGTCAGGAATGAAAACAAGACTAAGTTTTTCAGTCGCGTCTGCAGTTAAATCCGAAATTTTACTAATAGATGAAGTACTCGGTGTTGGCGATTATGATTTTAGAGAAAAATCTAATATAAGAATGCAAGAAATGGTAAATGATGCAGCTACTGTTGTAATTGTTTCTCATAGTTTACCAGTACTAGAACAAATGTGTAGTCGACTTATTTTGATTGAAGATGGGAAAATAAGAGCTATAGGAGAACCTAAAGAAATAATCGAAATATACAAAAGTACTTCTAAACTTAAAGCAAAGGGAACTGATCTTACTAAACTTATTACTAAAGAAAAACCAAAATTATCATTCGTCAAAAAAATATCTCATCGTTTGAACCTTTTATCGTTATTATTATTGCGTATATTTCGTTTAAGTGAATGGGCGTCTAGTAAATTACCAGCCCCAAAAAATACCACCAATGAAAAAAATGAAATCATTCAAAACCATTGGGGGGAAATATTCGAAGCAGTTCCAAATACAAACTTTATTATTGATAAAAAAAGTAAAAAATTAACAAAAAAAATACCAGTCGAAGAGACAAAAATAAGAACTATGGTGATTTTAACTTGCATTTGGAAAAGACCGAAATTAACTCAAATTGTTTTGTCAAATTATAAAAAATTAAAAGAAGAGGTAAAAGAATTTCTAAATTTAGAATTGGTAGCAGTTGGTTCTGAAGGTGAAAAATCAAAAACTATCTGTGAAGAAAATGGATTTCATTATTTCGAATATGAAAATCAGCCGATGAGTGAAAAATGGAATTTTGGGTTGCTGATGACGAAAAAGTTCAATCCTGATGCTGTGACTATTGTTGGTTCAGATGATATTATTGATAAACAATTGTTAAGCTTTTACAATGGGAAATTGAACAAAGGCCATCTTATGCTGGGTATCAAAGATTTCTATATCTATGATTCCGAAAGTCAGAAACTAGCATATTGGAGAGGTTATGGTAAATTAAATGATGCCCATCGAATGGATGAAACGATTGGATTGGCTAGATGTTTATCAAGACCCTTATTGGATAAATTGAATTTTAATATTTGGAATGATTTGGATATTTCTCGAAACCTTGATGGAGCAATGACTACTCGACTCAAAGAAATAGGAATATATCCTACTTCTGAAGAGAATATACCTTATATCAAAATAGATAATCAAATTTATGGCGCAGGCCACTTGGGATATAAATTAAAGGAAATTAAAGGATTTGCAATAGATATTAAAACAAAAACTAATGTAACTTCATTCGATCGATATCTTGCAAGGGATCCAGACTCTATTGAATATCTTGATGGTGAGTTTTTAAAATCAAAGTTATACGATGAAACAATTAAAGAAATTCTAGAACTAGGAGATGATGAATGATTTTAAAACAGTTCATAAAAAAACCAGAACACATTGAAAAAACAGAAGAGAGAAAGAACACATCTCTTTCTTGTGCAATGATTGTTTTAAATGATGTAAAGAATGATTCCAGAGTTAAAAAATGCGCCAAGGCACTCCAAAAGGCTCACTGTAATGTTACAATTTTTGGTCTTTCATCGGATAAAGAACAGCGTGATGTTAAACGAATAGAAATACAAGGAATTCCAATCCTTTTATTCCCAAATCCAAGATTTACTATCTTGAGTTCGGCTGTCAGAATCTATACGTGGAAATATGTTACTCAAGGCTTACTAGCTGCAATGTACAAATACATCAACAAAGTAAAGCCTGAAATTATTCATACTCATGATTTTCACTCTCTGATAATCGGGAAAGAACTATCATTACGCCTAAAAAAACATGGCCACGATGTCAAATGGATACATGATTTTCATGAATATGTGAATGGATTGGATGGGTTAGATGAGGAGATAAAAGAATTATCTTTACTTGAAGAAAAGGAATCAATTTCTCATGCTGATTATTTAACAACTGTATCGCCTACGCTTTCAGATGCATTAAAGAAAGATTACAATTTAGAAAAAAAACCCACGGTACTTTACAATACACCTAATCATTCCGATTTCAACTCCGAATATGATTTAACTATCAGAAAGAGACTAAACTTATCTGCTGATATTGAACTAGGAGTTTACATTGGCGGTATTAGTGAATTACGAGGCTTACACACCCTTATCGAGGCAATGCCTTTAGTGCCAAACTTACAGATTGCTTTAGTTACTGAAACTAAAGGAAAGTATATGGATTCTCTAATAGAAAGTGCACAGAAATTAAACTGTTATGATAGATTGCACATCTTACCTTATGTTGATTCTACAGAAATCACTAGTTTTTTACAAGATGCAACATTTGGAATACATCCGATGGTTCGATATGGGAATGCTGAAGTCGCACTACCAAATAAATTATTTGATTATATTCATGCCAAAATACCCGTAATTGTTAGTAATTGTACAACAATGGAGCAATTCGTAGATAAATGGAAAATTGGATTAGTTTTTGAAGCAGAAAATAAGAACGAATTGGGAAATTCAATAATAAAATTACTAAAGGAACGTGAACAGTTTAAAGCTAACATAACTGATGAAATATTAAATAAATTCTCTTGGGAAAATTCAGAAAAACAGATTAAAAATATATACGCTAGTATGATGAGAGAGATTAAAGGTGAAATTGATAATATTAGAAGTTCGTTTATAGAAGGATGGATTAATGAAAATGAGTTTCGAACTTATGAACGTGTGGCAGTATTTCACAATGAAAAAATAATTTCTCAACGAAAATTACACGATCTTATAGAAACTGAATCAAATGAAATTAAGAGTAAAATTTCTATTTTATTACCACAAGAATACCATGATGGAAAAGAAAGAGAATATGAAATACGATTTTTACCAAGAGGAAATCTTTTAGAAAATGGGAAAATAACTGCGATATTTGAAAATGAATTTCCAGTAGATGGTGAATTTGAAGGACGTGTAAACAATAAAATAACCGGATGGATTAAAATTGAAAATTACAACCATCCAACTGGAGTCTCAATATATTATAACTCCAAATATGTTTGTTCAGGTGCTGCCGATATAATTTTAGAAGATAAGCCCGATTGCTTAGGTTTTAGTATTAATCTTCCTGAACTTTATAGGGACGGTAAAGCCCGAAAATATTGGGTTAAAACCGATCCTTGGGATATTGAAATAAAGGGAAGTCCACAAATTTTGAAGTTTGATTGAATATGAACAAAATCAACTCTTTTTTAAAAAAAATAATTAATCATCGCAAAAGACCTATTAATATTTTGATGCTAAGCCCTGAAGATTATGCAGGTTCTGGTTGTAGAATTCGTGATGCTGTTCGCAAAGTCGCCAAGAAGGATAAAATAAGTATTCATCTTGTTACCCTAAAAAAACGAAATATTAGCTTTAGTGATGCCGATATTGTGCTAAGTGATGGAAGGGAATCCCTCAAAAAAGCTCAAAAATTGTTAGATAAGGCAGATATTGTTCATTTCAAAGACGATAACCCTCCTGTTGATGGGATGTATGGATTAATTCTACCACCTAATGCTAAAATTGTCCATACTGCAGGAGGTTCTGGTTTTCGGCGTGTGTCACGCTCACTTATTACTGAAAAAAATATTTCTAGAAAGATAAAACTACCTCTAAAAAACATAGGTGATTCTCAATTGATATGGAAGATGAACCATATGGAAAAAACGCTTGTCTGGGCTTCGGGCGATAATGAATTAGAACTTAATCTTATGAATTATATCGGGAAAAAACATGTTATTTTCCGTAGCTGTTCAGTTAAAGATACCAAAGGACCTATTGTTATTCGCGGAGATGTTATCTTGCATCAAACTGAAGATAATGCAGGATTCAAGATTTATACAATTATTACTGAACATCTAGATAACAAGGGAACTGTAACTGAAAAGACAATCCGTAAATTTGGAGCGATTCGAGGTAAAAAATTGCCATGGCATGTGGTTATTTATCCAAAAAAAGAGCAAAGTGCTATGCAATTTGTTATTTCGGTCATGTTTACTGATAAATCTCACTTTAATCTTAGTAATATCGAATTTTTGGAAATGAAAAATAATTGGAACAAAAAACCAATATCAGAAGAAATTGAGCAAGCTTCAATGGGTCTTTGGCCTTTGGAAACATATAAATGCGCAGATCTCCAAACCGTACTTACTGCTGACTTGCTTATTGACGATAATATCATATTCACACCACAAGCAATACCCACTTCAAAATTTGAACTTGTTAATAAATCAAACAAACGGCTAATTGTAACTCATGCTCCTTCTAATAGAATGAAAAAAGGTACGGATTCTATTATTTTACCTGCCCTTAAACGTCTTTCGGAAAAAATTGATTTTGAAATAAAAGTGATTGAGGGGGTAACGCATGAAGAATGTCTCGAGCAAATTCAAAAATCCGACCTTTATGTTGAATTAGGATTGAGTGGGTTTTATGGAAATGCAGCTATGGAAGCTATGGCATTTGGCGTCCCTATTGCCGTTCATCTAAAGAAAAATGTTACTAAGTTGGCTGGAAGCGTATTTGATTATTGCCCAATTATTCCAGTTAGAGAACGGACCATAGAATCCTTTACAAAGGCAATAGAGCCCTGGCTCAAAAACCCTGAAACTTTACGACTCCAAGGTCTAAAATCAAGAAAATGGGTATCTCTTGTCCATGATGAAAAAGTAGTTGGTAAAAAATGGTTACATCTTTATCGAAATCTCTTTAATCCAATTTCTAGATTTTATCAATTTTTCCGAAAGAAAAATGGAAATTATTATTTACCAAGAATAATGAATAAATAAGATTTAATAGAAATAGTCCCAGATAACGAAATACTTATGAAACGCTCTCCTAACCATTATTGTGAAGATTACATGTATCGTTGGTGCTCGCCCTCAATTTATCAAATTATCTCCTTTCCTTAAAGCTGCTGAAGCTGCAAAACATAAAGTTAGAATAATTCATACAGGGCAACATTATGATGATGAAATGTCAGATTTTTTTTTCAGAGATTTGGAAATAAAAGCCCCTGACTTGAACCTAAATATTGGTTCAAACAGCCAAGCTATTCAAACTGCTCAAATGTTAGAAGGCGTCGAAGTTGATTTATTACAAAATAAGCCCGACTGGGTTGTTGTTTTTGGAGATACTAACTCTACTCTTGCAGGATCACTGGCTGCTGCAAAGATAAATATTCCCACAGCACATATTGAAGCTGGATTGAGATCATTTAATCGGCAAATGCCGGAAGAGATTAATCGAATTGTGACTGACCATCTTTGTGATTTGCTATTTGTCCCCTCAGATGAAGGAATGATTAACCTAAAAAATGAAGGCCTTACAGAAAAATCCATTCGAACGGGGGATTTGATGGCAGATGTTTTAGAAACATTTAGAAATAAACTTAAAGATAATATATTGAACAAATTTGAAGTCGAAAAAGGAGAATATTGTCTATTGACTTTGCATAGACCTGCATCTGTAGATAATCATGATATGCTATGCTGGATGATTGATCAAGTTTCTCGAACAGATAAAACCATCCTATTTCCAGCCCATCCGCGCACTCGTAAGGCCATTGAGCATGGAAATATAGAAATTCCTAATTCTATAAAATTAATTCCTCCTTTGGGTTATTTGGAATTTCAAACACTTCAGGCTAAAGCACTTGCAATTCTCACAGATTCGGGTGGCGTCCAAAAAGAAGCGTATTTATGGAAAGTGCCATGCTTTACACTAAGAACTGAAACAGAGTGGACAGAAACTATAGACTCTGGATGGAATACAATTGTCTTTCCTGGAAAGGGGGATTTGAAAAAGGCTCTTGACAATTGGAAGGCGCCTAAGGCCCATCCTAACTTGTATGGAGATGGTCATGCTTCAGAAGCAATAGTAAGAGAACTCTATCAAAAAAAATAGAGCACATAACCTATATATTCCATTATTTTTAATTAGAATTATGGATACTAAATATCTTGTAGCTTTACTTTTAGTCGCTGGACTTTTTGGAGGTGTGTCTAATAACTATATTGGAAATTATTATTCAACTTCTTCTGAAGAAACAAATAACAATGAGATTATAGAGCCTGCCGAACTCGGAAATCAAGCTCCGGATTTTACAATTACTGACATAGATGGAAATGATTTTAATCTTTCGGATTTTGAAGGTGAAAAAGTTATTGTTTTAGAATTTATGAATACGGGATGTGGAACTTGCCACAATTTTGAAAAGAATGTTCTTAAAAGTTATTACAATAATACTACTATGCCTTCGGACGTGGAAATTATTTCAGTAACGCAAGGCGATGAAGATCGTGATAAAGTTGCAGATAGAGTACAAGGAAATTGGATTTACGCAATAGGTAGTAATGAAATGACTACAGCTTTTGATGCTGAAAGAAGCCCTACTGTTGTAATTATTGACAAAGAAGGAATGATTTCTTTTTCTAAACAAGGAACTATGTCTGAAGAAGATTTAGAAAAGCAAGTCAACTCTGCACTAGCTTAGTGTTTTTCTAAGAATTTCTCAATACACTGCTTTATTTCATCTCGAGCGCATCTATAATCTTTATCTGATTTTGGGTCCTCAATAGGCCAATGTTCTCTTTGACAATTTTCAGGCCAGGCCATCGTTACACAAGTTTCGTTGGCAGAACCACAAAGAGTAATGGCATAATCGGCCCCCATCCAATCAACTTCATCTAAATGCTTAGATGATTGATCTGATATATCTAATCCTACTTCTCTCATTACTTTTACGGCCTGAGGACTAAGCCCATCTGGTTTAGTACCTGCACTTAGAACTGTGAAATCCGATTTTAGATCTTTTAGTAAACCTTCAGCCATTTGAGACCTGGCTGCATTTCCGGTGCAAACAAACAATACGAAAACCATTCTATGCCCATTATATCCTCTATTAAATAATTATATTGCAATGCACCGAAATACCGTGTCCCACCCTTTCATTTTTCTTATTTTTTGTAGAACACCTTTACTTTTTGTGAGGGGCACCCTTACCAATAAACTTTAAAAGGTGGAACCAATGGCTATAGTCCTTATGGTGTATCTAACAAAGAAGACTACACGAGGACAGAATTATTACTACCTCGTTAAATCTTTCAAATATGATGGACGCGTAGAAAAGGTACAACAGTATCTAGGTTCAAATGAACCTAACGAGTCTGAACTAGAACACTTAAAGCAAAAATATACTATTGATTTAGAATTGGCCGCAATTGAAAGAATGGCAATTATGTCTTCTGAAACATATCGAACTCCATATCTTGACAAAGAAGCATTACTAGGTCTCGAACGAATGAAGTTTCTAAATCGAGCTCTGCACAGAATCGAAACCATTGAGCAGAGAACTTCAGAAAATATGCGTAATCTTATATCTACAATCAACGGAAATATGTCACTTTCATCAGCCCCATTATCAATTGATAACATTGAAGCTATCTTTGAACATGATCGCGCACCGACTGGCGTGCCGCTGTCAAAAGTTCTAGAAGTTTTAGCTTTGAGAAGATTGAATGATGAGGTGCCAGAAAGAGTAGCCCGAATTGATAAAAGAAATATTTTAAAATTACATCAGGATTTACTTGAAGGAACTGGAATGGGAGGAGTCTTAAGAGAAAGCTCAGCCAGTTTACCTGGCTCGGCATTTATGCCTCCACCTGCAGTTTTGATTGAAGATGAATTAGAAGGATTGTTACAATGGTGGCATGACCCTTCGCCACTACATCCTTTTGAAAGAGCCATATTATTCCACCACAGATTCCAACAAGTCCGACCATTTGAATCAGGTAATGGTTTAGTTGGAAGATTAATATTAGATGGAATGCTGGTAAGATCGGGATTGTCCACTACAAGATGGCAAAAAGAAGACCGTTCTATTTATTTATCCGGTTTAGTAGCAGGTGATCGTGGAGATAGAACCAACCTTATCAGAATATTTTGGGAAGCCTACCGTAATCAACACAAGCCCAGCGTTGAAGGTGGCAGGGATTCTATGCGGCTTTCCCCTCGACAAGCTCAGTTGGAGGCCTTCTGATTGAGGCTTCTCGAACTTGAGTTCGAGAATTTTAAATCTTTCAAAGGCCACGTTACCGTCCCTCTCGGGCCGGGTTTTACGTGCATAACTGGACCAAATGGTTCGGGCAAATCAAACATAACTGACGCTATTCTTTTCATTCTTGGCTCTAGATCAACCAAATTACTTAGAGCTAGAAAACTAAAACAACTAATTTATGGATTTCAAGAAGGAAACAAAAAGAAAACCGGCCCAAAGGCATGTAAAGTATCAATGGTTTTTGATAATAGTGATCGGTTTTTAGCTATAGAAAAAGATCAAGTTACGTTTACAAAAGGAATACGGCTAAGAGGCAATGATACTACTACTTACTACCAACTTGATGGGATCAAATCCTCAGCTAGGGAATTTGAAGCTTTATTCTCAAGAGCTGGACTCTATGCAACGGGTTACAACATAATTCAGCAAGGAGATGTGATTCAAACATCTCTTATGTCTGGCACTGAAAGAAGAAGGAAAATTGAAGATGTGGCTGGAATTACAGCCTATGACAATAGACTCCGAAGTACAAGAAGTGCTCGTAATTCAGTTGAAGCTGATTTAACATTATTAAAGGATCGAGCTAAAGAAGCTAAGAGAACACTTAACCAATTAGAAAGAGAAAAAGAAGATGCTGAAAAATTAGAAGAAATACTTGATAAAATAAAAGAGAATGAATTATTACTTAAATTTCGTAATGTATTTGATTTTGAAGCTGAAATTGGATCCAGAAGAGAAGTTGTTGAAAGGTACACTGAAGAATTATCTGAATTGGAAAAAGAACAAAAAAAAATAAAAGAAGATATTAGGGGAAAAGAAAACCAATTCGGAAATATTGAGAAAAATATAGCAGTCTCCGGAGGAGACAAAGCCCGTGAATTACAAGAGGAATTGGATAAAACTCGTGTAGCTCATGCTTTATCTGAAAGAAATGTAGATGGGGCAACAAAAAGACTACAAGAATTGGAAGTTAGTCGGAGGATATTAGATGAAGACCATAAGATAGCTTCAAAAGAATTGAAAAACTTAAACTCGAATTTAACAACGATATCTAAAAATGTTTCGAAAATAGAAGAAAAAATAGCCATTAAAGTTTCAAAATTGAGTGAATTAGAAGGTGCAGCTGCAAATAATTCTGAAGCCGTTAGTACACAACGAGATGAATTGGAAATCCTACGAAAGGATGCCGGCGAATTGGAAATGCAAAGACACCGTTTAGACGGGGAAAAAGAACAAATCGAAATTCAACTAGCCAGTGCAAGAGAGCAAGTAATAAGATCAAACAAATGGTTAGAATCTATTGAAACTGACGTAAAGGAAGCCGATTATCAATTGAAAGATTTGGAAGTTGGAAAAAAGTCTACAACTCAAAATTTAGACAAAGTTAAAACCAAACATAACAAAATTCTTACAATGATAGGCACTCATCAAGAAAAATTAGGACGTATTGAATCCAAACTAAGAACCTCTTCTATGAAATTAGCCTCACAAGAAGCTGCACAGCGCGCTAGAGAGGAATTTGGAGGTTATGCTAAAGGCGTTCAAGCTCTTTTGGAATGTCGAGATAAAGGAGAATTAAGAGGAATTATTGGAACAATTGCAGAATTAGGAAGAGTAGATGAAAAATATGCTACTGCGTTGGAGACTGCCGCAGGAGCTAGAATGCAATCTATTGTAACTGAGGATGATTCAGCTGCAGCTTCAGCAATTGATTTTCTTAAACGGAATAACATTGGAAGAGTTCGCTTTTTGCCACTCAATAAAGTCCATTCATACAAACCAAGTGCCCATGCTCTTTTAATCTCAAAA
>Ga0209709_10003549_pt1 | contig 12869 bp, 11 predicted proteins | sample ArcticOcean_MG_C_2_FD_187435 | JGI IMG/M metagenome (GOLD analysis project Ga0209709, IMG submission 187435) | Marine microbial communities from western Arctic Ocean - ArcticOcean_MG_CB4_136 (SPAdes) (version 2) | ecosystem: Environmental > Aquatic > Marine > Oceanic | place: Arctic Ocean... | reverse complement strand
CCTGATTTTGAAAAAAGAAATGTTAAAGTTATGGGCTTAAGTGTAGATCCTGTTTCCGATCATATTAAATGGTTAGAAGACATAAAAGATGTGTGTGGATTAAAACCTAACTATCCAATTATAGCAGATGAAAAACTTGAGATTGCAAAACTTTATAATATGCTACAAGTAGATTTAGAAGCATCATCATCTCAAGGAAGAACAGCTCTTGATAATCAAACAGTTAGAACAGTGTTTATAGTTGGACCCGATAAGAAAGTTAAACTTTTTTTAACATATCCAATGACTACTGGTCGAAACTTTCATGAAATCCTAAGAGCAATTGATTCAATGCAACTTACAGCAAAACACAAGGTTGCAACACCTGCTGACTGGAAAAAAGGTGAGGATGTAATTATTGTACCTTCTATAAAAGATGAAGAAGCAAAAAAAATATATCCTGACGGATGGGAAACTTTAAAACCTTATTTACGTAAGGTTCCAGACCCAACTAAATAAATTTGGATCAAAAAAAATTAGATCAACAATCTCAGCATTGGGAAATAAATTTTTCAAATAAGCCTGAGATGTTTGGTCTAGAGCCAAGCATAGCTGCTAAAATAGCACTTAAATTATTTAAAGAAAAAAAAATATCAAATATTATTGAACTAGGAGCGGGGCTAGGTAGAGACACAATATATTTTGCAAAAAATTTTATTTTTGTTAAAGCTTTAGATTATAGCAAAACATCAATAAAAAGTATTACAGATAAATCTATAAAATTAAATCTTACAAATCTTATAAAACCAAAATTTTTTGATGTAAGAAAAAAGTTACCTTTTGAAGACAATTCTATAGAAGCATGCTTTTCTCATATGCTTTACTGTATGGCACTATCTAATTATGATCTTGAAAATTTGAATAATGAAATTTGTAGAGTTTTAAAACCTGGAGCAATTAACATTTATACTGTCAGACATACCGAAGATGAAGATTATAGAAATGGAATTTATAGAGGTAAAGATTTATATGAAAAAGATGGTTTCATTGTACATTTTTTTTCTAAAGAAAAAATCAATCAACTTTCAAAAGGTTTTGAAATTTTGGATATTGAAAAATTTGAAGAAGGAAAATTTCCAAGAAAACTATTTATAGTTAAAAACAGAAAACTTTAGTCTAAAGCCACAACAGCAGCAGCGATAGAAGCTAATCTTGCTTGCGCTTCATCAGATCTACTTGTTATTACTATTGGAACTTTTCCACCAACAACGACTCCAGCTGCACAGGCACCCATAAAATATATCATCATTTTAACTAAGCTATTTCCGGTTTCAATATTAGGAACTAACAAAACATCAGCTTGTCCAGCCACAGCATTTTTTATTCCCTTTATAGCAGCAGACTTTTTTGAAATACTATTATCAAATGCTAGTGGGCCAAAAACATCTGCATTTATATTTTCATCTTTAGCAATTTTTGTAATTTCATTAGCATCTAATGAGCTAGGTATACTATCTAGCACTTCTTCCGTTGCTGAAAGTACGGCAACTTTTGGTTTCTTAATACCAATTCTATTTGAAAAATCCACAACATTTTTCAAGATATGTATTTTTGTTTTTAAATTAGGTAAAACATTTAAGGCACCATCAGTAATGATAAGCGGAGAGCTTTCTTCGTCTATAGTCATATGCCAGACATGGCTTAATCTTTTTTTTCCCAATAAGTTATAATCTCTTTTTAAGATTTCTTTCATCAATATATCAGTGTGAATATGTCCTTTAACAATAATTTTTACCTTATCATTACTAGCAAGCTTAGCGGCAATTAGAGCAGTATTATTTTCAATTGGTTCGTCAATAATTTCATATTTTGAGATATCCCAGTTTAGTTTTTTAGCAGAGTTATTAATTTCTTTTTGATTACCAATAAAAATAGGAATTATTAACTTTTTACTTACAGCTTCCATAGTAGCATGCATTGGTAGAGGTTTTCCAGCATTAACAATTGCTGCTGACACAGGCCGTTTTTTGTTAGCAATTTCAATTAATTTTTTTGGGCAGATAATTTTTTTATTAGATAGCATTTATTTTGATTTTATTATTAAAAATAAGTATTTTTTAGGCATTAATATTGATATCAGATATTAAGTCAAAAACAAATTGGAATAATTTCTAAAAAAAGATTAATTAAACAAATAGGTTAAAATTTATTATAAAGAGGATTTTTTGAAAACATTTATTTTACAAAGCATTGTGTCTATCCCCATGCCAACTATTTGGATAGGTATCTTATATTTTTTCATAAGATCTAATTATTGGAAAAAATTTTTTATTTACTTAGGCTTCATTTTTTTATTTTTTCCTTCATTACCTATTGTTTCAACATCTATTCATAATTTTTTTTTAAGTGATAATTACAAAGTCTCTAAACAAGATAAGAAACCAGCATATGTTTTGGTTCCTGGCGCAGGCGCTACTAATGATGGGCAATTTCCAACTTTAAAAAGTATTCAAAGAGCTGAATATGGAAAAAAATTAGCAAAAGAATTTTCAATACCAATAATTTTTTCAGGAGGACTCGATGTTTTTTTATTACCAAAATTTATCAAGTTAGAAAAATTTTCATATTTTATTGAAGATTCAAGTGAAAATACTTTTGATATGGCAAAAAAATTAAAAAAAATAATTAAAGTTTCTGATGGCCCGTTGCTTTTGGCAACCGAACCAATACATCATAAAAGAACAATTTTAACCCTTAAAAAACAAAATTTTGACGTTTTAATTCCTGATAATTATATATCTGATAAAAAAACTAATTATTCAGTTATACCATCAGTTGGTTCAATCAATAGTTTTAACGATATAATTTATGAGACTTTAGCAATATTATGGTATTTTTTTTCTGGAAAGATTTAATATTTTCAATCAAAGAATGAATTCTTTTCACGTCAAAGAAATTTGGATGGCAGTTTTTTTTGATTAATTGCATTTTACAAGATCCAATATTTGTTTAATAGTTTTAACTATAATTTTGCTCTCATTATATATAGGTATCAATATATCTAGTTTTTTATTCATTTATTTAAATAATTAATTATATTGAAATTTTAAGTTTTGGTAATGGTATAATAAATTTTCCTTTATAACCATTTTTAACTAGATTTTTTGTGAGTCTTTCTTTTAAATGCCAAGCTAGAATAATAACAAAATCAGGTTGTTCTTTAATTATTTTATCTTCATTTTTAATAATTATATTAGTACCTGGAATAAATTTGTTTAATTTAAATGAATTAGATACTTCACCAACAATTTTAATTTCATTGCTAGAAAAATTTGCAGCATTTAACAAAACACATCCTCTAGGTGCCGCACTTAAAGCGTAGATTGTTTTATTTTTATTTATAAATTTATTAATTAGTTTTTTAAATTTAAGTAAATAATTTTTTCTAAAATTATTAAGTTTTTGAATTTTTTCAAAAATTATTTTATCATTTTCACTTTTAAGTATTTTTTTTAATTTTTTTGTTTCTTTTTTATCAGATGAACTAATATAGACTCTTAAAATTTCTTTGTTATTTTTTAAAAATTCTGCATCAAAAATATTAAGATCAAATACTTTAAATATTTTTTTTATTGAGCTTAAGGTATAATAATATTTATGATCTTGATGAAAAGAGTCAAAACCATTTTTTTTTAAAAGATTATATAGATATTGTATTTCTAGAATCATTATGCCATTTTTTTTTAAGATTAATTTAGTACCATTTATAATTTCTTCTAAATTATTGGTATGTGCAAAAAAATTAGTTGAAACAATAAAATCAAATTGATTTTTTTTTTGGGATAAATTTTTTGCTTGTTTTAAATTAAATTTCGTTTGTAGTGTTTTTATATTATTTTTTTTTGCAATTTTAGCTGTATTAGTGGGCTCTATATTCAATACATTAAAACCACTTTTTTTTGCAATTCCCATAAATGAACCATCGTTTCCTCCAATATCAACAATAGTTGGTTTTTTAATCTTATATTTAAATTTAATTTTAGAAATTAATGATTTGTAATTTTCAATTTTTTCTTTTGAGTCACCACTCAAGTAGGAGTAGTTTTTTGGAAATATTAACTTATCTTTAACAGAATATTTTAATTGAATTAAAAGACATTTTGAGCATTGGGTAATTATTGTAGGATATTTAGAAGTTTTAATTATTTTAAAATCATTGATTATAGGCAGTGCACCAAAATTAATTCTTTTTCTAAGTTTTCCACCGCATAAACATGTTTTTTTTGTTATCAAATTTTTTTTCATTATTTTATTTATTAGTGTACTTTAAATACACATTTTCGATAAAAACAGCTATTAATATAGATAAATTCATATTTAAGTTTTAAAACAGTATTGACGAGAATTCAAAAAAAAAAATTCATTTTATTTATTTTTTTCATAAGTTCTATATTTTTAGGATTTTTTTTGTAATTTAATGCTTTAAACGATTTTTTAAGATATCTTCTTAAGATATGGAAAAATTACATTATCAATCAATAGCAAATAAACTTAAATTCGAAGGTAGAGCCTTTATAGGCGGTAAATATGTAGAAGCTATAGATGGAGAAAAATTTGAAAGTATAAATCCTGCAACAGGAGAAAAACTTTGCACTATAGCAAAATGTAATGCCAAAGATGTTGATTTAGCTGTGAAAGTTTCAAGAAAAGCTTTTAATAGTGGTGTTTGGTCTAGACAGTCACCGGAATTTAGAAAAGATATTTTACTTAAATTTGCAGAATTATTGAGAAAAAAAGGTGAAGATAATTCAGTACTTGAATGTGTTGATACTGGAAAATTAATTAGTGATTGTATCAACGAAGTAGCTAATGATGTTCCAATGCATTTTCAGTGGTACGGTGAATTAATTGATAAAGTATTCGGTAAAGTCGGGCCTACAGAGCCATCATTAACAAGTTTAATTATTAAAGAACCAATAGGTGTTGTTGCTGGAGTTGTTCCATGGAATTTTCCATTGATGATGGCGGTTTGGAAAATGGCGCCCGCTTTAGCTACTGGATGTTCTGTCATTATAAAACCAGCAGAAGATACGTCGCTTACAGCAATAAGAGTTGCTCAAATTGCAAAAGAAGCAGGCATACCTGATGGAGTGCTGAATGTAGTTCCGGGATTTGGTGATGTTGGAGAGGCTTTAGGAAGGCACGATGATATTGATGCTGTTTCATTTACAGGCTCAACTGAAGTAGGGAGTCTTTTTATGAAATACTCTGGTGAAAGCAACTTAAAAACTATTGGTCTTGAAATGGGAGGAAAGAGTCCCTTTATAGTTTTAGAAGATGCAAAAATAACAGATGACTTGATAGATAATGCTATAAATTCTGCTTTTTGGAATGGTGGTCAAAATTGTTCAGCAAATATGCGTCAGATCATTCATAGTAAAGTAAAAGATGAATTTTTAGACAAGATTTTAAAAAAAGTAAAAACTATTAAAGTTGGAAATCCTTTAGACCCTGAAACAAATATGGGCTCAATGATATCTAAAAAACATTTAGCTAATGTTAATGGATATATTCAAAAAGGAATTGATGAAGGGGCTTCACTTTTGTTTGGAGGCGTTTCTAGCAATAATCAAAAAGGTTTTTTTGCTAAACCAACTCTTTTTGACAATTTAGAAGAAAATATGACTATTTCGCAAGAAGAAATTTTTGGTCCAGTTCTTGGCATACTTACCGTTAAAGATACAGATGAAGCTTTGAAAGTAGCTAGTAATTCTAAATATGGATTACATGCCAGTGTTTTTACTCAAGATATTAATAAAGCGTTTCACATAGCTAAAAGTTTATCATGTGGAACTGTTTCAATTAATACTTTTTCTGAAGGTGACATCAAAACTCCATTTGGTGGATATAAACAGTCTGGATCATTAAGTAGAGACCAGGGAACAGAAGCGCTAAATCAATACCTTCAGACTAAAACAATTTGGATTAGTCATTCATAAATAATGGTTAAGCCATTTAAAGTAAAAATTCCTAATAGTTTAATTCAAGAAATTAAAGATAAAGTAAAAAAATACCCTTGGCATGAAATGCCGAGTGAGGGTGGTTGGGAATATGGTACTAACCTTGATTACATGAAAGAAATTTCTAATTATTGGGTTAATGATTTTGATTGGAACAAACATCAAGAAGAAATAAATAAATTTTCAAATTTTATATCCAAAGTAGAAGAGATTGATATTCATTTTATTCATGAAAAAGGAAGTGGAACTAATCCTACTCCATTATTACTTATGCATGGATGGCCAGGCTCTATTGTTGAGTTTCTTCATATAATTAAGAAATTAGCTCATCCTGAAAAATTTGGTGGAAATGAAGAAGATGCTTTTGACGTTATTGTTCCCTCATTACCAGGCTTTGGATTTTCTGGTAGACCATCTCGCCCAATGGGACCAAGAAAAATGGGAGAAGTTTTAAATCAATTAATGATTAAAAAACTTGGTTACAAAAATTATCTAGCACAAGGAGGAGATTGGGGTGCAACTATTTGTAATTGGTTGGCCTATGATCATTCAAAACATTGCAAGGCAATTCATATAAATTGTTTAACTATGAGACATCCTGATGGACCGCAAAATAAAGAAGAAAGAGGTTGGCAAAATAGATTTGATAAAGATCAAATTATACAAGATGGTTATAGAACTCAGCAAGCAACTAAACCTCAAACATTAAGCTATGGAATGATGGATAGTCCAGTAGGAATAGCTGCTTGGATTATAGAAAAAATGCATGGTTGGTCAGATTTAAAAAATAATGATATCGAAAGTGTATATTCAAAAGATAAATTGTTAGCTAATATTATGGTTTACATAGTAACTAAAACTTTTAATACAGCCTCTTGGATTTACTATGGAAGAAGAGAAGAGGGGGGAAGATTTTTTCCAAAAGATTTTAAAAAAATTGAAGTTCCAACTGGAATAGCAATATTTCCATCTGAGATGTCCGAGTGGCCACCACGTTCATATGTTGAAAGAATTTTTAATGTTAAACATTGGAAAAAAATGAAAAGTGGAGGACATTTTGCCGCAATGGAACAACCCGATCTTTTTATTAAAGATTTAAAAATTTTTAATAGAACTATTTTTAAATAAATTTAAAGGAACTTTTGCTGTTATAAATTATCCAGTAGTTATAATTTTCTTTATTAAATTTTCAAAACAAGTAAGTCTTCTATTATAAAAAAAATATAAATGGAAATAGCAACCAAGATAGCACCAATAGCTTTAGCATTAATAATGTTGGGGCTTGGAATGAGTTTAACTATCCAAGATTTTTTAAGAGTAATTAAAATTCCAAAAGATTTTTTAGTAGGTTTTATTTGTCAATTAATTTTATTGCCAATTGTTGCATTTCTTTTAATTAAATTATTAAATACACCCGCAGAACTTGCAATTGGAGTAATGCTTATAGCGGCAGCACCTGGTGGCGTTACATCGAATGTACTCACAAAATTTGCTAACGGAGATGTAGCACTTTCAATATCTCTAACCGCAATTGTTAGTTTGATTAGCATTATATCAGTTCCATTTGTTATTTTTAATTCAATTAATTTTTTTGAAATTGATAATATTTCAAAAGACATCTCCATGATAGGAATTGCTTTAAAAATGTTTTTTGTTGTTACGGTGCCAGTAATAATTGGAATGCTTTTTAGACATTTTGCAAAAAATTTTGTTGATAACAAAGGTTTAATAATTCAAAGAGTATCAGTTTTTTTATTTGTGTTAGTATTTATCGCTATCTACGTTGAAGAATGGGATAATATTGTCAGCTTTATTGCAAAAGCAGGGATAATTACTTTAATATTAAATATAACAATGATGATTATAGGTTTTTATGCTGCTAAAATTTTTGCATCTGGAGTTGCTCAACAAAGATGCATTTCATTAGAATGTGGACTTCAAAATGGAACACTAGCTGCATTTGTTGGAACACAAATTTTTAATTCAGATTCAATGGTCTTTATAGTACCAGCTGCAGCTTATGCATTAATAATGATGATAACGTCTATTTTTTTTATACTTATTATTAAAAAAATTACTTAGAAATTTATTAACCAGTAATGCATTAATGCATTAAAACTCAAAATGAGCGGTCTATAATTAAAAAAAACCCAAAAATAACACCTAATATGATTGTTTATCAAAAAAATAAACTAAATTATGAAGATCAGTAAAAATTAAATAAACATTTTCATACAACCAAACATTAACAACAAAAAAATAATTATGATCAAATATAATATTATTAAACAAAAAATATTAAAAAATAAAACTATCTTATTAGAAAAAAGATTATTGAAATTAAAAACAATTATGAAATCATAATCTTTAGTATTAAGAAAACTTACAAAATTAGAAAAAGAAATTAAAAATCTACCTTATAAAAATTTAATAAGTATTCACTAATATAATAATATTTAATGAAAAAAAATATAAAAATATTAATTATTGCTAGTCTTTGGATTGTTTTTTTACCAATTGCATGTACATTAAAAATTATAATGTTTGTATTATCTATAATTAAAAATGTCCTTATTTCAATAAATAGAACTATTAGTAAATCTTAATTTACTCTATTTTTATTAAAATCGTTCAATACAAATCTAATAATTAATTCTTATTAATCAGTATTTAAAGCAGGAAAGTAAATCAAAGGTTAGCAGAAACTGATAGAGTCTCAGTAAATTACTTTGTTTGTGGTTTCATTAAACTATAATATTACAATATTAAAAACACTAGTTGAAAAATTTGCTAATTTATTAAGCACAATATTCTGTAACGGAACAATTTTATGTATAAAAGTGCCTGTTAACTTGTAATGTTTTTTTTCATTAATTGATAAAAAATCTCTTTTCACTAATTTTTGTAATTTTCTAACAACTGTTGCCCTAGGAATACCCGTAATATCAGAAATGGACATAGCACTGAGTCCTACCATTTTATTATTAGTAATAGTTAAGGATTTAATAAATTCTCCCCTATCCATTTTTATTTCCTTATTGCTTCGATAATATAAATGTTGATTAGTTGTACACGCACCAAATATATGGAAAGTTTCCACGTCTCCAAAAAAATCTTTGTAGCCAAGCAACATTGGGATTTGTAATTCATAATAACGTTTCCAGACAAAAGAGAAGTGTTTTTCAATATTTTTTTGTAGTGTTTCTGAAGTAAATGAATTTGATAAAATTTTTTCATCAACTAACATTTCTGAAAATGTAGATAAAAAACGACTAATTTTTTTTACTGAGTTTCTTGGTTTAATATATGGAATTGCAGATCTATCAACCATAATTTTTTTTTTTAATCTTTTAATGACTCCTAATTCTTGAAGTTCATAGACTTTTCTTCTAACTGACTCTTTGGGGATATTGAGTGCACTGCTTATCTCAATTATATTAAATTTTTCTATTTCTATAGTTTCATTTAAGTAGAATTGATCAAAAGTTAATTTAACAAAATTTCTTGAGTAAAAGTCTAAAGTTTTTTTTATAAGATACATAACTATTAAAAATTTATGATGGTCTTTAAATGCAGAGTAAACACCGTTAAACCATTCCATTTGGTGATTTACCCACAGTGGACCAAGTATATTGTATCTGCCTTGTAATACATCAAATACTTCTTCTTTATAAATTTGTTTAGATATTTGTGGAATTTTTACTTTTATATTCATGAAATAATATTGTAATTCTAAACTTTATTTAGTTTTTTTAAATCTTCCATTATGCTTTTTGTAATAATAATTTCTTTTTTTAAGTTTATTTTATACTTATTATATTTATTTTGCCCAGGATAAAGAATTTCTTTTACTCCTTTTATTTTAGGAAGTTTTTTAACAATCTGAATATTTTCTTTAATTCTCTTGTAATAATTATTCCCCACAAACAAGTTGGGCCTCATAACAACAAATAAATGTCCTATATTTTGAGGGCCGCTAAAGTCAGTAAAAGGATCTTTGACCTTTCCTCCATGGTTGCCTCCTGTAAAAACTCCACTTAAAATATCAACCATCCAAGCTAATCCAGAACCTCTAAAACTAGCTATTGGCAGCTGAACACCTTCTAAAGCTTTTTTTGCGTTAGTTGTAGGTTTGCCAAATTTATCCAAAGCAACTCCTTTAGGAATTTTAATTCCATCTCTAGCTGCGACTCTTATTTTTCCCCTATTGATCATTGATATCGATGTATCTAGAATAAAAGGAATTTTCGATCCTGTAGGTGTACCAAAACAAATTGGATTAGTTCCAAATAAACTTTTTAAAGCTCCATGTGGAGCTACCGCTGGAGGACCGTTAGTAAAAACCATTACCATTAAATTTTTTTTTATAGCTTGTTCAGCGTAATACCCAGATAATCCGTAATGACCACTATTTTTAACAGCTACCAAACCAATGCCAGTTTTTTTTGCATTATTTATTGCATTTTTAATAGCGATATCCGCAGCAACAAATCCAATACTATTATTTGCATCAATATGTGAAATAGATTGTGAAATTTTTTTGATTTTAATTTTAGGTTTTGGATTAATTAATCTTTTTTGTATTCGGTCACAATACATTTTTAACCTAGATAATCCGTGGGAAGGAGCGCCAACTAACTCCGCATTAACCAATGCATCTGCACAAATTTTTGCATGTGTAGAATTTAAATTATGTTTTTTAAATATATTTATTATTAATAAATGAAGTTTTTTATATTTTATCTTCAATTAAATCCTTACTATGATTATTAACCCTTGCCATGCCAGGGTATTGTTTTTTCAATAATTTTTCTTAAAGCAACATCAAACAAAAGACCAAGCATTCCCATTACAAAAATAGTTATCCATATAACTTCATATTGAAAATATTTTTTAGCAACATTTTCAACAAATCCAATACCAGTTGTCCCAGCCAAAAACTCAGCTGCAACTAAAGTTCCCCAACACATTCCGACAGCAACTCTCACTCCAGTTAAAATTTCTGGTAAAGAATTTGGAAAAATTACATATCTTAATATCTGCCATTTTGAAGCTCCTAGTGAATGTGATGCATGAATTTTGGATAATTGTGTCCCTGAAGCCCCAGCTCTTGCTGAAATAATCATAATTGAAAAAGAAACCATAAAAAGTAAAAAAACTTTTCCAACGTTATCAATTCCAAATACAGTAATTACTAATGGTGCCCAAGCTAGTGGTGGTACCGGTCTATATAATTCAATTAAAGGGTCAAAAAATCCTTTAGCAAATCTATTTAAACCCATAAATAAACCAAGAGGTACTCCAAATATTATACCAAGAGTTAATCCCAAAAATACTCTTAAAAAAGAGTCCCATATGTGACCCATTGGGACAGGTATTTTAAATAATTTAAATTCTCCAGTGACAATATTTAAAATTTTGCTCTTGAAGTTTGGTTTTACGGTTCCATCAGCACTATGAACTGGATATTTACCAGGAATAATATCAGCAAGCCAATCTGGCAAAATAAAACCAACAATTTTACTAACATCCATCATTTCATACCAAATCAGTGGAATATTTTTAAATCCAACACTTGGTTTTAATATAAGAGCAAATTTTTTTAAAGTGTCTGAAGGTTTAGGTAGCCACCTACCTGAACCTTGTTCAGAGCAATTAGGACCACTTGAAATTATTGTTCCAGAAGGGAATAAAAAAATATCAACTAATCTTAAACTTCCTTGCTCTTTCTTTTGAACATTGTCAAATTCAACAATTGCTTGTTCCATAGCATCTAGAGTATTAGGTGGAAAAATGCTTCCATATTCAATTCTTCTTGCTATTTTAAGAACATCTTTTGCTAAAGCTGATGCAACTTCCTCTGTATCACCTAATTCTGATCTGTACTTTTTAATATCATCTTTGATTTCTTTCATCAAAGTTTTGTATTGAGAGTTATGGTTTTTTAATTTGAAAAATTCATCACTAATAATCGTTAATTCTTTTGCAGCAGCATCAAATTTTAATCCTTTTTTTGTTTCTGGAATAGTAGGAATTTCAATTGTATTTTCTACCGCAGTTCCTGATGATCCCCATCCTCCTTGTGTCTTTAAAGCTTCAATTCTTTTATTTTCTTCTTCAATACTTTTTATTGGTGGATAACCTATTTTTTGAAAATTTTCTGTTAACCAAGTGATTCTATTGGTTAATTCTTTAATTTTATTTTTTGTTTCATATTCAAGAAGGTCTTCATTAGTCAGCAATGGAATCGTTTTTTTAGTTTTTTCAATAAAATTTAACAGTTTGTCTTTATCTTGATTTTTTAAGTCTGTTGAATTTTTAATTTCATTAGCTAACTTTTCTATATTTCTATTTTCATTCTTGATAATAGAAGTGCTCTTAAATTCTCTTTCTACAATTGGAAATAAATATTTTAATGAAAGTAATGAATCGTTAACTTTTGCAACTTGGCAAAGCTCATTAGCAGATTGTGGATAAAAAGATTTTGCAAGATCCCACGAATAATAAAGCCATGTTAGCAATAAAAAACTAGTTCCAACAATAATCCAATGAGTTCCACCTTTGGCTCTTTCAGGATTTCCAAAAACAGCATCTAGTTTTTCATTTTTTGCTAATTTTCTTCCATAAAGAATAGCTCCCACAACAGCAAAAATAATTAAAAATGTTGTAATTCCAGTTATCATATTAAATATCTTTACCCATTATTTCTTCCTCCATATCCCAAATCATGGTTAAAATTTCTTCTCTTTTAACTCCAAAATCCTTAGTTTTTTTTATTTCTCTTGGGTCACCATTGATACCCATTGAAGCAAATGGAAGGTTATACTCTTTATGTATACGACCCGGTCTTGGTGCCATTACGTATAATCT
>Ga0209709_10003548_pt1 | contig 12870 bp, 12 predicted proteins | sample ArcticOcean_MG_C_2_FD_187435 | JGI IMG/M metagenome (GOLD analysis project Ga0209709, IMG submission 187435) | Marine microbial communities from western Arctic Ocean - ArcticOcean_MG_CB4_136 (SPAdes) (version 2) | ecosystem: Environmental > Aquatic > Marine > Oceanic | place: Arctic Ocean... | reverse complement strand
AAAGCGGGACATTAGAGGGATTATTCCTCGATGGTGAAAGGGAAGCTAGGCTCACTAACTTTTTGGATTCTGGTAAAAAATTACCCAAAAAAGGAGATGTTGTAATAGTCTTCGGGACAAAAGGGGATGACATTGTCTTCCTAGATAAGATAGTCCCTTTAAAGGACAAAATCTACATGAAGTTATCTGAACTTAAATAGTGTAAAGAATTATGATGGGTTTAGCCGATTTCAACCTCACTCCTAAAGCAAAAAAAGGATTAAAAGATTCCAAGAAGTTTGCCAAGGATAATGGTCACGATTTAGTGACTACAGCACACTTAGTATATGGCTGTTTATTAAATATCTCAGACTCTTGTTCTTTAAGATTAAAATCTTATGATGTGGATCTTAACATAGAGCTTTTTAAAGACATTTTCCAAAAGTACGTGGAACAAAATGAAGACTACTTTTTGAGCAAAAAAGGACAAGGTGGTTGGCACGAAGATGTCAACCAGACGATACGTTCCGCCAAAGACTTTTCGGACATGTTCGATAGTTACTTTATAGGGATAGAGCATGTTCTTTATGTTATTTTGGATGAAGATAATGCGTTTGTAAAATATTTATCTCAAAACGGTATCGATGTGATACTCACTAAAGACTTAATCGAAGGGTATATCTTAGAAGATAGCATCCCGCCTTTAGGTCAGATGAGGCGTTCTTTTGATGCAGAAACGGAAGAGTTCGTAAATATCGAAGATCTTCAAGGGCCACTACCTCAAATATCTAAATACTGCGTCAATTTAAATGAGGAGTTTATGTCTAATAAAGGCTCTATAATTTCTGGTAGGGACAAAGAGATAAACCAATTAGTCGAAATACTTTCTAAGAAGAATAAAAGTAATGCGATACTAGTGGGCGAGGCTGGTGTGGGTAAGACGGCTATAGCTGAAGGTCTTGCCCAAAAGATAGTTTCTCAAGAAGTCCCTCCCCACATGTCTTTTATGCAGATCTGTTCTGTGGATATAAGTGCTATGGTAGCTGGCACTAAATATCGAGGAGAGTTTGAAGAGAAATTCAAAGCTCTAATAGCTGAAGCCGAAAAAGAACCTAATGTGATATTGTTTTTTGATGAGATTCATACGATTATAGGTGCTGGCAATTCTGAAGGCGCTGTGGATGCTTCTAATATGCTTAAGCCAGCTCTAGCGCGGGGCGAGATAAAATGTATAGGGGCTACGACTACTCAAGAGTATAAGAAATATTTTGAGAAAGACACTGCGATTAAAAGGCGGTTTGATAAAATAGAAGTGGAGGAACCGTCTAAGAACGCCACGAAAGATATTGTCATGCAAACGATTTCGTATTATGAAAAATTTCATAATGTGAAGTATTCAGAATGTGATATTGATACCATCATAGACTTTAGCGAAAAATATTTAAGCAATAGAAAGTTCCCAGATAAAGCGTTCGATATAATCGACCAATTAGGGGCCAGAACAAAAATCAAATACAATAAGATCCCAGTCGGGGTAGATGAGGTCAGGTCTTCTTTTTGCAGTTTTCTAATGGGGGGCGATAATGATGAGAAACTGGACGAAGAAAAATTCACGATCTTGTTAAAAGATTATCTCCAAGTCATGTCTCGTTGGCAAGGCAACACAGGTCGGAAACAAAAAGTTAGGCAGAAAGATATCTTAGCTATTTTCCAAGAGAAAACAGGGCTATCCCCTAAAATGATAAGCAAAAAAAACTCTTCCTTTACTTCTTTCTCTAAAAAAATGAATAGTGAAGTTTTTGGCCAACAAAAAAACATAGAAACCATACACAATTCTTTGTCCTGTGCTAAAGCGGGATTAAATGATCCCAAAAAACCCTTGAGTAATTTCCTTTTCGTAGGAGGCACTAGCGTAGGGAAAACTTATACAGCTAAAAAGATCGCTAAGTATTTCTTCGGTAACGAAAAATCGTTCCTACAATTAAACATGGGGGAATACCAAGATAAAACAGCGGTATCTAAACTGATGGGGGCTAATGCTGGATATGTTGGATATGATGAAGGCGGGTTATTGACAGAATTTATAAGGAATAATCCGAACTGTGTTGTTTTGTTTGATGAGGTGGAGAAGTGCGAGCCTAAAGTCCTAGATGTATTATTGCATATACTAGATGAAGGCTATGCTACAGACAATTTCAATAGGAATATTGATTTCACTAAAACAGTAATTATAATGACTTCTAATATAGGTCATAAAGAAAAATCGGAAAAGAGTATGGGGTTTGCCCCAACCCAGCAAAACGGAAAAGAAGTGTATAATGCTTCGGTTCAAAAATACTTTAAGCCAGAGCTATTAGCTAGGGTTGATGAAGTGCTTGTATTTAATGAACTTGGTGAGCGGGAATTAAGGCAGATTATTAGAAAAGAGTTGAACGAGATTAAGTGTAGGCTTGAAGGTCGAGGTATAGAGATAATATTTAAAAAGAGTCTAGAAATTCACATATTTAATAAAATTAAAAATGATAAAAATCATGCTAGGCAAATAAAAAACGTAGTAAAATCATTGGTTCAGGTTCCAATGTCTAACTTTATCATAAAAAATAGGGATGTTGAAAAAATATCCATAAATATAGTTGACAAATCACTAGAATTCGCATAGAATTAAGCATGGATAAAGTAAACCTACGGGTAATGAAGGCGATTCGCAATTCTAAAGGACGGTTCTTCGGTCTATATACTTCCCAAGGGGAATCGTTGAACGCTCAATTGATGTCTGAAACTGCTAACTATGTTAATGTTTATGATCGGAACGCAAATTCTCGTCGTAAATTAGCTAAGACGAGTATCTGTGGGGTTCGTATTGCTGCTAAGAATTTTGGCTTAGTTTTCTAAACTAAGCTAATTAAAAAAAGATGATGTAAAGATTGTCGGTTCATACCTAGAACCCTCTCCTTGAAAAAGGGGGGGGTTCTTTTATTATAAGTCGTGAAACTATCCTCTTTATTCAAAGGCAAAGTCTACACTTTCCCGCAGACTCAAAACCAAGAGCAAGATAAATCTTTTGCTTTAGAGGTTATCAAAAAAATAAAATCTGACTTGATAGTCTCAGATATTTCAGTGGGTGATATAAAAGACCATTACGATGTCTTCATTATTAAAGATAACAAAAAAAAGACTTTTAAATTAAAAATCTCACTAGATGATTCTCAAGAGGTTCTAAAAAAAGAATACACTGTGACAAAGAATTCGAAGTCTTCAGCCACACCTATTTCAATAGAATATGGGATAGTTAAAATAGGAGATGAAATAACATATTTGTTAGTGGAAGTTCCCCCTTATGAGAGTGTGGGCGAGTATGGGAGATCTTCGCTATTGGGTAATTTTGAATCGTTTGTTGATTCTTATTTCGTTTTTCAAAAAACGAAAGGTGTCAGAACTACATATAAGACATCTCTAGACAAGTTCTTAAAAAATGTTGACCCAGCTTCCTATTTGCCTCAAGAGTCTATAGAAGCATTGAAGAGTTATACTGATTATGATTTATGTCAGGACTTTATTTCTAGTTTGTCGGAAGAAGTTAGGAGGTTATCTCAAGAATTCGTTCTCCCTTATAAACATAAATGTCATGGAGGGTTATCATTAGACAATGTTTTTACGGATGGAAGTAATTTTTACTTTGATGATTTTAAAGATGTGTTTATGGGGCATCCTTATGTTGATTTTATTGACATTATATTAGATTTGGGTTTGCCAAAAGACGCTCAATATTCTTTACTATCTACTTTTTGTCAGAGAGGGGGGATAACAGAAGATAGAACCCTTTTCAAACCTTTGTATGAGATACAACTAAGAAAAAAACTTTTGATTTTAATCACAGAATATATTAAAGAGGTTTATGTTTATGATTCGTATAGATACAATAACATCTTGAGCATAGCCAACACTTTCTCTCATTGTTATGAGCGTTTTTGTAGTGTGGAAATGTTCCACAAAAATAGAGACTTTATTATGAAAACGATATGCGAACCCATCTTCGGAGTAAAAGCTTAAACACAGCTTTGCATTATTCACAATCCAGAAAAGATTAGGTGTAGAAAAAAAGCTTTTACCGCTTAAGATTCTACATGATTGTTCAGTATTACAAGCCAAATTCTAGAAATACTGGATGCGCTTTTAGTTTCGATATCGGAGTCAATAATAAAAATCAAGAGCCTTGTGTATATATCAGGGCTGTAAAACAATTTTCTTGGAATGATAAAACAAGAAGTGGGTCTTTTTCAGAGAACGCTAAAAATCCTGACAAATCTATTTCGATCAAACTCAACGAAATAGAAGTGGGCGGATTCATCTACGCAATAGAAAAGTATAATGAATTTTCAGCTTTTCATTCTTACGAAGACAATAAAACTTCTATTTCATTTAAGCCTTACCAGAAAAAAGATGGGACTCCAGCTTTCTCTTTTGGTGTCACAAGGAATTCAGCTAATAAATTTGGCATTGGCGTAGAAATGTCAGAAGGCTATATGCTCTTAGAGTTTTGCAAATTCTTTTTACAGGAATTATACGCTTTTAGATTGCAGAACAACATCGACAAAAGGAAAGCTAACGCTTCTCGCGCATGAAGAAAAAAACCGTATTAATTCATTCGAATTTTACTAGAGCTTTCACTGGTTTTGGTAAAAACAAAAAGAACATCATGCGGTATCTGTATGATACGGGCAAATACAATCTTATCGAGTTAGCTAATGGCATAGAGTGGGAGGCTCCTAGCACAAAGCTCCTTCCTTGGACTTGTAGGGGAAGTTTACCTAGACCCCAAGAGATGCAGGGTTTAACTACTGAACGACAAAGGGAACAGAGTTATGGCTCGAAATTGGTAGATAGAGCTATAAAGGAATTCGAGCCTGATGTTTACATTGGTATGGAGGATATATGGGCTTTTAATGGGTATCACACAAAGCCTTGGTGGAATAAAGTCAATACGATGATTTGGACTACTCTAGATAGTCTACCTATTTTGCCTCAAGCTATCGAGTATGCTCCTAAAATAAAAAATTATTACGTCTGGGCTTCTTTCGCGGAAAAAGCGATGAATGAGTTAGGGTATAATAATGTCAAAACTTTACGAGGGTCTCTAGACAAAAACAACTTTTATAAGTTAAGCGACGATAGGCGCGATACTTTAAGGAAAAATAATGGGCTTAGTGATGAGTTTATTGTCGGTTTTGTTTTCAGGAATCAACTTAGAAAAAGTGTCCCTAATATTCTAGAGGGTTTTAAACAGTTCAAAGAAGCGAACCCGACATCAAAAGCGAGGTTATTGTTGCATACGCACTGGTCTGAAGGCTGGGATATCCAAAGGCTATTAAAAGAAAAGGGCATAGATCATTCAGATATCCTGACTACTTACATTTGTAATAAATGTGGTGTATACCATATCTCTCCGTTCAAGGGACAAGAATGTAAATGCTCTTCTTGTGGGACAGAAAAGTCAGTAAATACTACGAACACTGGGAGAGGGGTATCTGATGCTCAGTTAAATGAAGTCTACAATCTGATGGATGTGTATTGCCATCCTTTTACCAGCGGAGGGCAAGAGATACCAATTCAAGAAGCTAAGCTGACTGAGCTAATAACATTAGTCACAAATTATTCTTGTGGAGAAGATTGTTGCACAGAAGAGTCTGGAGGTCTGCCATTAGATTGGACGGAATATAGAGAGCCTGGGACTCAATTCATTAAAGCCTCCACTTCGCCTGAAAGTATATCCTCTCAATTATCTAAAGTTCATGCTATGACAGAGCAAGAGCGCGATGATTGGGGTAAGAAGTCTAGACAGTGGACTGTGGATAATTTTAGCATCGAGGTAATCGGAAAACAATTAGAGGATATTATAGACGAAATGCCACCTGTGGAATATGATTATGAGACTTCTCATATGGGGTTTAATCCTGACTATCAACTGAAAGGCAATTACGCTTCTAATGAAGAATTTATTATCGATATTTATAAGAACATCCTAAAGGACGATGTAGATCAAAACTCCCAAGGGTTTAAGCATTGGATGACTAAGTTACAACAGGGTCAAAGCTATCAAGAGATATTGAATTATTTCAAACACGTAGCTGTTCGGGAAAAACAGAAATCACAAATCCCCAGCATGGAGAGTCTTTTAGCTAAAGAAGGGAAGGCTAAGAAGATCGCCATAGTGATACCTCAAAGCGAAGTGGACGTTTTGCTTGTTAATGCTTTATTAAAGAATTTAAAATCTCAGTATAAAAAGCATGATTTATATGTTTTCACTAATCCTGAGTATTATCCTTATATAGACGATAATCCTGCAGTGCATAAACTGATGCCATATAACCCTTCTATTGAAAATCAATTAGTCATGGAAGGTTGTAATGACCATGGGGGGTATTTCGATATGACATTTTACCCACATGCCACTACACAGAAATCACTGTGCTATCTGCACAATGGAGCTAACAAACACCAATTTGCATTAAAGTAAATGTCTCATTTAATAGAAGAATATGCCAAAAACTTGGGGGTCAAAATCTCTGAGCCTATAGTCAATGATCATTTTTTTCCGATTACCCAGTGCAAGTATATCACCTTGAATCAAGCAGGTGTCGCGTCGAAAACATATTCGCATTACGATATAGTTCTGAGTCTCTTAAAACCTTTTTTAGATAGGGCTGATATCAAGGTAATACAGATAGGCGGAGATAAAAAAATAGAAGGGACTGAGGCAGCTCTAAATATCTCATTTAAGCAGCAAGCTTTTGTTTTGTCTAAATCTTTATTGCATTTTGGCTGCGATGGGGCTTTAGCTCAAGTGGCTAGTAATAAAAAAATACCTACAGTGACTATTTATGGAAATGCTTTTCCAGCTAATGTGAAGCCTTTCTTTTCTAAGTCTACTATAAACAAAAGCATACAGCCTGACTGGGATAAGAAACCTTGTTTCGCCGCAGAAGATCCTAAGAGGCAGATAGATACAATCAAACCAGAAATTATAGCGCAAAAGGTTCTTGATTTGTTAGGTATCGAAAAAGAATCTATAAAATTCGTTACTAAAAATATTGGAGAGCTATTTTCTCAATCCGTAGTGGAGGTTATTCCCACATCTTTTGTTCCTTTGAGAATACCCCAAGGACAAGAGGTTATGATTAGAACTGATTATGGGTGCGACGAAGTTTCTTTTTTGAAGTATTGCTCTAATTACAAGGTTTCTATTACGGCGGATTCTCTAATTCAACCTCACGGGTTACAGAAAATAGCGAATAATATAAATAAATTCTTTTTGTTCATTGACTCTAGTTGGGATACTATCCCAGCGAATTACTTCGCGGTATTAAAGAACCTGGATATAGATCTGACTATGCTGGTTAAGAACGAAGACGATCTTAATGCTCTGAGGAATAAGTACTTTGATACGCCTGTAGTCCTTTATGAGGAGGCCGAGGAAGCTCCTTGCAAACTAGGCGATGATTCTAGATTCATGTCTTCTCTGCGGCTTATCGAGGGAGGAAAAGAGTATTTAAGTTACGCTCATTGGAAAAAAAGTCTTGACGGGGACAATAAAGTACTAGATACTCCCGAATATTGGAGGGAATCAAAACATTTCTATATCTATGATCGCGACTAAAACTACAAAAAAGAAAGCAGCAAAAAAATTCTATGGACCAGATGCGTATAAGCGCAATGAGCATGGTCTATTAGAGAATTCGGAATACTCCTTCAACGAGGATGGTTCTATTAATTGGAGGGAGATGGTCAAAGATGAGTTCTTGTATCCAAATAAAGGTTGGTTCGATGCTCGCAATGCGCCTACCCCTTCGTCCAATGATGGACTGGAAGACAAACAGTTATTGATTATGCTTGGTGGCATTAAAGAAATAGCGAAGATGAGGGGGTATAGCTCTGTTAATTTCCATGTTAAGAATATCTCAGATGGCTACGTAATGGCTAAATGTACTATTAAATGGAATGAAAATTACGAATCATCACACACTACTTATTCAGATGTGGCAAATGCTACTCTGGCGAATACAGACGCTTTCTGTGCAAAATTTTTAGAAACGATTGCTTGTAATAGAGCTTTCGTTAGGTGCGTTCGGAATTACTTGGGTATTCATATCGTAGGCGCTGATGAAATCGATAAGTCAAAAGGCGCTATTCAAGTAGTAGACACTTCCTCTTCCGCTTCGACAATAACATCACCTACCGATCTCCTAGAAAAGACTCTTAGGGAGAAGCATGGGGTTAATTCTTTCGATGATTGTAAGGATGTCCTTAGAGATTTATGGAGAAATAAAAAATACCAGAATGAAGCTGCTCAGTCATGGGGTTCATTCTCTGATATCCCTACTAAAGAAGCTAGAAAGCTTATCGCTGCGCTTAGCTAATGATAAAAAGGATTCTAGACCCCAAAGAATTTAAAGTTCTACTGGACGACATATTCGGCCTCTTTGAAAAAGAGGACGGGGTGAATGGCCATGCACTGGTTAAACATAATAAAGAGTATATCTATAATGCTTTCGGGAATAAGTCTGTATTAGCTTGGGACTTTTTTATCTGGGGGAATCGTAACGAATCTGATAAATTCGATGCAGTTATAGCTTTCGTAAATAACAAGAATGAAAAATTTGGGAAAGAGATTTTTTCAGAATACATTTGGCTTTCTGACAACCCAAGGGTGGGTCGGAAGCTTTTAAGTAAGGCGGTGTCCTTCGCCAAAGAAAAAGAATTCGAATACATAATGATGAGTTGCGTAGAGGCCCATCCGAAATCGCAAAAAATAGCCAATTTCTACCAGAAAATGGGCTTCATCAAAGACTCAGAAACCTATATAGCCAAACTATGAACCAAAAAACAGCAAAGCGGCTGAGAAAAATTTGTAATCCTGTTGACGAGGTGTCAAAAAGGGTGTATCGTCGTTTAAAGCGTCAATACAACCAACTACCTAATCATGCAAAAGCAAATTTCCTCGACCTCATCGAACAAAACTTCTCAGAAATCGGAAAAATCCTCTTGGAGCAAAAATAAGATTGGCTCACTTTGGGTTAAGAAGAATAACAACGGAAAGAGTTTTCTCTCGGGAGAAATAGTCATGGATGGGAAAAAAATCCCATGCTTGATCTTTAAGAACGATTTCCAAGAAGGTAATACGCCTCATTTTCACATTTACTCGATCTCAGAAGATCCGAGTAGTAAGTGAATTCTTATGGGGATACGCCAGTAATAGGAGGCTCAGGAGGAGGCTCAGGAGGAGGTTCTGGAGTATTGGCCCACGTACGCAAAGCTGGGATAGCGGCAAGGATAGCGTCCATTGCGGCTTTGACTTCGGGGACTTCATCTACACAAGACCAAAAAGGTTTGCGCCCATTTTCTCTTGCTGGGACATTGATATATTCTACGCCTTCATTATCGGGAGTAATCAAAACTTTTTTAGCAACGCCATCATACGGTAGCATTTCAAGAGAAAGTGATCCTCCAGTTGGATCTTCTTCTGCGGTGTTAGGGGCATAAATATTAATGCTTCGGACCCAGATAGAATCATAAGTTTCTTCTGGTGAGGCTGGGACAATAAAAGGTTCATCCCGTGGGACGGGATCGCCTAAGTTTTCAGTAATGGGCATAATAAATTATATGTTATAAATTAGTTTAATCTATTTTTTATTACACTAGAAATAGCTTTAAATGACCTACCTTAATTCAACGGGTAACAAAAAAGTCTTAAATTATCTGGCGAAATAATAGATTATACAAAAAAAGATTTTAAGTGGCCCACCCTTAGCTTCGGGACTACTAAGGGTTTTATTTTAAGTTTATCGTATACATTTCTGCAAAAAGAAACATCTTCGAAGCTTAAGTCATGCACATCCATTCTTTCTCCTTCTACATGTGGATTTTTGCAATTAAGAATATCGGCCTTTCTTAAAGGATAATAGGGATAATCTATTTCCTCATAAATTGATCGATGCACTCTTGTGAAGCCAAATCCGCACCAATCTACCTCTACTAATTTATTTGGTTCTTCTTTCCCCAATTTGTCTAACCACTTCACTGAAGTAAAAGGCATATGCAGGTTCTCTCTGAAGAAATCTTCATCCCATTTGCCGACCATTGCCTGATCTGAGTAGTTAGATCTATACCATCCACTTACAAATTTTTTATCTTTTGGGATTTTAATCATTTCTTCTATTTGCTCAATAGAGAATTGAATATCGGAATCGATCCAGAAAAGCCATTCTGCTTCTGGAGGTCTAGTGTCTGCATATCCACCGCCTCCCGTCGCCAAGAAATTACGGGCAAAATTCAAAAAAAGCCCATTACAAGTGAATATAGCAGAGTTATTTTTATTACACCACGATTGTAGTTCTAGATATTGATTAAAACAATTACCTTGAACCCCTCTATGATCAATTGGCACTAGAAAAATGTAGTCGAGCATGTATTATTATATGTATTTAGCTAATATTTAAACTAAAACTAAAACCAAAAACAAAATGAAAAACGTAGAACTGTCAACCGACGAAATCAAAGCCCTTATTCAGCTTATCGATCTAGCTATCAAGTCTAGTGGCCTTGGATCAGCTGAAGCTGGTGTCGTACTCGCTAAAAAACTCAGCGCTCATCTTGAGCAACCTCAAGAGGGATCTCAAGAGGGATCATCTGATTTTGAAGTAGTAGAACCTGAAGTGGTAGACTAAACAGATTTTTAAGATTGACTATTTAAGTAAACAAGTATGAAGATACTTCCTTCCCCTGCGGGGGAAGGGCTTTAAATTTTGGCTAAGGCTAGATATTTAAATATTAACTTCAAGCGGATCTACATCTTTTCGTGTTCCGTAGATTACATAACTGTATTGGCCATTAGTCACTAATCCGCCGACTCTAACTCTTATGTTATTGCGCTCTAATACAAACAGGTGCTGCACTTGATCAATTGACGTAAGCTGAACTGTGACGCTATCTTCATGCACAAGCCATTCCCACTCTTCTGGTAGTTCGATCTCTTCTTGATCTGATTCTCCTCTTACGCATACACCATGCTCATTACTTTCGATTACGCTGTATTGGAGTTGGCCTCCAGTTTTTGGATCGTCGATTAAAAAGTTCTTTGTTGTAGCTGTGATGGTCCCAACAACTTGAAGTTTCGAAGAAGGATTAGTAGTTCCTATACCAATATATCCATTTTTTCTTATTACAAATCGGTCTGTTCCATTATTAGAACCAGAATGTGTCTTAATGGTAAATGCCTCTGAATCGGTAGGGTCTCTCCAACCGTTCAGCGATATCCCATATGCGCTACTTGCTGTAGTACAGCCTAGGAATATTGTTGTTAAGCCTGTGCCGTTCGTGGTCGTAGAAGGCTGGAGCTTTAAGAAGGGGCTTACGGCTGCAGATGTGCTTTGGGCTTTTCTAACGTGAAGTTTTTCTGTCGGACCAGATGTCCCTACACCGACGTTACCAGTCGTTGCGATGTCATTAGATGAATTTATATCACCAGCTACTGTAACGTCACCAGCTGCTGAAACTAAAAACTTACTTCCACCAGCTCCAACTTGGAAGGCTCCATCAGTTCTAAGAACCCCAGTTCCGCAATATATACCTGATGTAAAATCATTATCTGTGTTTAGTCTCAACCAAGAGTCAGTATATTGAAACATTATTTTGCTATCTCCATAAATATAAGAGCCGTTGAAGTTTTGATTTCCTGAAACAGTTAAGTCTCCAACTACATCTAGCTTTGTTGCTGGACTAGTTGTTCCTATACCAACGTTGCCGCCCTCTAAAATAGTTACTGTGCCTCCTAAATCTAAAATAGAAGCGCCACTACCTCCTGTATTAGATAAATAAAAACTATCATTTGCGCTTGAGTTTTCTAAAGCTATTCTGGCTCCACCTTTTACTCTTAGTAATACACTAGATGACCCGTTCACATCTAAAGTGCCAGTCATCGTACCACCTGTTAGTGGTAGCTTAGTACTATCAGCGACAGTAATATTAGCTGAACCATTGAATGAAACACCATTAATCGTTCTTGCAGTGGTAAGCGTATCTGCATTCGGGTGGTAGTTGTCTGCGAACACCCTATCGCTACCTAGATAAAAAGTGCTATCAGTGTTTAAAGTGGCTTTTGCGCTAGCACCAGTCATGAACTCTACTTTATGAGCGCTCATAGTGCCTATTCTACCCGCAGCATGACCCGTATGAGAATACATTGTGGTAATGATACCATCGCTGACAGATTTTACGTCAAGCCTTGCGTGTGAAGAACCCGCTAAATTTAATCGTGCATTCCAACCACCATCATTCGATACACTACCTGTGCTATTACCAAACTCATTATATGAATTAGTGAAGCTATTAGAGCCAGAAAGGGTTGCATACCCACCATTCGCATGATTACCCCAACCGAAAGCTGTGTTCCAATTGGATGAGTTGTTTGCAAAATGGCCTGCATTCCATACTACGTTCGAACCAACATAGTGTTGCCCTGTGGAAGATATAACGCCATTAGATCCACCAAGGAAAATCCTCGCGTCTCCATTCGCTGCAACATATTGCCCCCAACCAGATGCTCCAGTTAAACTAATAAACGAAGCATCAGAATGCGTGTAGCCGATGCCATACATATCGCCTAGAGCCGAATCAGAAGGATTGTAGCCTGAACCAATTGTATAGATTGGATTACTCTTAGCACCATTCGCACCAACATTATTATATGAACCTTCAAGGTGACCTGAATGGTGGTTGGAGCGTTGTAGATGGTAACCGCTACCTAACTTAACATCTCGCGTATTAAGCGTCCCAGTCAAAGTACCACCTGTAGCAGTTATAGTCCCAGCGACTTCTAACTTAGCGCTTGGACTAGTT
>Ga0209709_10003543_pt1 | contig 12897 bp, 10 predicted proteins | sample ArcticOcean_MG_C_2_FD_187435 | JGI IMG/M metagenome (GOLD analysis project Ga0209709, IMG submission 187435) | Marine microbial communities from western Arctic Ocean - ArcticOcean_MG_CB4_136 (SPAdes) (version 2) | ecosystem: Environmental > Aquatic > Marine > Oceanic | place: Arctic Ocean... | reverse complement strand
TTAAATTAAGGGCGGAGAGAGTGGGATTCGAACCCACGATACGATTGCTCGTATACACACTTTCCAAGCGTGCGCCTTCAACCACTCGGCCATCTCTCCAGCTAAGTTTCTTTGCTTATTTTTAAAACTCCAATAAAGGCTTCTTGCGGAATTTCTACCCTACCAAATTGTTTAGATCTAGCTTTCCCCTTTTTTTGCTTTTTAAGTAGTTTCTTTTTTCTGTCGCCAGCACCCCCGCCATGGATCTTAGTTAATACGTCTTTTGAAAATCCTTTTATTGTTTCTCTTGCTACTATTTTTCCTCCTATAGCAGCCTGAATTGGGATCATGAAGTTGTGTCTAGGAATAAGATCTTTTAATTTCTCACAGACTTGTCTTCCAGTGTTTTCTGCAAAGTCTTTATGAATTATCATTGCTAAAGCATCAACGGGTTCTGTGTTTACTAAAATTCCCAGTTTGACTAGATTGCCTTCTTTGTGTCCTGTTATTTCATAATCAAAACTAGCATAACCACTTGAGACTGATTTTAACCTATCATTAAAATCGAACACTACTTCATTTAAAGGAAGGTCGTATGATACTACGGCCCGGTTTCCTGAATAGCTAAGATTAGTTTGAACACCTCTTTTATCTTGGCAAATTTTCATAATAGATCCTAGATACTCATCAGGTGTAATAATTGTAGCATTAATCCAAGGCTCTTCTATTTTAATAATCTGAGTAGGGTCAGGCATACTAGATGGGTTTTGCAAATCTATAATCTCACCTTTAATCTTGTGCACTTTATAAATAACTCCTGGAGTAGTTGTAATTAAGTTCACACCAAACTCTCTCTCGAGTCTTTCTGTAATAATTTCTAAATGCAATAGACCAAGAAAACCACATCTAAAACCCAATCCTAATGCGCTTGAGGACTCGGCTTCATAAGAAAAGCTTGCATCATTCAACTTAAGTTTTCCCAAACCATCTTTTAATTTTTGATATTCGGAACTGTCTACTGGAAATAGACCACAGAAAACTACTGGTTTGCTAGGTTTAAATCCTGGTAAAGCTACTGTAATTGGATTTGCTGCATCACAAATAGTGTCTCCTACTTTTGTCTCAGACAAAGTTTTAATACCTGCTATAATGAATCCAATTTCACCTGAATTTAATTCCTCTACATCTATAGGTTTTGGAGTAAATGCTCCCACTTTTTCAATCACATACTCTTCATTATTTGACATTAATTTAATTTTCATATTTTTTTTTATTTTACCATCAATAACTCTAACTAAAATTACTACACCTAAATAAGTATCGTACCAACTATCAACCAGTAATGATTTCAATTTTTCAGATTGTTTTCCTTTTGGTGGGGGCAAAATATTTATTATTGATTCTAAAATTTCTTCAACTCCTTCTCCTGTTTTGCCTGAACAACTAATCGCTTTTGATGTATCTATACCAATAACATCCTCAATTTCTTTTTTAGTTTTTTCAATATCCGAGGCTGGTAAATCAATTTTATTTAAAACTGGTATTACTTCATGATTAATTTCGAGAGCTTGATAAACGTTAGCTAGTGTTTGGGCTTCAACTCCTTGGGTGCTATCAACTATTAACAAGGATCCTTCGCATGCAGATAGTGAACGACTAACTTCATAGCCAAAATCAACATGACCAGGTGTATCTATTATATTTAAAATATAGTCTTTTCCATCTTTAGCTTTATAATTTAGTTTTACAGTTTGGGCCTTAATAGTAATACCCCTTTCTCTTTCTATATCCATAGAGTCGAGTACCTGTGATTTCATTTCTCTGTCTGTTAATCCACCACATTTATGAATTATGCGGTCTGCTATTGTAGACTTGCCATGGTCAATATGTGCAATTATTGAAAAGTTACGTATTCTTTCTATATCAGACATTAAGATCTTAGGGTTGCGCCGGTTGTTGTTTGAACAAAAGTTATAATTTTCTTACTCACTTGCTCAATATCTTCTTCGCTTAAAGTTTTTTCTTTTGGTTCAAAAGTTACATTAAAAGCAATTGATTTTTTTCCTTGTTCTATATTTTCTCCCTGATAAACATCAAAAATTTTTACATTTTTAATTAATTCTTTATCTATATTTTGAACTAAATTAACAATTTCTCCTGAGCTATACTTTTCATCGATTACGAAAGCAAAATCTCTAACCACTTTTTGATAATCAGAAACAATAAATTGTGGTTTAGTTTCTCTAATTTTTTTTCGTGACTCGGGTATATTATCTAAAAAAATTTCAAAACCCAAAATGCTTTCAACTCTTACATCTAATTTTTTTATAATCGATGGATGAATTTCTCCAAAATATGCCAGTTCTGGTCCATTAGGAGTTCCCAAGGATACTAGTCCTGACCTGCCAGGATGATACCATTTTTTGGTTTTGTTGCTAACTGATAGTTTTGATCCATCAACCCCAATTTCAATTAAAGTCCTAATAAGATCATTTTTAATATCAAAAACATCAAAACTTCTTTCTTTTTCAATCCAATTTTTTCTTGAATATTTTCCAGTTTTGATTGCACCAATCATTGTTGATTGTTTTCCTGGTTCTTTTCCATAAAAAATAGGTCCAATTTCAAATAACATTAGATCTTCAAAGTTTCTATGTATATTTTTTTTTGTAGCTGCCATCAAATTTGAATACATTGATGATCTTAAAACATCCAAGTCACTAGATATTGGGTTGGATATCCTAATTTCTTCTTTTAAATCTGAAAATAAACTATCAACCTTTGAGTCTGTAAAAGACCAGGTCACCGCTTCTGTAAAGCCTTTTGAGGCAACAGCTCGTTGTGAAAAATGAAAAAGTTTCTGCCTACTATTTAATGTTTCTTTAATATTATTCTTTTCTGGATTTAAAAGAGGAATTTTATCATATCCTTTTATTCTTACCAATTCTTCAATTAGATCTATATCTTCTTTTAAGTCAGGTCTCCAAGAAGGAGGTATAACTTTAATACTTTTTTTCCCAACTTTTACTTGGCAGCCTAACGAATAAAGTATTTTTTTAATCTCAGCAGATGTAATTGAATATCCAATAGTATGTAAAAACTTTTCATAATTTAAGTCGATTAATTTAGCTTCATTCTTTAATTTTCCCACAATTGACAATTTGCTCGGTTCTCCACCGCATATATCTAAAACCATACACATTGCTAATTCTAGTCCCATCTGAACTGATTTGGGATCTATACCTCTTTCAAATCTATATTTAGCGTCAGTATCTATATTTAAATTCTTTGCAGTGTTTCTAATTTCTGTAGGAAAAAAATAAGCGGACTCTAATAAAATATTTGTTGTTGAGAGTTCTGTTCCAGATCTGATACCACCAATAATTCCTCCTAGGCCTAAGACACCAGAATTGTCACTGATTACGCACATATCATTACTAAGCGTATATTTTTTATTATCTAACGCTTCAAAAGATTCTCCCTTTTTAGAATTTCTTACTATTATTTCTTTATTAATTTTATCAGCATCATATGCATGCATGGGCCTATTTAGGTCGAACATTATATAATTTGTTATATCTACAATTGCTGATATGGGTTTTAAACCTAAGGATAGAATTTTATCTTTAAGCCAGTCTGGGCTTTCTTTGTTTTCAACATTTTTTATATATATGCTTCCAAAAATACCACATCCTTGGTTTTTTTCTTTTTTTATTGAAGTTTTTATAGGTTGTTTAAAACTTTGTTTTATTTTTATTGGAGGTTGTTTTTTAAGCTCACCTAAACCAGATGCCGCCAAGTCTCTTGCGATACCACGGACACCTAAGCAATCTGGTCTATTTGGTGTAATAGCTATATCAATAACTTCTTCGGCAGAGCTTTTAAAATATTTTTTTCCTATTTCTTTGTCATGTTTTTTTAATTCAATAATACCATCTTTATCTGATGATTGATTGAGTTCATTGCCAGAACAAAGCATGCCAAAAGATTCGATACCTCTAATTTTTGCTATTTTTAATTTCATTTTAGTTTTTGGAATTATAGATTCTGGTGGAGCATAAACTGTAAATAATCCATCTCTTGCGTTTGGCGCTCCGCAAACAACTTTTACTAAATTTCCATCACCTACCTTAACATCACAGATTTTTAGTTTGTCTGCATTTGGATGTTTTTGTGATTTAATAATTTTACAAATAACAAAATCATCTAAATCATTATTCGGAGCTTTTACACTTTCAACTTCAAGACCAACCTCTGTTAAACGTTCGATTATTTGTTTTAAATTGGCTTTAGTTGACAAATGGTTTTTTAGCCAAGAAAGAGAAATTATCATCTGCTTAGTCCTCTATAATTTGTTGGAACGTCAAGTGGGTCAAAACCATAAAACTCTAACCATCTAATATCGCTTTCAAAAAATGCTCTAAGGTCGTTAATTCCATATTTTAACATTGCTAGTCGATCTATACCTACACCAAATGCATACCCTTGAAATTCTTTTGGATTCACTTTTACATTTTTTAAAACTTGAGGGTGCACCATTCCACAACCAAGAATTTCTAACCATTTATCTCCTTCTCCAATTTTAATTTTTCCATCTTGAATGCTATAACCAATATCAACTTCAGCTGATGGTTCGGTAAAAGGGAAATGACTTGGTCTAAATCTTATTTTTACTTTATCAATTTCAAAAAATTTTTTTACAAAATAATATAAGCAACCTTTGAGATGTCCCATATTTATATTTTTATCTATATGCAGTCCCTCCAATTGATGAAACATAGGTGCATGTGTTTGATCGCTGTCACACCTATAGGTTCTACCAGGAGCAATTATTTTAAATGGAGGTTTGCTATTTAGCATAGTTCTAATTTGCACTGGAGAAGTGTGTGTGCGCAAAAGTAATTCTTTAGAATGATCAAGATAAAATGTGTCATGCATATCTCTTGCAGGATGATTTTTTGGTGTGTTAAGTGCAGAAAAATTGTAATACTCATTTTCTATATCAGGTCCTTCTTCTACTGAAAAACCTATTTCAGAAAATATAGAAGTAACTTCATCTATTACTTGTGAGATGGGATGGATTTTTCCTGAAAAAAAAGTTCGACCTGGTAAAGTAACATCAATTTTTTCATTTTTTAATTTTTTATTAATTTCCAGTTGATCAAATTCTATAAATTTTGTTTCAATTACTTGTGTTACTTTTTGTTTAAGATCATTAAGTTTGGCTGCGTAATCCTTTTTTTTACTTTGCTCCAAGCTGCCAATCTTTTTAAAAAGTTCTGTTATTACACCTTTCTTTCCAAAAACTTCGGTTTTAAATAAATCTAGTGAATTGCGATCACTAATCTTTTTTAATTTATTTAAAATATCTAAGGCGTTTTGATCAAAATTTTCCATAAAAAATATTTTTAATGATTCTTCACTTACTGAAGATAATAGAAATAATCTTATTAGTTAAGGGAGGATTGAGCTTTTTTTACAATAGATTTAAATGCTTCTGGATCATTATAAGCAATTTCTGCGAGTATTTTTCGATCTAGTTTAATTCCCGACTTATTTAGTCCATTTATAAATGTCGAGTAAGTAATTCCTTCAGCTCTCACACCTGCATTGATCCTCTGTATCCACAAAGATCTAAACTCTCTTTTTTTTGCTTTACGGTCTCTGTAGGCATATTGCATCGCTTTTTCTAAAGCTTGCTTTGCAACACGTATAGTATTTTTTCTTCTACCATATTGTCCTTTTACCTGCTTTAAAACTTTTTTGTGTCTGGCGTGACTCGTCACACCTCGTTTAACTCTTGCCATATTACCCTCTCAAACTATAAGGCATATATGACTTAACAATTTTTGAATCTTGTTTAGACATGATTGTTGTGCCTCTTTGTTTTCTTATCTGCGAATTAGTTCTTTTAATCATACCATGTCTTTTTCCTGCTTGGCCCATTTTTACCTTACCGGTAGCAGTTAATCTAAATCTTTTTTTTGCAGAGCTTTTTGTTTTTAATTTTGGCATAAATTTATGCAGTTTATACAAAGTTTATATTTGATTTACAATAGGATTGTAAGGCTAGTTAGGCTGAATAATCATAATGATTTGTCTTCCTTCAAATTTAGGTCTTACTTCGACTTTTCCAACACTAATAGTATCGTTTTTTATACGTTCCATTAATTTATAGCCTAAATCTGTATGCTGCATTTCTCTTCCTTTAAATCTAACGGTAAATTTAACCTTGTCTCCCTTTTCTAAAAATTTTTGCGCATTTTTCATTTTAAAAGTATAATCATGAGTATCAGTAACTGGTCTAAGTTTTATTTCTTTTAAGCTAACTATCTTTTGTTTTTTTTTAGATTTATTAGCTTTTTTTTGCATGTCATATCTATATTTTCCAATATCAACAATCTTACAAACTGGTGGTTTGGCATTTGGTGAGATTTCGATAAGATCTAGCCCTTCATCTTTTGCCATTGAGATTGCTTCATTAATTACAAATGTTCCTAAATTATTTCCATCGCTACCTATCACTTGAACTTCTGATGCCCGAATCCTATCATTTGTTCTTGGACCTTTTGGTTTTCCACGATATTGAAAGTAATTTTTTTTTGGATATGCCACTAGTTTTTTGAAATTTTACCCATTGCAGATATCTTATCTATTGCCACCTGAAGTGAAAGAGTTTCTTGTTGTTCAGTTCCTAATTTTCTTATTGTAATACTTTCGTCTTTAACTTCTTTTTCTCCACAAATTAATAATAATGGAATTTTTGATAATGAATGTTCTCTAATTTTATAATTTATTTTTTGGTTTTTTAAATCCATTTCTGTATTTATACCTGCTTTCATAAATTGTTCATATATCTTTTTTGCATAATTGTCGAATTCTGATGAAATAGGAAGAACAACTGCTTGAAGTGGTGATAACCATAAAGGTAACTTACCTGCATAATGTTCAATCAAAATTCCTATAAATCTTTCTAAAGAACCGAATAATGCTCTATGTAACATTACGGGAACTTTTTTTGACCCATCGCTGGCTACATATGATGCTCCCAACCTGGAAGGTAGATTGAGATCAACTTGCAAAGTTCCACACTGCCAGTCTCTTCCAATAGCATCTCTTAATACAAATTCGATTTTTGGTCCATAAAAAGCTCCTTCACCTTTATTGATTTCGTATTTTAATTCTGTTTGTTTAATAGCTTTTAATAAAGCTTCCTCTGATTTATCCCAAACTTTATCGTCTCCAACTCTCTTTTCTGGTCTGTCCGAATACTTTAATAAAATATTTTCAAACCCTAAATCCTTATAAATTTCTAATATTAATTTCGTAACTGTTAAACATTCTTCTGTTATTTGATCTTCTGTGCAAAAAATATGAGCATCATCCTGTGTAAAAGCTCTAACTCTTAGAAGTCCATGTAAAGCTCCAGATGGTTCATATCTATGAACTTTTCCAAATTCTGAAAGCTTAAGAGGAAGATCTCTATAGCTTTTTAAACCTCTATTGAATACTTGAACACAGCCGGGGCAGTTCATTGGCTTAACTGCAAATATTTTTTTATCTGGTGTTTCTGAAGTATACATATGTTCACCGAATTTTTCCCAATGACCTGACTTTTCCCATAAACTTTTATCTAATAATTCTGGGGTATTAATTTCTTTATAGCCTGCTTTTTTTTGTTTTTTTCTCATATAATTAATAAGGGTTTGGAAAAGGGTCCACCCCTTATCATGCCAAAAAACAGCTCCAGGACTTTCTTCACGGAAATGAAATAGGTCCATTTCTTTTCCTAACTTTCGATGGTCTCTTTTTTCAGCTTCTTCAAGGCGTTTTAAATATTCATCAAGCTCGTTTTGAGAAGGCCAAGATGTTCCATAAATTCTTTGTAACATTTCATTATTCGAATCTCCTCGCCAGTAGGCTCCAGATACTTTTGTAAGTTTGAAATACTTCCCAATTTTTTTAGTTGATGGTAGATGAGGGCCTCTACAAAGATCATACCATTTTCCATGATAATATATCGAAACTTCTTGGTCTTCTGGTATGCTGTCAACAAGTTCTACTTTATAATTTTCCCCAACTTTTTTGTAGTGATCTTTTGCTTTTTTTCTTTCCCACACTTCTCTTTTTGTAGGTTCATCTTTCTCAACAATTTCTTTCATTTTTTTTTCAATTTTTTCTAGATCATGTAGAGTAAATGGTTCCTTTCTAGAAAAATCATAGTAAAACCCATCTTTGATTGCGGGACCAATTGCTATCTTTGTACCAGGAAATAATTCTTGCACTGCCATTGCCATAATGTGCGTAGTATCATGCCGCATTGCATCTAGGCCTTCCTGATCTTTGGATGTTATAATTTTTACACTAGCATCTTTTTTAATTTGGTGACTTAAATCTTTTAATTCTTCATTAACTTCCATTATTAGCGCAGCTTTTTCTAAACTTTTACCAATTTTATTTGCTATTTCAAAACCATCTATTGATTTTGAAAATGGAATTTTTTTACCATCTGGTAGTTTTATTTCTGGCATTTATTAAGATAAGTTTATCAACTTTTTGTACTCAGTAAAGGTTGTCTGGCACATTTTGTCAACATCAAACTTTTTTTGTATATTTTTTCTACCTTCAAAACCCATGGATTTCAATGTATTATGATCTTTTTTCATTATCATAATTATTTTGTCTGCTAAATCATTTGCATCGCCACTTTTAAAAAATAAACCAGATTTATCTTTTATAATTGTTTCTTTAGATCCCCCAATATCACTAGCAATTATAGGAACTTCCATTGCTTGTGCCTCAACTGAAACTCTTCCAAATGCTTCTGGTTCAATAGAGCACGAACATACTAAATTAGCAATTCTATAAGCTACTGGCATTTCTTCACAATGGTCGATAAATTTTATCATTTTACCTAATCTGTGCTGCTCAACTAATCCAATGAGTTTTTTTTTATAAACATTTCTACCTTGATCGCTACCAATAATTATTCCTTCAAAGGATTCTGTAATCTCTTTTTCCTTTATAATTTTAATTGCCTCAATAAATAGTTTTTGACCCTTCCATTCAGTCAATCTGCCAGGTAGCAAAATTATGAATTTATTCCTATCAATTTTTTTTTCTGTTAAGAATTTTTCTACCTTAAGTGATGAAATCTTTTGAGAATCAAAATATTTAATATTTATGCCTCTAAAAATTACTAAAAGTTTTCTTTTATTTTTTTGAAAAAATTCTCCATAATTTTCATTTATATGTGAAAAAATAAAATTTGACCCCGCAATTACAAGTTCGGATCTGACCATTATGGAATTATAAAATTTTTTAAATTTATTTTTAAAGTTATATGTTCCGTGAAATGTTGTGACAAATCTTCTGCCTGATATTTTGCTTGCAAGTAAACATGACCAAGCTGGTGCACGACTTCTTGCATGAACAATACTAATTCTATAAAAAACTACTATTAGAAAAATAATTATTGCATTAAAAATCATAATAATTGGATTTTTTGAATGTACAGGAAGACGGAAAATTTTAACTTTTTTTCTGTCTATGAAGTTTAATAACTCTCCGCCACTAGTTGCTATATAAGACTTCCAACCATTTTCAGGTAAAAAATGCGCAAGGTCATAGCACCCTGTTTCAGCTCCTCCATAACCTAATTTTGGTATAACCTGCAAAACTTTTATATTTTTTTTCATTATTTTAAATATTATATATGCCATATGAATTACAAAAGAACTAAATATTTTACAACTTCAAAAAAAAGAAAGATTAAATATTTCTTTTTAAATAAAACAAGCCAAATTACTGTTGTTTTTTTTCATGGATTTATGTCTGATATGGTTGGTGCTAAACCACAAGCAATTGAGAAATTTTGCAGAAAACAAAAAGTTAACTTTTTAAAATTTGAATATTCAGGGCATGGTAAGTCTAAAGGGACATTTATAGAAGGGAATATTTCAAGATGGACCAATGATGCACTTCAAATAATTAAGAAAAAAAATGATAAAAATAAAAAACTAATTTTTATAGGATCAAGTATGGGAAGCTGGATTGCGCTAAACTTATTTTTATATTTTAAAAAACAAATTAAAGGATTCATAGGTATTGCTTCTGCGCCAGAATTTCTTGAAGAATTAATGTGGAAAAAATTTAATAAAAAAATTAAAAAGATAATAATGAATAAAAAAATTTACTATCTTAATTATGGTGATTTTATATACCCTATTACAAAAAATTTAATTTTAGATGGTAGGAAGAACAAAATTTTAAATAATAAAATTAATTTGGACATACCTACAGTTTTATTTCATGGGTCAAAAGATGAAGTCGTTCCCATAAGTTTTTCTAAAAGAATTTTAAAAATTAGTAAAAAATCATTTAAAAAATTAATTGTAATTAAAAATGGTGACCATAGTTTATCTAAAACCAGTGATTTAAAAAAAATAGGTAAAGAGTTAAATCAATTGATTCTTAATTGCTAATAAACCTTCTTTATAAGTTGGATATTTTAATTTGTACTTAAAAAAATTTTTCATTTTTTTGTTATCAACTTTTTTTGAATCTTTATAAAGTTCAATTAACATTTTATTTTTAATATTTTGAATCTTAACTTCCTTTGGGTGTTTAACCTTTATAAGGTTGGCAGCATACTTTGCTATTTCTATATTAGCGCAAGGATAATTATCTGATATATTAAAAATCTCTCCTGCCTTAATTTTTTTAACTGAAATAGTCAAAACTCTAGCAATATCATCAACATGTATTCGTGAAAAGAAATGATTTTTCTTTTTCACTATCTTAAGTGCACCTTTTTTAAGTCTATTAATAGCATTATTTTTAGTTGAATAAATTCCTGATAAACGAAATATTTGAACTGGTAAATTAAATTTTTTAAAACATTCTAACCATTTGGACTCGGCTTTTAATCTATATTTTCCCCGCCGTGATGTAGGGTTTGGTTTTATTTTTTCGTTCACCCATTTCCCTTTTTTATCACCATAAACACTGGTTGCAGATAAATATGTAACCCAATCAAATTTATTTTTTTTAAATATTTTATTAAAATTACGTAAGGTAACATCTTCTTTATTTTTGGGTGAAATAGAGATTAAAACTTTATTAGATAAAATTAATTCTTTGATTAAATTTTTATCAAATTCTCTGTCCTTAAAAAAAAATGACTTATGTTTTTTACCTTTAAATTTTTTTACTGTTGTTTTACTGGTGTTGGTTGTTACGAGATCAAAATTAAAATCATTTTTTATAAGATTTTCTACAAATTTTTTAGCTACTTGACCAAACCCAAAACAAAATAATTTAAAATTTTTTTTCATTTAGTTTTAGATAGCTTTTAAAATACTACTTTTTTTAGAAATCGGGTTCTGTAGTTTATCTAGCATTTCTTTTGGACAAACTTGGTGAAATTTTCTAACTTCTTCTTCAAAATTTTCTATTATTTTAGCAGCCCTAAGTGATTGAGTTTCTAACAAATGTTCGTGAACAAGATTTTTTAAATAATTTTTCCAGAATTCTGTTTCTGGCTTCTGCCAAACTACTGAACTCGGATTTACATAATTTTCAAAATCTTGATTTGCATCATAAATAAAGGCCATTCCGCCGGTCATACCAGCAGCAAAATTATCACCTACTTTTCCTAAAATAACTACTGTTCCTCCAGTCATGTATTCGCAACCATTAGAATCACAACCTTCTACAACTGCTTGTGCGCCAGAATTTCTTACTGCAAATCTTTCTCCCGATTGTCCTGCTGCAAAAAGTTTTCCAGATGTCGCTCCATATAAAACTGTATTGCCAATAATAGTATTTTCATAACTAATTAGATTACATTCTTTTGGAGGTTTAACTACTATTGTGGCTCCAGAAAGCCCCTTACCTACATAATCGTTTGCATCACCTGTAACATTAATTTTTAAACCTTTAATTCCAAACGCCCCTAATGATTGTCCAGCTGATCCAAATAAATTAATATTCACCAAACCATTAATGGATTTTTTTTCATTAAAATTTTTATAAATATAGTGAGATAATTTCGTTCCTACTGCTCTATTTGTATTGTTAACTTCATAATTTTTTTCAATAACTTTGTTTTCTTTAATGAGATTTTTTATTTCTTCATAAATTTTTTCATCAAGGTCATCAGGTGTTTTATTTAGAAAAGTTGGTGTTGAATATCTCTCATTTTTTCCAGGATCCGCTTGTACTAAAAGTGGACTTAGATCTAAATCATCTAGATCAGATGTTCCTCTTGTTACTTGTTTTAGTAAGTCGGTTCTGCCAATTATTTCATTTAGATTTTTAAAACCCAACTCAGCTAAATACTCTCTGACCTCTTCAGCAATAAAATTAAATAAATTCACAACCTTATCTGGAGTTCCAGAAAATTTACTTCTTAGATCTGGGTCTTGTGTGCAAACTCCTACTGGACAAGTATTAGAATGACATTGGCGAACCATAATACAACCCATGGCAACTAATGAAGTTGTTCCAATACCAAATTCTTCTGCCCCCATCATTGCAGCAATAATAATATCTCTTCCTGTTTTTAGACCTCCGTCAGTCCTTAGAGTAACTTTATCTCTCAATCCGTTTAAAGTTAGAATTTGATTTACTTCAGTAATTCCCATCTCCCAAGGAATACCGACAAATTTTACACTGGTCTGTGGACTGGCTCCTGTTCCTCCAGAATGTCCTGAAATTAAAATAACGTCTGCTTTTGCCTTAGCAACACCAGCAGCGATAGTTCCAACTCCACTGGCTGCAACTAATTTTACTCCTACTCTTGCATTAGGATTAGATTTTTTTAAGTCATATATAAGTTGAGCCAAATCTTCTATAGAATATATATCATGATGAGGAGGTGGTGATATTAAAGTAACACCAGGTGTTGAATATCTT
>Ga0209709_10003542_pt1 | contig 12898 bp, 7 predicted proteins | sample ArcticOcean_MG_C_2_FD_187435 | JGI IMG/M metagenome (GOLD analysis project Ga0209709, IMG submission 187435) | Marine microbial communities from western Arctic Ocean - ArcticOcean_MG_CB4_136 (SPAdes) (version 2) | ecosystem: Environmental > Aquatic > Marine > Oceanic | place: Arctic Ocean... | reverse complement strand
AAATGCAACGATGTTAAATGCAACGATGTTAAATGCAACGATAACAAATACCTCATCTCAGGGTATTAATATGGGTATGATATTCTTTCTTTTATATATATTATTTGTTATAAAATCACAATCTAACACAAAAACAGATAATAGATGGAAAGTTATACGTCATGGCAAAGATGGTAAAAATGCATTAGATAGCAAAGAAGATAGCAAAGATGATAGCAAAGATGATAGCAAAGATGATAGCAAAGAAGAGAATGCACTAGATGCTGTGATAGGTTTGAAAAGTGTCAAGGAAGAAATAGAATATTATTTGGATTTTATTAACAATAAAGAAAAATATTTGAAATGGAATGTAAAATTACCAAAAGGTATATTATTGGCTGGTCCACCGGGTACAGGCAAAACTCTACTTATAAAGGCCATCTCAAAAAAATTAGATATACCGTTAATAACTGCAAGTGGTTCAGAATTTGTAGAAAAATATGTAGGAGTAGGTGCCGGTAGAGTGAGAAGTTTATTTAAAAAAGCAAAAGAACAGGGCAAATGTATTATTTTCATCGATGAAATAGATGCTGTAGGTAGACAAAGGGGATTTGATAATAATTCTGAAAGAGCAAGTACTGTTAACCAATTACTAGTAGAAATGGATGGATTTGATGAATCTACTGATATAATAGTATTTGCCGCTACAAATCTAGTAAAAATACTTGATCCTGCTCTAACAAGATCGGGTAGATTTGATAAAAAAGTTTATTTTGATTTACCAAATAAAGATGAAAGAATTCAAATGTATGAATTATATTTAAAAAATATGATATTACCTGCAAATCTTTCATTTGAAACATTAGCAGACAGAACAGCAGGAGTATCAGGTGCAGATATAGCAAACATCGCAAATCAATCTAAAATCAATGCTATTCGAAATGGCGATATAGTGAATAAAATAACGGAAGAAGATATACAAAAAGCAATTGATGAAATTATTATCGGGAGAGAAAAAAGAGAAAGAATGATGTCTCCGAAAGAAAGAGAACGTGTATCATATCACGAGGCAGGACACTGTTTAATGGGGTATCTTTTAAAACATACTGAACATCCAGTGAAGGTTAGTATTATACCTAGAGGTGAGTCTGCATTAGGATTTAGTCAACAGAAATCTACAAATAAGAAAATAATGTTATACGAAGAAGTTTTGAGTAGAATATCGGTTTTATTAGGAGGACGATGTGGAGAGAAATTAATTTATAATAATTTTTCATCAGGTGCTAGTGATGATATTGAAAAAATTTCAAGATTAATTAAAACATATTCAATAAATTGGGGTATGAACTCGCAAATTGGTCCTCTAAATCCAGAAGTAATGGGCATCATAGGAGAAAATATGTCAAATGATATTATGGATAATTGTAAACAATTAATTCATAATATTGAGAAACAAACAATGGAAATATTGGAAACACACAAACCTTATATGGTGAGTATAGCAAAATTGTTATTGAAAAAAGAAACTATATCATATCAACAAATTAAATCAATCGTACCTAAAAAATTGTGCAATTCTTGTGAGATCAACGTTTAAGTTTATAAATTGATTTAATAATAAATTTTTATTTATTATTAATTTTTATTTATTATTAATTTTTATAATTTATTTATACTTTATAAAATGTTAACCCTTATTTACTAGGTAAAACGATTTTCTTAGCATATTTTTTAACATGGCGCTTTTCAGGTAAACTTTGCTTCTCATCTGATTCTCCATCTTGTTTTGATGCTTCTGATTTGCCTGTCATCATTTTAGATATTTCTTTGGCGTTTGTATTTCGGATCTTCTTATAAATAAAATAGTTGTTTAAGAAAGATATTTTTTTTTCATTTTCGGTCATCATATTAGACTTCCCTATATTATGTTTATTTAACTGTTTTCGCTCTAATTCTTCTTGCATATTTCCAAATAAATCTTCAAAACTTCCGATGGACTTGGTAAATCCCATATGTTTTGCTTCATTTATAGGAATAGGTACAAATCCATATGTTTCCAATGATTGCGTTAAGAAATCAAAATTAACTAGATATTCGCTGAATGTTTTATTAATAGATTCTTGATATACATCAATCTTATATCCCAATGATGTTTCGTCATCGTTGAATTCATTACTATCGTATAATTTTTTAATATCCCACATTTTGGTATCTTCTTTACTCATTAAGAATATGCTCTGGTTTGGCTCTTTTTGTCGTAATTTTCTAAAAATCTTCTTACCATTATAGCAACATCCCACAAAATAACCACCTATTTTACAATTCTCAGATACATTTTGTAAGAAATTATGAAATGTTTCACTATTTTCAAAGAAATAATGAATGGAAAACATGTTCGACACAATATCAAATCCTTCTCTATGTTTACCAAATTGCCTATATACTCCCATACCCAATGATTCTTTATCTTTTGCACCCACGCCATTCAACGCATTCATTATATGTTTGCCTTTTTCATTAAAGAATGCCTCCCCGGAGGATAGGTTTAAACTGCTATTTGCATGTGCAAAAAGTGCTCTGGGTAAAGTATTATATTTTTTATGCATTTTTAAATAACGCGAACAACATCCGTCAATTCTATTTTCTATATTATCCTTCGCAATATCTACTCCAAAAACAAAAGATAATTTGGCATCAATCCATTTTGGTAAATCACCGCCTTTCCCGACAGTCATATCTATTAATGTATCACCTCTTTTACTAGCATCGACAATTAATTTACGTTTAATATATTTATTGTGAAAATCTCTCAATCCTCGTGTAGATGTTTTTTTACTCGTTCTGTTATAATAAACATTTTCATCAACCATATCAGGAATGCCTTTACCAGTAGCCATCATTTCTTCGGTTATAGGGTTATGTATGGAACGCCATACACTTTCCGCCACATGATATGCGTTTCCGAAATTACGATTACCCTTTCTAAAATCAGATGTTTTATCGTGTCTAACTCTAATAGGAACCCATTGCCAATATTTTTCATTTATTTTTTCAAAGCGGAATTCAACAATAGTATTATCTTCAATAATTTGTTTTTTATCCTCAGTCAACATATTTTTCGATTGACCTTGTCTATCTAGTTTAATATTACATTTATATATCGGAAAATTAGGACTAGGATCATATGGAATAAACGGCATTGGTTTATAACTATTTTTATTATCACTATAAATTGTTTCTGGAAAATTTTCATTAATAACATCTTGACATGGATTAATAAATCCATGTTTATTTTCATCAAATCCTACGCGTAGAATAATGGTTTTATATTGACTAATTTGATCTGTCGAAACTAAACTTACACCGTCTTCAAATAAATTATGAATAACATCTCCACCGGATTCATCTTTTAAAGTAGTAACTAAGAAATCTATAGTATTAAATTCGGACGGTTTCCATTTCAATGAATATTGCCAAGTCATTTTTCTCGGATCTGTAAGTTCATTACTTACATTAGATCCAACGCTTTTATTACTAGGTGTAAAAATTAAACCATCCGTTTCATAACTAAACATAGACTCGTCTTTCATACCATCTAAAATAATTTTACACTTTTCATAAATATTAGAATTTAAATTCGAATAAAACTTTTTTTCTTTAATAACTATTGGTGTTATATACGAACCACTTACGCATTTACTATCAAGACCTCGAACGAATTTATACATCAATTCTAATCGAAATGTTTCTTCTTTTTCTTCTTCTTTGCTTTTATAGAATGGAAATTGTTTAACAACTCTATTATTAATTATATAAATATCAAAACAAAGATATAAATTAATAAATCCCCCTTCCCTGTCGTTAATAACATGTTCGCCATCTAATATAGAATTAAAATACTTATTATGTTTTGTTATACTACCTGTAAATTGCATATTCATATTGGTATCCATTAGATAGATTTTTCCTTTTTTATTTATAAATAAAAGTTTTCTTAATCCATCTGCTTTATCTGTTACTGTATATGGTGCATTAATATTGGGTATATTTGCGTCCTCTTGTAAAGATACGATATTTTGCGTTTCAAGACTGATAGATGACGGACCGATAAAGTCTCTTGTTGTGATTCGTCTATTTCCTACATAAGACATATTAGATTTCCTTTTTTTATCACCACCTTTTTGTATTAGAGATAAATATTCTTTCTGCATGTCTTGAATTTCCCTATAAGAAATTGGGAAATTGGTTTGCTGCCATCCAGATAAAATGATTTTAATACCGTTTCTAATTCTATTTAAAAGAAGATCAGCATCAGTTGTGTCTTCTTCCCCTCTAGTACTGATAAATTTAGCCTGACTATTAAGTAATTCTATTTCTATTTCATAATTTTCAGGATTATTAAATACATTTGATTCTTGAATATTATATGTTGAAATATAATCCCTTTTTTTATTGGAGGTTTTCACAATACTACAATCTATTTTAAATGGGTATAAATTTAAAAATGTATGCGTAAATGAATATCTTTTGATATATCTAAAAACTTTCTTTGAGTCTTTCCAATTTTGTAAAAGTGACACTACCTCTGGCTTATTAACTTTTAAGTTTCTTTCTGTTTTATAATTTACCCTAAAGTGAAAATCATGGAAATCAATGGGTTTGAGATATGCATTATCACTATCTGTTTTTGAGAATTTTTGTAAAAATGATGTACCTGTTGGTAATTTTTCCGGATTTAAATTGTTTTCTTTACAATATTTTTGAATATTATGTAACCCTGATATAGTTGTCCTTACATTTGATCTTTTCAGTCTACCTGTTTTAGGATCAGCATATTCATTTGTAATATTTAAATATGTTTCTCCGTCTAAATTTTCAGACCGGAACCCTAATGATTTTATTTTTGAAATAATATTTTCAAATGAAATTTTTGTGATAGTATTATAGTGTTTAGTACCAAATCGAATTTCAAATTCATCTTGATTATTTCTTTTATCCTTTAAATAAAGATCAATATAACGATTTAAATTTTCTTGTGGGGTTATTTCATCTTGGTTGTACATATATATATATAAATTACGACATTATATTTTATATATATTTCAATTTTAATCAATTATTTCAACCATTTCAATCATTTCAATTATTTCAATCATTTCAACCATTTCAACAATTTCAATCTATTATTATACCAATATTTCCTGTATTTCACTATATAAAGATTTTTTCGTTTTATTTTTATGACTATCTTTCTGACCATCTTTCCTTTTTAATTCTATATCTAATTTAGTTGCAATATCCTGTAACTCTTTTAGTTTATAACTACTAATTGACTTTAATGGGTTTTCTATATTTTGAACTAGAAATAAATCTTGTTCAAATTTTTCTATTTTTTTGTGTATTTGAATTTTATCTAATAATATTGCATATTTTTTAGAATTGGCGCAATATTTTAATACTATACAATGTTCATTATTATTGCTATTTTTATATAACATTTTGTTTTTTACAATATAGAAATCAATATTATTGATAAAACAAATAGTTTCGAGAGTAATGATATTCATATTTTTCTCATTAACTAAATTATTTTCTAAATGTACTAATTTATATTTTAATTCTTTTATGCTTGCTTTATTTTCTCTTAATAATGTTACCCAGTTAATTTTTGTTTCTTTTTCTACTGAAAATGGTTTGTTTTTTTGAATATTATATTCAAAATATCCATATTGAAATATATACCAACACCAAAAAATATCATCACTCGAGTCAAGGTTATATGGAATAAAAAATTCAGGAATTTCATTAATAGACTTCTCCGTAAAATTAGACTTATCCGTAAAATTAGTCTTCTCCGTAAAATTAGTCTTCTCCGTAAAATTAGTCTTCTCCGTAAATTTTTCATTTATTCGATTATTATTTTGTTTTTTTGATAGTAAATCTAATTCTATAATATTTTTACTATCAAAACAATACTTATTTATATTTTTGAGCATATTTGTAATTTTGTGGGGTGAAATTTTTGGCGAATTTTTATGTTGATAGTTCATTTGATATATATGACGAACTTTCTTTATTTCCGTTTTCAAAATACTCATTATTTAACTCGTTTTTAATAGTTTCAATATCAGTTAGGGTTTTCTCTTGTTTTTGAAAATATTCTAAGTTTTTCTCTATTTCACGTATTGTTTTCTTATTTAAATTTTCCATATTTAAAAAAATACCGTTTCTATTTTCGCTATATTTAATATTATTATTAATCATAATTTCTAAGATTTTTGTTTGGTGAATTTTGTCCAATTTTTCTATTTTGCCTTTCAACTTATTTTTTTCAATAGTATTCATTACTTTATTTTTAATATATATTATTTAAGTTAATATACATTAAAAGGATTTTATTGTTCTAATTTGATTTTTGTTACTCTATTTTGTTTTTGTGGTTTTAATTCCCCAAGTACAGATATGGTTTCATCGTTCAATTCATATCTAATACCTATAACTTTAATTAAAATTAAATCTTCTTCTTTAATTGTTGAAAAATATTTACTATCATAATGGTGATCACGCGCAATAAATATTGTTATTGGTGAACGTTTTTCTTTAAAATATGTCGCTCTAATACCAGCACGTGTTATATTTTCTACTTTACATTTTATATGTTGACCTTCTACTGGGTGACATATGAAACATTCAAATAACACATCGAAAATTACATCATTTTCTTGCACTATTCCCGAAGAATAAGAACATATTTGAATAGAATCTGTTTTAATATAGCCATCTTTACAACATTTACCATATAAGTCTTCTTCTAACTGTTGTTTCAAAATTTCACTTAAGTTGCCTCCCACAGATGTAAACGGTAATACTATTTTTCTGGTAAGCATGTTTTTCGCATATATTGAATTACTTTTCTTTTTCAGTTTATCTTTGTATGTTTTACTCATTAATATATTATATAGTCATTTCTTTATTTTTATCTATTTTTCAATTTTATTTATTTAAATTATATTTAAATTATATTTAAATTATATTTAAATTATATTTAAACTTTGATATTCTCAACTTGGTTCATTTTATCTTCTAAAGTATTAAAAAACCATTTTTTATCATTTGATTTATTTATATCTAAATATCTCAAAATCAACTCTATTTCAACTGCTAATTCCATATCATTAATCGATCTTATATTATCATCGCCATATATAGTTTCTATTTTAGTATTAGAACTATTCATACCATATTTAGGTTTGGGATTTAAATTAGATAATATACTATTAAGTCTGTTTACAGTTACTTGTTTATTTTCTCCACTTGTAGGCAACTGTTGTCCCTTATTTGTTCTTTTTTGAGAACTTGATGAGATTGATTTCACTTTAAAAACGATTCTATTTTTAAAATTTGTTAAAAATCCAATAAAATTATTTATCCCGTCAATATTAAATTTGAACCTATCTGTTAATATTTCAACAAATTTGGTATTTAAACCAGAAACATCAGTTATCCATTGATGCGGTGTTACATCATTCTTTAATTTTAAAAATCCGAGACCAGTCTTAAATACTTGTTTCTTATAGTCAGTAATAGGTAATACTGTAATACCTTCATGTGATATAGTATTTTTATCAATTATTTTTTGAAATACTAATAAGCAACTTTGATCAATACTTTCTATAATTAGATGGTTATTTTTAATAAGTTCTATCTCATTTAATAGTTTAATCTTATTTTGAATTGAATAAATATCGAAAACATGTTCTAATGCCAATTCTACAAGTATTTCTTTTGGTAGTTCATTATATTGTACTAAATTTTGTATTGTATGTCCGGCAGATTGAACCCAGTTTATTTTATTACTAACATCTGTCGGATTTAATAATATTAAATAATTTTTATAAAAATTATAAAATTCCATATTTTGTTGTATTTTTATTTTTGATGGGGTTTTCATTGGTTTTTTAGTTTTTTTGGCAGTAAATACAATTTTTTTGGGTTTAAAATGAATTGGATTACTTCTTTGATACATTGTAATGTTTTTACTGCTATCAATTTCAATAGGTTGGAACATATAAAATTTTTCAATATTAACAAGACGCCCGTTTCTACCTAGCATATCTGTTATGAATTCATTGTCGTCATTTATTAAAATATCTAATGCTGTATTAATTTGTTCATTTGAATATTGCTTCATCATTGTAATTCTTTTAATTAAATCTGATTTTTCATAAATATAATGTTCTCGGAATAATAATTTTATTTTATTTAATATTTTTTCAATATTCATTATAATATAATTTTCGTTATACGTCTCGATCCCAACTTCTTCAGATAATTCATTATTAGGCTTACAATCATATTGACATTCCATAAAATCACATATTAAACTATTATCTTTGTGCCCTACTTGATAAGTTATCCCATTGTTATTTGATAACAATAATTTTATGTTTTTATTAATATTATTAGCATTCATATCTTGTTGATTTTTATTTAATAAACAATCAACTGAGTTTTCTTTTAATAATCTAGTTACTCTACCTATTTTTATTGCCTTATTTTCAGCAATACGATACATATACATGTCAATTGCTTCGGCAGTATCATCATCTAATTCTGATGCATATAGATAAACTTCAACGGTTCTTTTATTAAAAGGTAATAAACAATGACTTTTATTTCGAACACCTCTTCCAATTATCTGATCCGCCCGATTTAAATTATACCATGGTTCTAAAATATGTACTTGTCTTATATTCTGAAAATCTAATCCTTCAGACCCAGCCTTTGAAATAATTATAACTTTGACTTTCTCTCCATTCGTATTATCAGAATCAGTCGCAGCCTTTAATTCTAATTTATTATTGGGTGATAACTTTTTATCACCCGTTATCATAATATATTTTGCATTATGACCATGTATTTTATAGGGCGGTTTTGTTTTGTTTTTAAATAGAGACTTCTCTGTATTAAATCTATATATACCCATTTCTTCTAATGCTAATGCTATAGGCACGCATCCGCCGTCGATAAAATTAGAATAAATAAGACAAATACCTTCACTGTTTTTAACTCTTTTAATAAACTGGTAAATCTTTGCACTATATTTTTTGAGCAACGGATCTTCCCCTTCTGCTCTAAATATGCGACCAAATTTCTTTATAATATCTGGTTTATATTCAAACTCTTTTTTTGTAGATTTTGTATATTCCATAATTCTTCTCAATCCTCTTTTTCCATATAATTGGTTACCTATATCTTTTTCTGAATAATCATCTTCTAATAAATCCTCATGGGGATATGCTATATTTAATACTTGTAGTGGACCATCCATCATCGTATATTGTATACCTTGTCGTTTTTCTTGCAATAACGGATATTTCTCTTTCATTTTTTTAACAATATACTTATATGATTTATCTTGAAAATCTCTTACTTTGGTAATATAGACATCTAAATATTTAATTTGCATTTCCGGTGTAATTTTTAGACCATTTATTTGTTCTGTTGGATACATCCATTCTTTTGTTTTTAATATTTTCAATGAATGCGGACTATTAAATTCGTATGGAAAAATTCTAAAAGGGAAAGTAAATGGATTTTCACCACTGACATATGAAACATATCCATTTAATTTTTGTATTAATAATTCCCTACCGCCTTCTTTAATATTGCCATTATCATCAAATATATCTTTAATTTTAATTGGAAATCGATTGTCGTTTAAATTCATTAAATTTATTAACCAAATAATTTCAGTCACTTCATTAAACATTGGCGTGGCAGTTAATAATAATAGTTTGATATTTTTTGTATAACTAACTAAATCTTGTAAATTTTTTGTGGTTCGTCTTTTAACATCGTTTGCTCTAATATTATGAACCTCGTCTATAACTAATAATCTCCCTGAAAATTCTTTTTCTAGTGCGCGTCTTTGTTTTTTAATAACTTTTTTATCGTCTTTACCTGATATTTTTTTCATAATCTTATCTATTTTATTTGCAAATTCAGTATATCCTACAAATTCATAAGAAAGTTTTATAATTTTTTTTATTTGTTTAACTACTCTTTCTCTAGAAAGTCCCTTTGTATTCATCGGATTAATTTCTTTAATAAATTTATTACCTGTACATGCTTTTAAATTCCATAATCCATTAATTAATTTAAGTTTTCTTTCATCAAATAATTGTAATTTATAATTTTCTTGGACAACTGGGCTGGCTATTATCATTATTTTTTTATCAGAGCCGATTTGTTTATAATAATTACGCATTTCTTCGCAAACAGATATAGATGAACATGTTTTACCTGTACCTAACCCGTGAAATATTAATAAACTATTATATGGACTTTGAAATGATAAAAAGTTTCGAACAAATTTTTGTTGTGGTTGCAATTCAAATTCCATGACGGGATTACATAATTTGGTTGCCTCTTCTGATATATTATCTATTTGGGCTTGGGTTTTTTTTGGAATTTCTACATCTCTAAATTCTTTTTTATTTGATATTTTTAATGCAAAATTTGGATCATCTAGATGAGGATATAATAGTTTATCTATTTTCTTATACTCTTCGAGTTGATCTCTATTTTTTGCCGATGTGCATTGTAAAAGTTTTTGATATTCTTTGCTTTGGAGAGATAAATTATGTAAATTCCCTTTAATACTATCAATCAACGTTTTGCATTGATTACTCATTGTTATATTTAATTGTTCTTGAAGGCTAGGGCTTGATCCGGTTTCATCTATAGGGCTTAATTCGGTTTCATCTATGAGGCTTGGGCTTATTTGGGTTTCATCTATGAGGCTTGGGCTTATTTGGGTTTCATCTATGAGGCTTGGGCTTAATTCGGTTTCTTCTATGAGGCTTGGGCTTAATTCGGTTTCTTCTATGAGGCTTGGGCTTAATTCGGTTTCTGTGACAGGCGATAGAATTTGTTTTATACTTGGAGGTTTTTCTAAAGCATCTTCAGAAATTTGTCTACTAGATAATTCAGTTAATGGTATGTCCTCTCTGGATTCCTCTCTGGATTCCTCTCTGGATTTTACCGACTTCTTTGTTTTCGACTTCTTTGTTTTCGACTTCCTTGTTTGTGACTTCTTTGTTTGCGACTTCTTTGTTTCTGTAAGATTTTTCTTTGGAACACCCTTTGGAGGATTTATGCATCGGTTTGTTTTAATATTACATACTTTGCCCTTCGCTTCACATATTTTTATTTTCTCTTCTGGACAATTACCAGAAGAGGCTTTAAATTTGTATAATTTATCCCATTGATTATCTAAACTATTGAAAAAATCTTTATATTCTTGTTGCCAATTTTTCTTCCGAACCATTTTTATCTTATTTGTTTTATTATTTTTCTTAATTCTTAATTTCTTACCATTAATCCCTATAAGTCTAAATTTACTGTCTACTATACCTTTAGTACGTAGATCTGTATTTTCTATTTTAAAAGGTTTTTCGGTCCATTCTTTTTTATCGGATTGTTCTTCCATAATAATATATTATGAGATTAAACTATATTTATGTAAAACACTATTTATATTATTTATTAATTCAATTCTTTCTAAATTATATGGTCTTATTTTTTCCAAACAATCTTTTAAATTTAACCATTTCATCTGACTAACTTCACTTTTTTGAAAATTTGTATGTTCTATTGGCTCATGTATAAATCCTAAAAAATATTTATGTTTATATGATTTATAATTTGATCCTGTGAATATTTCTTGAAATGGTTTTAAATTATTGATAATATTTACCTCTTTTCTCGAATATCCAGTTTCTTCTTCAAATTCACGTAATGCACATGAAATATCATTTTCTTGATAATTTCTCCTACCTTTTGGAAATCCCCATTCAGGTTCACTCCAATTTGTCAAACTATTCTGAATTAAATGTTTTAGATTAAATACTTTTTTTGTATGTTTATCACGTATTCCTGTTTGCAAACGTCTAAGTTTATCTTCAGAAAGTTTCTCTTCTTGCCTATATTGATTATGACTAAATTTACCCCATAAATCATTCCATAATTTAGAAAAACTTTTTGTTAATAAATTATTTTTTTCACTAGTTGTCATTTCATCAACTAAATTTTGTATATAGTTTTTATCATATAAGTCATATTTTCCTCTTAAAAATTCAATATATCCTAAACTATCTTTTCTACATATAATTAAAAATTTAAAATTATTATATTCTTTAGTGATAATTATTAATCCTATACTAGTAATTGGTTTAGAACATTGGTTATATGTATGTCCTCTTTTACCACAATTATTACAATAGAGTGAATCATAAAATTCATGAGTTTTTAGCATAATATATATGTTTAAATGTTTATGTTTTTATATCATTTGCTATATAATGGGTTTGAACTATAATGTTTGGCTACCACACCTAAAATTTACACTACAAACTATGGCTATTACTTATCCAAAACATCCAAATGATGTAAGTATTAAAAAATATTATGATTTTATACAAAATTTGCCTATATTTATACCAATGAATCCTATTGGTAATCATTTTTTAGGACTTTTAGATAAATATCCTGTTACACCCTATTTAAGTTCAAGAATGTCTTTTATGAAATGGATTCATTTCATATTTAATAAAATTAATAAAAAAATCAAAAAACCTCAAACAGAATTCTATGAAGATTTAGAGAAATATTATGAAGAATATAAACCAAAAGATATGAAAAATAAAGAAATAGCAAAAACAAGGAAAAAATATATTGAGTTGGGAATTGTTGGGTTATTATTCTTAACAATATTCTATTTTTATAGGAAATAGAATTTAGGGAAAAATGCTCGTTAAAATAATAATATAGCCTAATTATATAATGGCTAAACGAACACGCAGAAGATCTCGTTCAAAACGTAAAAGACAGCGCGGTGGGGAGCACGATGGAGATC
>Ga0209709_10003540_pt1 | contig 12899 bp, 15 predicted proteins | sample ArcticOcean_MG_C_2_FD_187435 | JGI IMG/M metagenome (GOLD analysis project Ga0209709, IMG submission 187435) | Marine microbial communities from western Arctic Ocean - ArcticOcean_MG_CB4_136 (SPAdes) (version 2) | ecosystem: Environmental > Aquatic > Marine > Oceanic | place: Arctic Ocean... | reverse complement strand
AGGATTCTCTAAAGGTGATATTGCAATTTACTCAAAAACTTTAGGATGGATAACTACAGTTATCTTTACATTATTAGGTGGGCTTTTTGTAATTAGATCTGGAGTTTTAAAAGCAATGTTTCTTGCAGGGATATTAATGGCTGCAACAAACTTATTATTTACCGTCTTAGCATGGAGTGATAAATCTGAGCTATTATTTGCTGTAGCAGTCATATTTGATGATATCGCAGCTGCTTTTGCAACAGTCGCATTTGTAGCCTTTATTTCCTTACTCGTCGACAGAACCTATACTGCAACTCAATATGCACTACTAGCTTCTATAGGAACGGCTGGAAGAACTACACTTGCATCATCTTCTGGAGCTTTGGTTGATTGGTTAAGTGGAGATTGGGGGATATTTTTCATTTTAACAGCTATTATGGTAATTCCATCATTGATTTGTTTATGGTTTATTAAAGATAAATTAAAACTCCGTGAAAAATAATCATTTTTATAGAAAGCCACTATCAAATATTTATAAGAAGCCCTCAGTGGTTTCTGAAGTTACATCTCAAATTTTGTATGGTGAAAAATTTAAGATTTTATCTAAAAATAAAAATTGGATCAAAATAAAAATGTCATTTGATAATTATGTTGGTTACATAAAAAACAAGAATTATACAACTAGTTATAAGCCAACTCATAAAGTATTTGTTTTAAAAGCTCGTATTTTTAATCAACCAAGAAATAAGACAAAATATTTTTTGCCCTTTGCTTCAAGAATTTCTATAATTCAAGAAAATAAAAAATTTATAGAATTTGAAAAAAATAAGTGGATTAAAAAAACTGATATAAAAAAAATTAATCATGTTGAAAAAAATTATTTAAAAGTATTAAAATTATTTTTAAAGGTTAAGTATTTCTGGGGTGGTAAGACTTACAAAGGAATAGATTGTTCAGCTATTTTGCAATTATTATATTATAATAATAATAAATTTTATCCTAGAGATACAAAAGACCAAATAAAATATTCAATAAAAAATGCTAAAAGAAGAATATTTAAAAAGGGTGACATTATATTTTGGAAAGGCCATGTCGCTATTTGTATTAATTCTAAGAAATTAATTCATGCATATGGTCCCGAAAAAAAGGTTTTAATTATGCCTATAACAAAGACAATAGAAAGAATTGAAAGAACAGCAAAACTAATAATAAAAAAAGTAGCTTCTATAAAGTATTAACTTCTGCCAAAATCTGGTTTATTAATATCTTGTTTCAATTTAATTATTTTTTTTCTAACTTTTTTAGTATCAGCTAATTTCTTAATAATGGATTTATTATTTTTGGATTGAATATCTCTTTTAAATGAACGTAAATTTTGAATAAATAAATCAATAACTTTTGAAATATTTTTTTGGTTATTAAAAAATACATCTCTCCACATAATTTCATTGGAAGCGGCAATTCTTGAAAAATCTCTCAAACCGCCTGCACTAAATTTAATTAGTTCATATCTTTGCTGTTTTTCAAAATCAGTTGCTGTTTTAACTAAGTTATATGCAATTAAGTGAGGTAAATGACTTGTCATAGAAAAAACTGCGTCATGTTTTTTTGAGTCCATAATTACAACTCTAGAGCCAATTTTTTTCCAAAATCTGCTTAGTATCAATAGGTGTTTCTTATTGGTATCTTTTTCTTTTATTAATATGCACCATTTATTAAGAAATAAGTTTTTTAGACCGTGTTCAGGGCCACTAACTTCAGATCCTGCGATAGGATGACTGGATGTCCAAAAAATTCCTTTTTTTAATTTTCTTTTGATTAAATTCATAGACTTTTCTTTAGATGACCCAACATCTGTGATGATGGTTTTAGGTAATAAATGTTTATTCATTTTTAAAATTATTTTTTCATACTCTCCTAATGGAGTACAAAGTATTATCAAATCTAAATTTGGGATAATCTTTTTTAAGTCATTTATAACTTCACATGGCAATTTTAATTTTTTAATTTTTAAAACGTTTAATTTTGATTTTTCATAAATAAATATTTTTTTAGCTATTTTTTTGTCAACTATTGACCTTAATAATGATGAGCCAATTAATCCACATCCTATAATTAAAATGTTTTTCATAATTAATTAAATATAACCTTAATTGCTGCTATAAGTTTTATATTTTCCTTTTTAGAACCAATTGTTAGTCTCAATTTATTTTTAATATTATATCCATCTTCCGTGGATCTTAATAAAATTCCTTTTGATTGCAGTTTTTTAAAAACATAATTAGCTGAAATTTTACATTTATCAAAATTTAATAATAAAAAGTTAGCCGTTACTTCATTTGAAAAAATATTCATTTTCTCTAAAATATTTTTAACTTTATTTGCCTCAATAACATTATGCTTCACAGATTGTTTAACAAAATTTTTATCTTTTAAAGCCTCTGTTGCTGCAATTTGCGCCAGCTGGTTCACATTAAATGGTGGTTTAATTACATTCAATGCATTAATAATTTTTTTTGAAGCATAACCCCAACCAACTCTTAAAGAAGCCAATCCATAAATTTTAGAAAATGTTCTTATTACAACTACATTATCTTTGTTTTTAAATATATCTAAACTTGATTTATAATCTTTGTTTTTCATGTATTCAAAATATGCATCGTCTAAAACCAATAAAATATTCCTTTTTAATTTTTTTCTTAATTCTAATAATTCTAATTTATTTAAATAGGTTCCTGTTGGATTATTTGGGTTAGCAATAAAAACTATTTTTGTTTTTTTTGTAACTTCTTTAATTATTTCTGGTATCGAAACTTTAAAATTTTTTTCTTTTGAAAAAATAACTTTTGCTCCAACAATTTGTGCATAAATTCTGTACATTAAGAAGCTATATTGTGGCACAATCACTTCATCTGATGGTTTTAAATATAGCTGACAAATCATTTGAATAATTTCATCAGAACCCGCACCACAAATAATCTTATTAAGATCACAATTAAATTTATTTGAAATTTCTTTTCTTAAAACTTGTGCTTTGCTGTCTGGGTATTTAGACAGAATCAAATTTTTATTGTTCAAAATTTTCTTTACTTTTGGGCTAACACCTAATGCTGACTCATTGGCTGATAATTTAATGATATTTTTAAATTTACCTATATTTGATTTTCCCGGTTTATAAGCCTTGATTCTAAATTTTTTAAACTTTGGAACTGTCATTTTAGTAATCTTATAAATAAAATATTAAACTTTCATACAGAATAAGTCATTTTTTAAAAAATTTGACATAAGAAATACTATCTAGTACAAAAAATATGCGCTGATTTAACTGAATTGCGAGCGCTTAAAAAAAACCGCTAAATATGTTTTTTTCTCTCACAATTCAATTTTAGTCACTATTTATGAATAAAAATATGAACATAAAAAGTTTAATAATTGACAAACCATTAAAGTTAGATTGTGGCCAGACTATTAATAATTTTCCTTTGGCTTATGAAACCTATGGTTCTATTAATGAAAAAAAAGACAATGCTATTTTAGTCTTTCATGCCCTAACTGGTGATCAGTTTATCTCAGGCATAAATCCAATAACTAAAAAAGATGGTTGGTGGTCTTATGCTGTAGGCTCAGGTAAGGCTATTGATACCGATAGGTATTTTGTAATTTGTGCAAATGTAATTGGTGGGTGTTTAGGTTCTTTTGGTCCTAGTAATACTAACCCTAAAACAAATAAAGTTTATGGAACTACCTTTCCTATTATTACAATAAACGACATGGTAAATGTTCAACATAACCTTTTGGAATTCTTTAAAATTAAAAAATTATTTGCCGTCATAGGTGGATCAATGGGTGGTATGCAAGTTCTTCAATTTGTAAGTAATTTTCCTGACAAAGCAAAAATAGCAATTCCAATTGCCTGCACCTCAAGTCATTCAGCTCAAAACATTGCTTTTAATGAACTTGGGAGACAATCTATTATGGCTGATGCAAATTGGTTGAATGGAGATTACTCAAACCAAAATAAAAATCCTGACAAAGGCTTATCTGTTGCAAGAATGGCTGCTCATATAACTTACTTATCTAAAAATGGCTTACAAGAAAAGTTTGGGAGGAAATTACAAGAAAGAGATGATTTAAAATTTAGTTTTGATGCAGATTTTCAAATAGAAAGCTATCTAAGATATCAAGGATCTGTCTTTGTAGACAGGTTTGATGCTAATAGTTATTTGTATATTACAAGAGCAATGGATTATTTTGACTTAACTAAAGAATATGGTGGCAATCTATCAAAAGCATTTGAAAAAACTAAAACAAAGTTTCTTGTTATATCATTCACTTCAGATTGGCTTTACCCAACTTCTGAAAACAAAGAAATTGTTATAGCATTGAATGCTATAGGTGCAGATGTTGCATTTGTTGAAATCGAATCGGACAAAGGGCATGACTCTTTTCTACTAAATGTTCCTCAATTTTTAAATACTTTAAAGAATTATATCAACAACTCCTATTTAATAACTTAACCATGAAACAAGAATTTAAGATAATCTCAGATTTTATTGAAAAAAATACAAGAGTTTTAGACGTTGGATGTGGAGATGGAACATTGATGGAGTATTTAAAAACTAATAAAGAAATTGATATAAGAGGGATTGAAATTTCTAAAAATAATTCACAGAAATGTGTGGGCAAAGGCTTAACTGTTATTGAAGGAGATGCAGAAAAAGATCTTACCCAATTTCCTGATAGTTCTTTTGATTTTGTGATTTTAAGCCAGACACTTCAAGCTTTCTTAAATCCTGAAACCGTTATTCAAGAATTATTAAGAATAGGAAAAAAAGCTATTGTTACCGTGCCAAATTTTGGATTTTGGAAAGTAAGGCTTCATTTATTAATCAGAGGAACAATGCCTATTACAAAAAATCTACCTGATGAATGGTATAATACTCCTAATCTACACATGTGTACAATTAAAGATTTTTATAACTTTTGTCATGATAGAGAAATTAAATTAGATAAAGCATTAGCTCTTCATAATGAAAAAAACTCTTCTATTAATAAAATAAATCTAAATATTAAAAATCTGTCAGCCGAATTGGGAGTTTTTTTGATTGAGAAATAGATGAAAATTAAAATAATACCTTGCCTAAAAGACAATTATTCTTATTTAATAATTGATGAAGAAAAAAATACTGCATGTGTAATTGATCCCAGTGAAGCTGATCCTATTATTGAATATTTAGATAATAATAAAATTAAATTAAAATTTATACTAAATACACATCATCATTATGATCATGTAGGTGGTAATCAAAAATTAAAAAAAAGATATGATGCAAGTGTTGTTGGATACAAAGGAGATAAAGAAAGAATTCCTCAAATAGATATATTACTTAACGACAAAGAAACATGGGTAGGTGAGAATTTTGAAGCTAAGATAATTTATATTCCAGGGCATACTCTTGGCCATATATGTTTTTATTTTTATAAAGAACAGTCTGTTTTTACTGGGGATACTCTTTTTTCATTAGGTTGTGGAAGAATATTTGAGGGAACATACTCTCAAATGTTTGATTCTTTAATGAAAATAAAGGAGCTACCACAAAGTACAAAAGTTTATTGTGGTCATGAATATACTAAAAAAAATTCTGTTTTTTGTTTAACTTATGATTCAAATAATGAAAATCTCAAATCTAAAATACGTGATATAGATATAAAGTTAAAAAATGGTCTACCCACTATTCCATCAACTATTAAGGATGAATTAGAGTGCAATATTTTCCTGAGGTCCAACAATGTGGGAACCTTTTCAAAATTAAGGGATTTAAAGGACAATTTCTAACTTATTCGGACTTGACTATAATAGGCTCCAGACTATATTGCTGTTTATAAAAAATAGATTAAACAATGTCATACGCAATCATACAAACAGGTGGAAAACAGTACAAAGTAAAGGCTGGAGAAATACTTAAAATCGAAAGATTAGAGGATTCTAAAGCCGAGACTAAAATAGAATTTAAAGAAATTCTAGCCTATGGGGATGATAAAATAATAGAAGTTGGATCTCCAATAGTTGAGGGAGCAAAAGTTGAGGCCGACCTTGTCGAAAATGGTAAAAACAGAACAATATTAATCTTCAAGAAAAGAAGAAGACAAAATTCACGAAGAAAAAATGGTCATAGACAGCAGTATTCGTTAATAAGAATTAACAAAATTTTTTCAAAAGATGGGAAAGTTCTATCTGAAGCAGAGAAAATGATTAAACCCACTAAAAAAATTGAAAAAGTAAAAGTTGTAGCAGATAGTAAAAAAGCAACTAAAAAAGTAGAGGCTAAAGTGTCTACTAAAAAAGTAGAGACTAAAGTAGCAAGCAAATAAGTTAGATAAATTATGGCAACAAAAAAAGCAGGTGGATCATCGAGAAATGGACGAGATAGTGCTGGTCGTAGACTTGGTGTTAAAAAGTACGGTGGTGAAGTAGTAATTCCTGGGAATATAATTGTAAGACAAAGAGGGACTAAAATTTTTCCTGGTGAAAATGTGGGTATGGGTAAAGATCATTCAATTTTTTCTGTCATTGAAGGAAAAGTAGTATTTAAAAAAGGTAAATCAGACAGAACATTCGTTTCAGTAAAACCCAATTAGTAGTACAACTAAAAACTAACTGTTGTATTATGAAGTTTCTAGATCAAGTTAAAATTTATGTAAAGGCTGGTAATGGTGGTCATGGGTCACCTAGTTTCCGTAGAGAAAAATTTATTGAATATGGAGGACCTGATGGTGGAGATGGAGGTAAAGGTGGCTCTATATTCTTAAGATCAGAAAGAAATTTAAATACCCTTATCGATTATAGATTTCAACAACATCACAAAGCTGGAAGAGGAGTGAATGGTTCTGGACAAAATCGTACTGGACATGGGGGAGATGATTTATTTTTAAAAGTTCCAATAGGCACACAAGTTTTTGAAGAAGATAATAAAACTTTAATTTATGATTTTAAAAAAGAAGGTGAAGAATTTGTTGTAGCCAAGGGTGGTAAAGGTGGACTTGGAAATACTAGATTTAAAAGTTCTACCAATAGAGCCCCAACAAAATTTACAAAAGGTGCAATAGGTGAAGAATACATAATTTGGCTTCAGCTAAAAACTATTGCTGATGTTGGTATTGTAGGATTGCCCAATGCAGGTAAATCTAGCTTACTAGCATCTATTACAAATGCCACACCTAAAATAGCAAATTATAAATTTACAACTTTAAATCCAAACCTTGGTGTTGCAACTTATGATGATAAAGAAATAACTTTAGCTGACATTCCTGGGCTAGTTGAAGGAGCACATGAGGGCATAGGCCTTGGGATTCAATTCTTAAAACACATAGAAAGATGTAAAACATTGATGCATTTAATTGATATTACTAATGAAAATATTGAAAATGCATATCAACAAGTTAAAAAAGAACTTGGTAGCTACAGTAGAGAGATTCTTGAAAAAAAAGAAATTATTGTATTAAATAAAATAGATTTATTAGAAGAAGAGGAAGTGAATGAAATTGTGAAAAATTTTTCTAAAAATAAAGATTCTGAGGTAATAACCCTTTCAACATTAGATAAGGGATCTATATCAAAAGTTAAAGCTAAATTACTTGCATATGTATCTTGAGAACTTCAAAATAATTGTAATCAAAATTGGTTCATCTTTATTAATAGATGATAATAAAAAAGTTAGAAAAAAATGGCTTTTAGAATTTTCCAAAGACATTCGAGAATTAATTAAAAAAAATAAGAAAATTATTATTGTTAGTTCAGGTGCTATAGCAATGGGCTGTAAAAAACTGAACTTAAATAAAAAGAATCTTAAAATTGATAAAAGTCAAGCAGTAGCATCAATTGGTCAAATTGAGCTTATGAATTTATTTTCTGAAATATTTGTTAAACAAAAAATTAATATATCTCAAATTTTGCTTACACTAGAAGATACTGAACAAAGAAGAAGAGCATTAAATGCTAAAAGAACGTTTGATAATTTATTTCAATTAGGTTTTGTACCTATTGTTAATGAAAATGACACCATAGCAACTTCAGAAATCAAATATGGTGATAATGATAGATTAGCTTCTAGAGTTGCACAAATATCTGGTGCTGATTCACTGATACTTCTTTCTGATGTTGATGGTCTTTACACTCAAAATCCAAAAATTTATAAAAATGTAAAATTAATAAAAAAGATAAAAAATATAGATGCAAATATAGAAAAAATTGCAACCAAAAGTATTGGTGAACATGGAACAGGTGGAATGAAAACTAAAATTGATGCAGCCAAAATCTGTCAATTATCAGGATGCCAAATGGCAATAGCTAATGGTCTTTTAATGAGGCCTATTAAAAAAATAATTAAAGATAATAACTGTACGTGGTTTTTACCCAAAGTAACCAAATTGGATGCTAGAAAAAAATGGATTATTAGTTCAATTTCACCTAAAGGTGAAATTACTATTGATGATGGTGCCACAAAAGCACTTTCGAATGGCAAAAGTTTGTTGGCAGCCGGAATTATAAAGGTATCTGGTAAATTTAAAAAAGGTGACCACATAAAAGTTTTAAATAAAAAAAACTATGAATGTGCTAGGGGCTTAAGTTCATTCTCATCTGATGAAATATTAAGAGTTATGGGGCATCATTCTAAAGAAATTAAAAAAATATTAGGATATATTGCTAAGTCTGAAGTTATACATAAAGATGATATGGTGGAGGTATAAAATGAGTCAATATATGAATTTAATAGGGAAAAATGCCAAAAAAGCATCTCTAGAAAAAGTTAATACTACAGTAAAAAATAAAATTTTAAAAAGGTATGCTTCATTATTAGATAAAGAAAGAAATTCTATAATTAAAGCAAACACCAAAGATGTAAAATTTGCTCTAAAAAAAAAATCAAAAAATAACTTAATTGATAGACTGACTATTGGTCATAAAAAATTAGATAATATAAAAGATTCAATAAATGAAATTACCAAACTAAAAGACCCTGTAGATAATACTCTTGAGAAATGGAGTAGACCCAATGGATTAAAAATTAAGAAAGTATCTATACCTATTGGAGTTATTGGGGTTATATACGAAAGTAGACCCAATGTTACTTCAGATGTTGCTAGTTTATCTTTTAAGTCTGGAAATGCTGTAATTTTAAAAGGTGGGTCAGAAGCTATAAACACTAATAAAATTTTAGCTAAATTATTTCGAAAAGCACTCAAAGAAAATAAGGTTAATGAAAATTTTATTCAGTTTGTAGATTCTAAAGATAGAAAAATGGTTGATTTTATGCTTTCAAAAATGAAAGACTATATTGATGTGATCATACCTCGTGGAGGGAAAAATTTAGTAAAAAAAGTTCAGGAGTTTTCAACCGTACCTGTTATTGGGCATTTAGAAGGTCTATGCCACACATTCGTTGATAAAGACGCAGAACTCAAGATGGCAATAAATGTTATTTATAATGCTAAATTAAGAAATACCGGTATTTGTGGTGCTACTGAAACAATTTTACTTCATGAAAAAATTGTTAAAAAATTTTGTAATCCTATTTTAAAAAAGCTTGAAGAAAACAACTGTAAAATATATGGAGATTATTTTTTAAATAAATATTATAAAGGTAAAATCTCTACTGCAAAAGTGAAAAACTGGTCTACAGAATACTTAGATGCAACAATATCTGTAAAGACTGTAAAAAATTGTGAAGAAGCAATCAACCATATTAACAAATATGGAACTATGCATACGGATTCTATAATTACTAAAAATAAAAAAACTGCTAGAAAATTTTTAAAAAATGTTAAAAGCTCAATAGCCATGCATAACACGTCAACACAGTTTGCTGATGGTGGTGAGTTTGGATTTGGTGGAGAGGTTGGTATTTCAACAAACACTCTTCCTCCAAGAGGACCTGTAGGTTTAGGCCAACTTATTTCTTATAAATATGAGGTTGTTAGTAATGGTCAAACTAGAAAATAAATTGAAATCTGAGAAAATAAAAATTGGTATTTTAGGAGGTACATTTGATCCTGCACATAAAGGACATTTGGAAATATCAAAGCAAGCAAAAAAAATATTTGGATTAAAGAATATTGTTTGGGCAATTACAAAAAAAAACCCTTTTAAAGATGAAAGCAAATCTAATTTAAAAAACAGAATGCAATTTGCAAAAAAAATAATAGGCAAAAATAATTATATTAAAGTGAGATTTTATGAAGAAAAGATAGGCTCTAATAGAACAATTGATTTAATTAAACATTTAAGCAAAAAAAAACAAAATGAAATTTATTTCATTATGGGTGCAGATAATCTCATAAATTTTCACAAATGGTATAAATGGAAATCTATTATAAAAAAGTGCAATATTCTAGTATTTGATCGCCAAGGTTATAAGGCTAAGTCTTTAAAGTCAGTAACCTTTAATGACGTAAATAAAAAAAATCTTACATTCATTAATTTTAAAAAAGTCAATATTTCATCTTCTCAATTAAGGAAAATTTGATATGATTTATTTAATTAATGCCAAAAAATACAAATCTCAAAAGTATTATACTAGACACTCTAGATTCCAATAAAGCTTTGGATATAATCTCCATAGATCTTAAGAATAAAAGTTCAATGGCAGACTATATGATTATAGCAAGTGGAACTTCTTCAAGACACATCCAAGCTTTATCTGAACAAGTATTAGAAAAACTAAAAACTAATGGAGTTAAAAATTCTAAGATAGAAGGAAAAGAAAGTTTAGATTGGAAATTAGTTGATGGTATTGATTTGATTATTCATATCTTTAACCCTGAAAAGAGAAAATTTTATGAGATTGAAAAAATATGGTCTGAACTAATTCCTAAAGAAAAAGTAACGATATAAGTTTAATGAAAAAATTAATTTTTTTTATTTTTGTTTCTCTATTTATTTTTGAAAAAAGTTTTTCTGAAAATACTGATATTTATAAAAAAATAGATCTATTTGGTGAGGTCCTTGAAAAAATTAATGAAGACTACGTTGATGAAATAGATGAATCTAAAAGTATGGATGCTGCAATAAATGGATTGTTACAATCACTAGATCCATATTCAGCATATATGACGCCTGAAAGTTTTGAAAGTATGCAAACTGAAACAAGTGGTAAATTTGGTGGCCTTGGAATTGAGGTGGGTATGGAATCAGGTGTAATAAAAGTGATCTCTCCTATCGATAACACTCCAGCTTCAAAAGTAGGTTTAAAAGCAGGAGATTATATCGTAAAAATTGATGGAGTGCAGGTACAAGGAAAATCATTAATGGAAGCTGTTAATTTAATGAGAGGATCTGTTGGATCAAGCATTAAAATAACTGTCAGAAGAAGAGGTGTTAAAAAAGCTTTAATCTTCGATATAACTAGAGAGATTATTCAGGTTCAATCAGTTAAATCTGAACTTATTGATAATAATATCGGCTACATTAGGTTAACTTCTTTTAATCAAAATAGTAGTAAGCAAATTAAAGAAAAAATTAAAAAGTTAAATAAAAATAAAAATTTAAAAGGATATATTTTAGACTTAAGAAATAACCCTGGAGGATTACTTTCTCAGGCTATTGAAATTACAGATTTTTTTTTAGAAAATGGTGAAATTGTATCAACTAAAAGCCGAAAAGTTTCAGAGAACAGGAAGTGGTTTGCTAAAGAAGGCGATATAACTGATGGTAAAATACTTATAGTACTTATTAATTATGGATCAGCATCAGCATCAGAAATAGTGGCTGGTGCATTAAAGGATCATAAAAGGGCAATTATACTTGGAGAAAGTAGCTATGGAAAAGGATCTGTACAATCTATAATTCCATTAAAAGATGGAGGTGCTATTAGATTAACTATTTCTAAATATTATCTCCCTTCAGGAAAATCTATTTCTGAAGTAGGTGTAACACCTGATATAGAAGTTGCAGAAGAATCTGAAAGTTTTAAATTTAATTCTAAGACAGATAATCAATTGAACTTTGCTATTAAGCTAATTAACGGATAAATGACAAACAAAAATACAATTTTACCTCTTAGAAGTGGAGTTGGAATTGTTGTGTTGAATAAAGATAATAAAATCTTTGTTGCACAAAGAATAGATAATCAAAAAAATTTCTGGCAAATGCCTCAAGGTGGTGTTGATGAAGGGGAAGGTTACCTAGCTGCTGCCTATAGAGAATTAGAAGAAGAGACTAGTATAAAAAGTGTTGACTTAATAAAGGAACTTGATGGATTAATCTCTTACGAGCTACCTAAAAATTTGTTAGGTGTGATTTGGAAAGGTAAATATAGAGGCCAAGAACAAAAATGGTTTATAATGCGATTTTTAGGGCGAGATAGTGAAATTAATATTAAAACTAAAAATCCAGAGTTCTGTGAATGGAAGTGGATTGATCTTGAAAATATAACTGACCTAGTTGTAGATTTTAAATTACACGTGTATGAGGATGTTAAAAAAAAAGTTAATGAGATTCTTAATTAAGAGTTTTTAGCACATCAATTTTTTGATCCTCTAAATATTTATCTTGATCTGTAATTTCACTATTTGTTGAATGCACTTCTGCTTGCTTGAGTAACTCACTAATTTTATCTTTATCCATGTCTTTAATATTAAAAATAGAGCTGGTTAGTACTGATAGATTATTATTCTTAAATTCAACAATTCCATCTTCAACATAGTAGTTTTCTTCTCCAGATTTAGAATAGATCTTAATAACACCAGGTTTTAGAAATGAAATAATGGAAATATGGTCTCTTAAAATTCCCATTTCTCCTTCAAAAGCAGGTACAACAACTTCTGTTACATCTTCTTTTGAAAGAAAAGATTTCTCAGGATTTACGATTTCTATCTTAAACTCTTCACTCATTATGCAGCAGCATCCTTCGCCATTTTTT
>Ga0209709_10003533_pt1 | contig 12917 bp, 14 predicted proteins | sample ArcticOcean_MG_C_2_FD_187435 | JGI IMG/M metagenome (GOLD analysis project Ga0209709, IMG submission 187435) | Marine microbial communities from western Arctic Ocean - ArcticOcean_MG_CB4_136 (SPAdes) (version 2) | ecosystem: Environmental > Aquatic > Marine > Oceanic | place: Arctic Ocean... | reverse complement strand
GTGGTTCGAAACATGCCTTATCACCAAATGGGACAATGTCGGCTGCGATTTAACGCGGAAGTAAACAAAACGATTGCCCAGTTTGAGTTAGGATTGTTGCGTTAAATATTGTTGGCGGAGCCGAGGGCCGCAGGCCCAAAACTAATGTATAAATATAACCTGCCTTTGGCTTATGAAATATGAAAAAAACGACCGAAATTGAAACAGCAAATGTTATCTCAAATGTCGTAACGGCGTTTTGTTTGGTAGTCTTAACTATTTCCCTGTTAGCAGGAGGTATGTGGACTGTAAACACTGTAGATGGATTACGCAGAGACTATCATCCAGATAAGATTGGAAAAATGGTCGATCAAATATCCGAAACAGTCGATACATTACATCATACAGCGGGGATGTTAAAAAATAGCCATGAAGACTTTGATCCTATTTTAGAATTCAAAGAGTTCTCCGAAACATTGCAATTGTTGGCTTATAGCTTCGATCAATTTCCTTTAGTAGTCAACGAAGCGCAAAGCTGGAGAAATATGAGTTCGGATGGCTTCGATCATCTGAAAAGGTTGGTTCAGGATTGGTAGAAATGTGTGTTAATATCTGTTAGGGTCATATATGTACGTTATAATAAAAAAATGGTTAAATAAGATTGAAATTATATATATCTAAAAACAAGTCCCAAATCAGCATACTCAGACTTGTTTCTTTGATGTGTGATACCATCATTTGACCTATCCAATCCAATTGGGAAGGTTTGACTACAAAATTGGGGTCAATCAACATCCTTTTTACCACAAATACACGTTTCAGAAACCGCAGGAATGTCAATAAATCTGCAAGTTTAGCTGTGTCTGCGGCGTTTGCGATGCTACCACCGTGCGCAATCTTCGAATAAGCACTGTTTTGTTCTACATTACCAGGCGGACTTGAAAATCGCTCGAAATACGTATCTACTGTCACACCGCACCTCATATACATGTTAAACACGGCATAATTTCGGATATCTGCCAATCGAATCTTTGGGAAAGATAAATTGGTTATATTTTTTAATACAGATGCGGCACTTTCAGAAGGAGATTGGGTAGAATTATGCAGGACGGCTGCAGACAGTAATTCCTTTAATGTAGCTTTGAATGCAATTGATTCATTCTCAAACTCGTTTTCCATCGCCTGTGTAAAGAAATGTTCAATAATGTTATTATTGTCGGTACAACTAAGAGTTTCCATAGACCTTCTCAACTTATGAATCTGTTCCAGCCATAATTTATGACCGCCATTCATTTGTGTGTTGTATGAACAATTACCATCTATTTATAATAATTTCTAATAAATCTTAGGATTTATACTATATATATCGATTTTATTTAGACAAAAATGCGAGTGATCTTCTTTTGTTTATTATTTGGAATATCACAAGCTTGCAACGTTTCACACGAGCAGGCATTCACGTGCCTTTTGAGAGACAAATGTTTGTCCAAAATTCAAATACATCGGAAAACAAAAATGAAATCCAGGCTTAAAAGCACGTACATTTTGGCAAACGAGGGCGCCAAATACGAGAAGCTATTTCAAGATTGCGACTCGAATTTCGACGGTTGCTTGGAAATGACAGAGATTATGTCGAACCCGAGCTGCACGAGGAGCTGTCGATGGCTCGAGACGCTGTCGGATCTAACCTGTTAATTGGATTATTGGGGTCCTTGTGGATTATTGGGGTTATTGTTTCTCCTGTTAATTGGATTATTGGGGTTACTTGCCCATTCGGCTCGCCATGGTAAGTAATCTACGTGTTTCGGGAGTTTGTCGAGGTCGCCACCGAGATACTTGTATATATTTTTACAACCTATTACATAATCTTTAACATATTTAATGTTAAGATCTCTTCGTTCACCACAATAAAAGTCCCAAGCCTTTGTCCCCAAACAAGTTTTTCCGGGACTAGTGAACCATTTATTAAGTTCGACAAGTAAATCATCCGGCGATAAACTGTTCGTTGCAAAACGATTAAACAGTTCGGCGATGACTTTTGATAGTTGGTCCAGGACTTCAAACCCCGGCGCATCGTGTTTGATGCGAAAACCAAAGTACGATCCCGTCTCCACTTTCATATTTAAAATCCAAGCATCCTCACCTCCATTCTTTTTCTCTTTCTCTTTTTTCTGAACATTATAGAGCTCTCTGAGAAGCAGACCAAGTCTTGCTTGAACATTTTCCCCTTGAATCAGATTTCTAAGATAACTCTCCCCCCAACGACGACGATAACGATCTACGATGTTAAGACTTGGTCTGCCTTTGGGTTTACTCCTGGTTTCTGTCGCCATGAAATGCATCTCTTTGACAACATGTTTCAAATGGGGCCAGCGTTTATTCAACAACAGGATATCTTTCTTTTCCGTTGAGGTAAATACATGAAACATTTTTAACTATAACTGAACGATATTTATAGTTATGTTTTATAGTTATGTTTTACTGTTATGGATCGTTAAAATATCCGCAGTTTATGATTTTGAAAGCTCTCAACTGTGGCCACAGTCGCGTAAAAGCCAATAGGCTGCAACTTTGCACTTGCTATCACATTTACATTTCTTGATTTATCAATATGTACTACATATTTCTCTCCTTTTTCGTCGAAATAATCCTTTAATTTGCACTGCAATCTGTTAAAAAACGGCGGCTCGAATTGTAAAGCAACAAATTGTATTGTTTTTTTAACTTTGACGAGGTCTTTTTCTTGAATTCGTATTACGAATCTTTCCATTTAAATTATAAAAATACTATTGTATATACTGTCAAATTATTTATTTTTTGCGCATAGAGTAAATTCCTATATCTGTTACGAATTTTTAGGAAATAACTCAAATGTGGTTTCAGGCTTCAACCAAACAAAACTCAAAGATGCAGACAAATATTCCTTGCAAAGAAACACAATATTCATATGCCACATTTGAAAAAGAATTTAATTGGGATGAAGACCTACCAACCAATCAGAGTAACTTGGCATTGTATTCTACTAAACCTGGAAGAAACCCCGGTGGCGAACTGAGTCTTTCGGACCATATTAATGAGTTGACGGACAACGACAGGCGCGCTGCTGAGGAATGGGTTGTAAATCAAGAAGTCACTTTCAAAATGGACAGTTACAAACCCAATTTATATAACAACAACATTATCCGAACACATTCCCGTGGTCCTGGTCACGGTGTGGACAACGCAGACCGTTTTGTCAATAATGGTGATATTGACCACGTCGCTTCAATCAATGGGACCCTCGGCAGCAGTTGGTACGGTGTTGGACAAAAAAACACGTTTTCCGCTATGGCGCCATTTACATTGGCAATGTCCGTCAGTCAAATTACAGGTGATAGCTACAATAGAATCCATGTCCATTTGTTCAAAATGTGGGGCTACCACCGAACGTGTACGCTTCAATATGATTATTACCCACATGGGCCTCAGCAAGGCCGTTGTGAATGTCGTTCTCCAAAAAAGACGTTGAAAAGTTTTGTTAAAATGATGCAATCAACATTTCTAAAAACTACCGGTGACATCGTGGATTGGATTAAAGAAGATGGCAATGAAACTGGAATGACCCGTTTGATGATCGGTATACGTCCAAAATTCAAAAAGATATTGACCGATACCAGTACCACGGAAGCTCTTGTTCGTGATATGTCGCTCACCTATTTGCACGATTCTAAATTCCACGTGAATATTTGTGGTAAAAAGGTCGTCGCGAAGCTGAACATTGAAACATTAATCACTGCCCAACGTAAATACGAATGTGATGGTTATGATGTAATCGTTGGGCGCCGTAAGGCCAGCACAATGCCCAATGGTGAATTTTTGCATTATAAAGAACCATCGGATGTTATTTTGAAAGGACCTGTCTACGTTTTAGGTGGACGTATATTGAAAGCCGATTCAAAACCGTACATGCAAGGTCATTATTGTCGTTATCAGACCAGTCGTGACTTGGCTTTAACTAAATCGGATTTTCCTCGATTTTTGGTTCCAGACGACGCCATGCAGTGTATTTCGTTCTTATACGCAACCCGATACGTTAATCATGCATTTAATTCAAAAGGAGAACCATTACGGTTGGAGCGGATCGGTACTGACCTTGTCATTATTGTCCTTTTAAAAACGGCTGAACGATGCACTGCTGTCAAGAACAGTGTTAAAGCGCACGCCGTTGTCGAAATTAATACGCACATTGATCAATATATCCTTCCAAAAATGGATACGTTTCAGTCTTATCATTTGGATTTGTACAAGAAAACCAAGCATTTGTTTTTAGAAGAAAAAAGAGCAAAAAAAGACCAAAAGAAAAAAGAATTGTCGGCTAAAAAGAAAAAAAAAGAGGAACTTGCCCTTCAGAAAGAAAAAAAACGAATTGCGGCAAACAGAAGAAGATTGCAACAAGTAGCTAAATCTTGCGTATCTCCGCTCGGCTCCACCAAAAATGGAAATATTAGCTCCAACAATTCGCGGCGCTTCGCAAGTAGCTCCAGTAGTAGTTCAAGTCTTCCACGTGGTCGCATTGCGTCGAAAAAGAGTGGTTTGTCACCAACCGTTGTCATTCCAGCCGTTGTCATTCCAGCCGCTGTCATTCCAGCCGCTGTCATTCCAGCCGTTGGTGTCAAACGTAATCGCGTAGACACCAACGGCGCGCGAAGCGCTTCGCTACTCGGACAAATGGCACGTGTCGAACCCACGGCACCCAGAAAAAAGCGGGCCAAGGCCCTCGGCTCCGCCAAACGCATTGTCAGCCTCGACAAGAGTATAACGGTACAAGTGGATTTGCACAAAAAAATTGGGTTATACGAGTTTAAAATGCAGGGATTTATCTGCGGGCCATCTGAAGAAGAAGTTGCGGGTTTCATTCAAAAACAATTCCCTGCATTTGAAGGTAGTGGGAAAAACTGTCTATCTAAGAGTTAATAAAAAAACAACATGTACAATATAAAAAATGGACAATATAAAAAAAATTATTTAGTTTTCTTTCTTCTTTTACTTCTTCTTAACCCTAAATTTGGTTCCGGAGTAACCTCTGTGTTTACTAATATTTTGAGAGAACCAGAAACCACATTTTGTCTGCAAAACATGCACGTCATGTTGTTTTCTATTAATGAATCCGCCCAGCATTTTAAACAGGCTCCATTCTGCCCACAATGGGTCAGTACACAAGGCATCTCCGAATCTAAACAGATATCACACTGCCTTATAGAAATGCCAACTTCAGGCACGATCCAGCTCTGTTGTTGGTGTATAAAAGATATCATTTCTTTGAAGGTGTGATGTGCACCGAGTGGGACGGATAATCCTGAATATAATGTTGAAAAAATTTTAGGACATAATTTTTTTTCGTTAATTGCTTCTTCCGTTGACATTTTAATGTTACACTCTTTGAATTTGTCAAGCAATGTTGGCATTAGCTGTTGAATCCTTGTTCCCATGTAGCGTGTAGGATGTTGTACTTTGTGTAATAATGGTATGATCGTCTCCTTCTGTTCAGAGGTTAACATTTCTTCGGCGTCAATATTATGTACAAAGTCAACCGGATTGAAACCGATTTCAGTCAAAGCTGCAAATAAATCACGCAGACTATCTTCTTGAAACTGTTCTTCGATACCGGTTAATATCTTATTATATCGCGAAGGGCGAATTAGAACGGCATTAGAACCACTGCTCCCAGCACCGGAGTCAAAAACTATCATATAAATCACACCTCCTATTGTTAGTTTTACACCTGGTAAATTGTTTTTACGATGTGCCTCGATTTTGGCGTTCTGGACTAAACTGAATGGTTGCCAATCTTCCGCTGCAATTGTATGGAATTGATCCATCAATTGGGTTGCCAAGCCAAATTTTTCACGGGAAATTAAAAAATCTTGAAACTGGAATGGTCCATATTCAGTTGCTTCTTCGTCATTTGGGTCGAAAACTCGGTCGAATAAATCGTATAAAATCAGACTTTCGTCGGGGGGTAACGTTAACCCCAATTTTCGGACGGCTCTGTGCATTCGGTTGGTTCGAAATGGTCCTTGAAACATCCACGAAAATCGAGCTCTCGTCATTTCTCTGAATTGAGAGTAGGATAAATTTGTTATTCCATATCGACAGCGGACAAGAGTATTGCCCGCTGTTTTCATATAAATATTGCCATTTTGGGCAACCAAGCAGTCGGGGCCTACCTTTACGTCCAAACGGTCTGAATTCGGTTGGTTGATATGGGACAATAGTTCTTGTGCTTTTGGCGGAATTAAGATATGCGATTCCACATCATTGTCCAAATTAATGTACTCTACTACATGGATGGCCTCCTCTGTTTCTTTGATTCCAATACGAAGAGCGGTGTCTTGGGCGTTGCCTAACTCGTCATTCAAACGGAATTTCATCTGCTGCGTTTCCGGATCGCCCCATATAATTCCTTTGTCGTTCTGTAGAAAAATTGGTTCTAAAGTCGGATTTTTTAGACGGTTACTCAAAAGTTCGCTGTTTTCTGCTGTGCAATCAATCCATTCTTCTCCAATTAAATATTGCCAAACGCAGGGGTCGGTCATTTGGGTAGAATCTGTAGCCATTTTATAGTAGTTGTTTTTATGTTTATTGGAAGTTGGAAATGATTATTGCGCAAAAATCCTATAATTTCGTAATGTTTATAGGAATAGTTGTTTGCAGAGCAAAGAAAATATCTATAAAGGTTCAAAGTGATGCGACAAATGAATGCGTGGGTTGGTGTTCTTACTTCCTGTTGTATGATACTTGGTTGCTTTGGGATGATCATTGTCCTTTTTTTTTGGGATGAAGTATTTGAGTATTGTTGTACGCCGTATGTGCAATTATTGGTGGAAGAAGAAGAAGAAGAAGAAGAAGAAGGTGAAAAATTGGAAGAAGTCGGTGGGCAAGAAGTCAATCACATAGAATTACAAGTGGTTTCGAGTGAAAAAGAAGAACTCGGAGGGCAAGAAGTTGAGCCGGAGGCGGAATTACAAGTGATTTCGAGTGAAAAATGAAATACTACCTTATCGAGAGTCTCGATATTCATATCTGGTCGGTGTAAGAAAATTACTTTTTAAAATATGCTATAAAATTGTAGACAGCTTGCTTGATTGTACTATTAGGTGCAGTTGGGACGACACTGGGTTCGATTTTCATGGGCTTGTTCTTCTTCGGTTTACTTGAAAATGAAAACATACTATTTTTGTGTTATTTAGCCAACCTGTGAGCGAGTGGGTTTATAGTATGTTTTGATTTGAGGTGCAGCCATTCTTTGGACAAACACATGTAAACTATTCCAATTTGTATCGGTTTGTTCAAGTCTATATTTTCTGAAAAGTATTAGCTGTTGTTTTTTGAAGCCAATCATATATGTTGTATTTGATATCATAGTCGACATCTGTTTTATGGACACTGTGGTTTTCGGGTTCGACATAAGCCGTGGCTGATATTCATAGTGTAAAAATGGAAAATATGCCCTGTCCGCATCGCTCGAAGCCATAATTGGTTCATAGATTTCGACAAGTTGTTGAGTCGACCAGCCAGTTTTTATATGAGCATCACAGCCTTGGCAGCCTTTCATGAATTTATCCTCTTTCCATAGGTTTAAACAGTGCGAACAAAAATATTTGTCCATATTTCATAAACAGCAACACGATTAAATAGTGTAATTATTGAATAATATTATTTAATTTGAAGTATATTTATTTTAAAGATTGAATGGTTTAAAACACGAGAAGTATTTTATCCGCAAAGTCATCTTTTTTCCCGTGGAAATCAAGGTCGGGTTCGAATTGAGCTTGGTTAGGGTCGAGTTCGAATTGAGCTTGGTGGGCTTTACAATAGATAGAACCAGTCATGGCATTATTTTTGCATTGCTTCTTTTTCTTTGTTATGGCTGCACATTGATGTTTTTCTTTGGGTTGTTGTTTTTCTTTGGTTTTTCCCCTTGTGGGTGTTTTAACTCTTTGTCGTAAACCTTTAGTCACACTTGGAAGTTTTCCCCGCTGTTTGCCTTTTTTTTCCTGCTGTTTGCCTCTTTCCTGCTGTTTGCTCTCTCCCTCTTGCAGTAATTCACGTGAACCAGTCGGTTTTAAATATTCTTTCGCTGCTCTAATTGCAGCGCCCAACCCTGCCTCATTTCCCAGGATAAAATTCTTCCAGCTTTTCGAATCTATTTCTTTGTTAAACTGTTCCTTTATATGCCTTTGGGTATCGGTAAACAAATACCTCACCGTAAATGGTACCGCTCCAATAGGAGGATTTTGCTTTGCAACTGTCATGAGAAGCTTCAAGTTGTCATTTGTTAATACTGGTTTTTTCTTGTATACTATATATTCAGAACTTGATGCAATCATTCCAACAACACTTCTTTCCAAAAAATTAAACATAGAAAGTCCTGCCATATATGATATACCACCTAACGCAACAGACGAACCACCTTCTGCCATTATACTTTCGCCTACAAGTATGTTTTCAAAACTACTCGCAATTAATCCTGTAATGCTTTGAACATTGTCTCCAGATACACCAGCAAGAGTAGCAATTATCTTCGCATAAGCCGATGTCAATGCGATAGTGGTTTCTACCATGGAAAATAAAACATTCCATGACCGTTTTAAAAAGGTATAAAACTGCATCAATAAAGCAGACCCTACTACGTTCTGTCGATTCTGATTACTATAGGTTTTGATTGCCTTTTTTAACATTGCTTCAATATGCTCCTTAATATCGTCAAAAGATTGAACAATCGGGTTCGCTTGCCAAACCAAGAACCCCACAACGGCAGCTCTCGCCAAAAGAATATACATTCTACTGACTTTGTTTCCAATGAAAATACGAGAATTAATATTAACATCACTACCAATAATCCAATTCCACTGTGCAATCAGAACATTTTTCGCGACATTGCCAGTTTTTTCCAAAACCAATGTACTTAAACTAGACATTTTTTTTGAATGGATCCAATGGCTATTTATAAGTACAAAACACTGATCTACTATGCTTTAATTTTTGACAAATTTCACCTTATCAAAAATTAAGCAACTTCCTCCTCCTCTTCCTCCTAATGTGTGTACATTTTTAAAGACTATAGGCTAATATTGACCATCGGCTAATATTGAGCATCATCTCCTGGTTTACCAGGAGATGGGGTCTTATTTCCGTTTGGTGCGGCATGTAAAACCAGCTGTAATCTTCACCTGCCAACATTTCTACAGCCCCACGTATCTCCGTATTTTCCAACTCTTTTCTCAAGGTCTCTAACTCTTGATTATTGTCCAACTGATTTAAAATAGTAAAAGCAAGTTTATGAGCGCCGAACGCATTCTCTTCGGGAGTTTGTTCGGTGTTGGTCTTCTCTTCTTCGGGCGGTGCAAAATGATCAATTGTATAAAAAACATCTGACTTTGAAAAATGGCGATCTTTCACTATTGCATCAAATAATATTAAGATAACGTGATACGCCGCTCTCATAATAGGAGTTCTTATAGTGGGCGCCGCACCTTCATCAAAGTTTTCCACCAACCATCCATCAGCCTTCATAATATCAAAGAGATATTTTTTTATATTTTGTTCAGATTCTCCTCTCATTCCCATGGACTCTACCTCTTTCATGGATTCTAAATTACTTTCTTCTCCAGTTTGAACAGCTTTGGAGAAATTCTCAGAATCTTTATTGGCAGTTGACATTTGCAAGATAAAATCATCCTTAAATACATAACATTTGTTGAATATTTTTTTTTTCGTGCGCGCCAAAATCTCTATGTGTAAAAAGTATTCTGTTTTTTTCCAATTAAGTAGAGAAATTCACAAAATAAAAACTAAACAAGACCAATACAAATTTCAATCTTCAAAAAATACCCGACCCACCAGAAACATTGCTTAATACCGCTCTATTTCACTTTTAAACATCAAAAACGCGTTCCTGACAAATTTGCTTATCGACTCAACCTATTTTAAAAATACAAAAAAAAATGTCACATCTGACTGCGAATCATATCAAAGTAGCGTCATTCGAGCTTGTCGATAGTTCTGGATGGCAATACGGTCAATCTTTTCCAAATGTCGAAGGAATGGCAAAACAAAGCTTTTATGTTGATCCATTTTGTGTTATTTCGCAACGTCTTCGAATCAAAAGCAGTCAAGATCTCGATTGTGTTACTGGCAAAGTTGAAACAAATTCAGTCAACAAAACCCAACATGTATTTCGCAAATATATCAACCAAAAGGATTTCGATTCGGATAAGGGCAACAAAACATGGTTGGAAGAATTTGAAAAAAACCCATCAAAATACGACTTCGAACATACGCCAAACAGAACTGCTGCCAAACCAGATCGTATTACAGAGGTGATCATGAAAGAAACTGGGTTACCAGGGTTCAAATACACCGTTAATTACGATGGCGAAGGGCATTTCCAATGCAACTGCCAACATCATAAACACCATCCAAACACATGTTGCAAACATATTAACGCTGCAATTGATTATTACTGCTTAGAAGTAGCAATGACACCACGGGAACAAAATGGAAAAGAAACACCGAAATGGGCCCCATACACCACCACCGCCCTACTTACAGGGTGCTTGTTAAATACAAAACCTGTTAAAATAACTTTCCCAGGCTATACCGACATCGTAACCGATTTGAGTGAGGAAGAGGAAGAAGAACCCAGTAGAAAAAAAAGAAAAATAAAATAAAAAAAAATTATATTATATAAAATAATACGCATGTTTCTATCGCTGTTTTATTTTTTGGTGGTATATAAGTTGATGTTTCCACCTCAAATATCATAAATGTCATTTTTTAAGAAAGAATTAAATATGGTTGAAAAAGTTGAAAAAGTTGAAAAAGTTGAAAATGTTGAAAAAGTTTCTGACCATTTGCCACAACACCCCATGTTGCAGTTGTCCGGTCCGTTTACTGAGAGTAAACGTGATCATTTAGAGCGTTACGAAGAAGTACATCCGTTTGAGAAATCGGAGTCGTGGATGTTTCCGACAGTAGATGAAATGATACCAAAAATTAAGAAATACGCAAAGAAACACGAATTGGACCCACCCAGCGAAGAAGAATTTAAAAACATGGGCTTGGATGCTCTTAAAGAGGAAATGAAATTGCTGGAAGCGAGGGTAGCATATAAAAAAAAATGTAAATCTAAATGTTCTCAGGTAGAATTCGCCGCAGAAATGAAAAAAATAAATGGAATGGATAAGAAAGCTCTTAAAGAGGCTACGAAAGCGTTAAAAAAAAAAAAGTAGAGTTAAAAAAAAATTTTTTATTTATTTTTGGCGGAGCCGAGGGCCAAGGCCCGAAAATGTTTTTATTTATATTATCTGGCGGAGCCGAGGGCCTTGGCCCAAACAGTGTTACTTCAGTGTAACGCTCTAAATAAAAACCAGCAGATTTTTTCGAACTCAAAATCAGTTTTTAGACACTATATAACATTCGTTCCAAATAATAAAAATGTCTAGTCTGAAACGAACTCAAACCACAACACCTGCACAAGCACAAAAAGAATCATATGTAGAAGAAGTAAACACAACGGTTGAAGAACAACATGTTGCCCAACACCCGATGCTTCAGGCACTTGAAAAACACTACGCAACGGTGGCAACAAAAGAGGATCATCTGGAACGTTACACTGAAGTCAATCCCTTTGAATAAACAAAAAATAGTTAAAAAAATAAATCTGTAACATTAAAACTCTATTTCTTTATTAATAATGTATTGTAAAATGTATTTATCGCTATAGATAAACAATCTGACCCTGTGAAATATTCGCAGCAAATAGCACGCAACCCTTTTTGAAAATCTACTTTGTTATCAGTGCGTAACATACTAAGTTTAAAATTCACGTCTGCACCCGGAGCGGTGAATCTTTTCAATATTTGTATTGCTTGTGTATAACTGCCACATTGATTGGCGTACCATCTTCCTATATTTTTTGGCCGATTAAACCAATCACGATCGTAGGGCGAATTTCGCATGTAAACAAAATGTAAGTCTATCGGCATATAATTGTGTTGTGTACCGTTGTAAACTGTAGCATAGTGTCTGCCACATGGCTGACCTGGTTTACAGTGATTACAGCGCAAGGCTCGAGGCAAATCAAAATGACAAATATTACAGGTAAGATTTTCACCGAGAATACCGCCACGGGTCGTTATCAATTTGCCAATAGAAAATGTCGAAATGCCGCCTTCTTCAAATTGAATATCAGGCAAATGCCAACAATGTGGGCACGCATCACCAGGATTTAGTTGCATTTTTTATTCTGTTGATTTGAGATCATAAATTTAGTTATTTCCAAAAAAATCGTAACAGTTGTAGGAATTTGATTGGTGGAACCGAGGGCCAAGGCCCAAAAAAAAACAATATATTCTTAACAGATACAGAAAAAAAAACGGTATAAACACTGTGAACACAGTTGTAAATCATGAATCTGAACTTTGAATTGGCGCCACAATTTACGCGGGCAGAAGCACAAACAGAGTTAAACGCGCAACTAATTAATCCCGTCACAAGGGACGAAAAAATACTGGTTAAAAGCAATCCGTTTAATCTTCTCGAAGTTTTCACAAGATGTGGCGAAAAAAATGAATATGGTCAGTCGTTTTTAGGTGTTACATTGTACGTATTCACACTTTGCATAAATTTCTATATTGGATATTCTATTTATCGATCACAGGATATCGAACAACCGCAATTAAGCGCCGTAGAATTGTTCGGAGACCTTTGTATGGTTGGTTTCCTTGCATTTTGCTTTATTACTTTCAGCTGGCACGGATTTGAAAAATTGACGTGCGTCGGCGCTAAAAAATGGTGTACGAGGGAGTTTTTCATAGGTTTAGGCAGGTACATTGGGTTCGTTGTTGCTATGTTGGGATCGACTGCAATTTATGGGAGTATTCGGAACATTGCTT
>Ga0209709_10003532_pt1 | contig 12917 bp, 11 predicted proteins | sample ArcticOcean_MG_C_2_FD_187435 | JGI IMG/M metagenome (GOLD analysis project Ga0209709, IMG submission 187435) | Marine microbial communities from western Arctic Ocean - ArcticOcean_MG_CB4_136 (SPAdes) (version 2) | ecosystem: Environmental > Aquatic > Marine > Oceanic | place: Arctic Ocean... | reverse complement strand
CGTTGTTGACTAATTTTTTTATTTCCATAAATTAATTAATTAAATTAATCACTTTGTATCATCTAATTTTTATTGTTAAAATCAAAAATTAATTATGAATATCTGTATTATAGGTGATGGACTTACCAGTCTATCTTTAGCTAAAAATCTTATAAATAAAAAAATAAATGTCCACGTTTATCAAAAAAAGATAATCAATAATTTATCTATAAGCAGAACAATAGGGATATCAAAAAATAACATGAACTTCTTCAAAAAAGAAATTCTTAAATTGCCCAAGAAAATTACATGGGAAATAAAAAAAATAGAAATCTATAGTGAAAAATTAAAAAAAATTAAAATATTGAATTTTGAAAATGATAATAAAAACCTATTTTATATGGTAAAGAATAATGAACTTTACAAATCTTTAAATGAAAGATTATTAAAAAATAAGTTATTTAAAAAAACAACAATTAAAAATGAAAAGCAATATGTTAAATTATTAGAGAAAAATAATTATGATTTATTAATCAATTGTGATCAAAATAACTTAATCACAAAGAAATATTTTATTAAGATTGCTAAAGATTATAAAAATCTTGCCTATACAACAATTATAGAACATGAAAAATTAGAAAATAAATCAGCCATTCAAGTCTTTACAAAATTAGGACCTATAGCATATTTACCAATATCAAATACGAAAACTTCAGTAGTTTGTTCAATAGATATTAAAAATAAAATATATAAAGAAAAAGAAATTATTGAACTAATTAGCAAACACAACCCAAAATTTAAAATAAGAAAAATTTTGAAATTAAGTAGTTTCAAGTTAAAGTCTTCAAATTTAAGAAATTACTATCATAAAAACATCCTAGCATTTGGAGATATGCTTCACAGAATTCACCCACTTGCAGGTCAGGGGTTCAACATGACGATTAGGGATATAAAAGAATTGTCAGAAATTATTCAATATAAAATTGACCTTGGCCTTCAATTAGATTCATCTATTCTAGAGGAATTTGAAAAGAAAACAAAAAATAAAAATTTTATTTTTTCAACTGGAATAGATTTTACTTATGAATTTTTTAACTATGATAAAAAAAGAAAAGGAAAAAACCTTATCAAAATACTGAAATATTTTGGTTCAAACAAAAGTTTTATGAACTCAGTAATTAAGTTTGCAGATAGAGGAATAAATACCTAGGATTTATTGAACAGTAGTATTGTCATAATTGTCATGACTATAAGTATTCAAAATTTCTGCAATTTTATTTTTCCTTATTTTTAAACTTTGACTTTCTAGTAAGATTTGCTTTTCCTCTAATGAAAAAGGAGAGGCCATAGCCAGAGCATTTATAGTTTCATTTAAATCTTGTTTCTCTAAAGATTTCCAATTAATTATATAGCCTTTTCTTTCAAATAGAAATTTTAGGTCTTTAAAAATTAGTTCAAGATCAGAGAATTTTAACTCTTCTTTGGGTTGATCTAAATCAGCTTGAAAACCATCAAAATTAATTTCACATTCTCTGTATGGTTTACTATTTTTAATTTCTTTAGAAATGTTGAATCGACTTAAACCATGCAGATCGATTAAGTATCTGCCATCTACATCTTGAAAGTTGGTAATTTTTCCTAAACAACCTACTACATGAAGGTCCTGGACAGAATTAACTTTATTCATTTTTGGTTGAATTAAACCTATCATTTTGTTTTTTTTCATACTGTCATTAATCATTTCAACATATCTTGGTTCAAAAATGTTTAATGGTACTGTTGTATTTGGAAATATAATAAAATTTGAAAGAGGAAAAATTGCTATTTTGGTTGGAAGATTTTCTATATTTGTCATAGTGAGATGTTAGCAAATTTTATTAGATTAATCTTATGTTTATTTGTAAATTTATAGAAATACTAAAGAATTTTGAATGAGAGAGAATAGCAACAAAGAAAATACCAAACTGATTGCTCAAGCTTTAAATTTTAAACAGCAGGGCAGTCTAATTAATGCAGAATACAATTTAAAAAAAGTGTTAAAAGACGAGCCAGGTAACTTTATAGCTTTAAATAATCTTGGAAGTATATATTTAGCAAAAAATGATTTAAAAAAAGCAAAAAAATTTTTTTCAAAAGCAATTGATATTAAAAAAGATTATAGCACTGCTATGTTCAATCTAGCTAAAATCAATGATGAAATGGGTAAAAAAAATGAAGCTATTAGATTATATAAAAATGCAATAAAACACGATCCAAATAATTTAGGTTTCTATTATAGTTTATCAAGAGTCGACGAAAATTTTTACGTTGTTGATAATATTGAACATATTAAAAAAATTTTAATAAAAAAAATTTCTAATTTTAATAAATCATCAGGCTTTTTTATTTTAGCTCATGACGAAAGAAGAAAAAAAGATTTAGAGAAAGAGTTTAAATATTTAAATGAAGCTCATAAGCATTTTCATTTTTCTAATGAAAAAATTAATAATCAAATATCCTTTTATTGGATTAGGTTGATGCCAAAAGTTATTGAAAAGTTTGATTTCTCATTTGAAAAAAAAAAATTAAAAAAAATAAAACCAATTTTTATAATGGGTTTGCCAAGGTCAGGCTCAACTCTTGTTGAGAGTATTATATGTTCTGGAAAAAAAATAATACCAAACGGTGGAGAAACAGCAATATTAAATCGAATCTTTATAGATAACAATAAGAAATTTTTTTCAGAAAAACAATTTTTAGATAGTCATAAAAAATTAGAGATCAATGAAACACTATTTGTTCAGAATACAATTAATCATTACAAGAAACTAAATTTATTAAATAAAAATGAGAATAATGTTTTTACCGACAAATCATTAGAAAATTTTTTTTACATAGAGCTTATTATTAAATTTTTCCCTGATTCAAAGATTGTTATTTGTAAAAGAAATATTTTTGAAATAATTATATCAATATACCAAAATTTTTTACCGAAAATCACATGGTCACATTCGCTAGATAATATTCTTGAGTACATAGATAATTATCTTACAATAACAAATAGTTTTAAAAAAAAGTACTCAAATAAAATACACTTTATAGAACTAGAAGAGTTAACTAGAGAGCCTGTAAAATTATCTAAGAATTTGTTTAATTTCTGCAACCTTGAATGGGATAAAAAGTGCTTAGAGTTTTACAAAAGAGATGACTTAGTTACTAAAACAGCTAGTAATCAACAGATTAGGAATAAAATATTCAATAATGATCCAAAAAAATACAAAGCCTATAAACAATTCCTTAGTACTTATTCAAATAAATATGAATGGCTTAAAGAAGTTATGTAGCTTTTATGATTGCTTGCATTAAAAAAACGATCTATTTATAATGTTTTATAAGCGGGTCTAGCTCATTGGTAGAGCGAATCGTTGCCAACGATTAGGTAGAGGGTTCGATTCCCTTGACCCGCTCCATTAATAGGACATGGCTCCCAATCTTATCGCACTGTTGTTGCAATCCCTTTTATCATTAAACTAAAATGTAAGGATAAAGAGATGAGTTTTATTGAAAAACAGGAAAGCATAAGCTGTGCTTAGTTCGTATCGAAGACAAACCATATTTTAAAAAATATCTATTAAGCTAGTCGGTCAGGTGTGATTGTGGCAGCATTAACAAATTTAGAATTCTTAGCAAATCTTGAGGAGATATTACCTAAATTACTTCTAACGTACTCATCTAAATTTAAATCATATTTAAATTCTAAAATTATATCTTCATATTCTTTTATAATATTAAGATTTCTATTTTTATATAAAAGTAAACTTTTCAAGTTTCTGTCTACTGTTGATCTAACCAACTTATTTGAAGATATAAAATAACTTCTCAAATAATGAGTTGTTAAAATGGGAAATAATTTATATTTAAAATTAAAATTATTATTTATTAATAATTCTATTTTTTCTATATCATTATAATCAAGTAAATTTAGAGGAAACATTTTTGGTAGATCAAAATTTTTTTTACTAACTTCAAATCCTTTTTTGCTTTTTATTTCGAAAGTAGGGTTTGTAATAGTTCTAAAATCACCATACCATCTCAATCTGTATTTTTTTTTTTCACTTATTCCATCAATGTTTTGTATTATAGAGGTATGATTTTCATCATCGAAATATATTGAATTAACTTGTCTATCAGAGAATTGATTCATAAATAAAAAATTTGATCTATTTAATAAAATAAAAAGTTGATTGTGGTCAATTGAATGGAACACCCACTTTCTTTCATATCTTTTTAATAAATTATTATTTTTATTCATGCTTAAATTTAATCAATCTTATTTAATAAATTTAACCTTTTTTCATAAACAATTGGAATTATATCTTTTGATATTTTACCTACTTTAGAATCATTGTGATAAATTTTTGAATGTTTATCTGTTAACCATTTTTCTTTGAATTCTTTTACGTGGATATCTTTTAAATACATTGTAGCCGGCTCATACTCAAATTTTTTATTAAATGATAAGAAGGGTAGTTTTATATCTTTCATAATTATATTTGAAGCTCTCACAACTGATCCATCTTTACTAGCTATTCCAACTAATGAATTTTGAGCGTTAATATTTACTATGTTAATGTTAGAATTTTCCCCAACACTTATCAATTTATCACCGACTGTATTAAAATTAATATTCTTTAGGTCAACATTGGATCCCGAAAAGTCTATCGCATCATTTCCGATATTCTCAAATTTCACGTTATACATAAATCCATTACTAAAATCTGAATCAATTGAATCAGATTTAGACTCCTTAAATTCAATATTTTCGATGTTGAATTTGGAACTCACTATATTTAATGCATCCTCAGATATTATTTTTTCAAATATTATATTCTTCATCAAAACATCAGTTTTATAAAAAGTTATGCTTCCCGGTATAACAAGTTCATTATTTGGATATAGCCCACTTAAATATGAAAATTTAACATTATTAAAAAAGGATTTGCTTGACGAATTACTAATCATTATTCCACCACCCAGATTATTTTCCAGGCCACCAATGAAAATTTCTTTTTTTTTACCATCCACTATCCATGGTGATTTGGAAATTATAAATGAATCATTTAATAAAATTAATTGTTGCCCTGAATTTATTATTACTCTCATATCACCTGGTATTAATAAGTTTTCATTGACTAGGGTTGTACTTTCTTTTAGGTATAAATTATTACCATTTTTTTTAAAAAATTTTAAATAGCTTATTTTTTCACTCGATTTAAATTTGTCAATTGTATGAAAGGAGTTTAATTGATCAATTTTTACTAAATAGTTTTGATTTAATTTTTTATCATTAATATTAACACTTTTGCAGAATGTATTTTTTGAAATTATAAAATCTAATTTTATTTTTGTATTTGAAAATATATTTAGTGGTTTGTTTATCAGTTTTATTTCTTTTTTATTATTAACATCACAATTAATTGATTTTAAGCTTAAGTTACTTAATTTTGGAGGTAATATAGAGCCAGCTGGACCTGGCGGATAACTTACATCTATAACTAAATACTTATTGTCATCAATTATTGCACTAATTGATTTATGTTCAGTTTTTAATCTTTTTCTTAGTACTTCAGCACGATGAAACAAATCATTTTTTTTAAAATAATAAAGACCCCAAGTGTATCCTCTTGATGAGGAATAAAAAAAGTAATCAGAATATATATGTGAGTTAATTCTTTTTATTTCACTTTTTCTTAAATCAAAAAAAGATTTTAGATATTTTTCAGAACTAATTTTAGTCAAATATTTTACGTACAATTTATAGAAATCATTATTAATTTCACCATTTTTATTTACGAAAAATTTTTTTATCCACCATTGTCTTCCACCGTGGATTTGAAGGTTATTACCAAGCTCTTTTGATGATTCTGGTCTAAAAATTGAGTCTAATATAGTTTTGTCATAATAATTACTATTTAGTTTATGATAGTTTGGCAATTGTCGATGACCATCTCTTGGTACAGGTTCAAATAAACCACTTAATGGATTATAATATAATTTTGAATTAAAAAAAAGAGCATGTGTTGTATACGTTGCATCTAAAACTGCAAAAAAAGCAGCCATTTTTTCTAAATCAAAAGTATCTTCTGAACTTCTTTCTCCCTTATAAAACTCTATAATTTTTTTAGTTGCTGTTTTAGCTAAATCAATATTCTCAGGTTTATTCCAATATTTATCATCGTATACCTTAAATATCTTATCATGATCCTTTTCTACTCTATGTTCTGTTATTGCACTAATTATTGGGCCATTTTTTCTCCTATTCCTCTCCAAAATCTCTTTTCCCATCTTTTCTTCAAACGCATAAAGACCATTACTAGTACCATTAATAGACAGTTCAAAAAATTCGTATTTTGGTTTTATTAATCCAAAATCACCCATCATTTCAATAAAGATCCACTCATGAATATAATTCCTTACACCCGGTTTATGTATTGCAAAGTTTTTAGCTCCATAGATGTATTTATCTTTGCTCAAATATACGTTGTAAGAGGAATGTTTTTTTTTATGGAAATGAATCTGCCTATCACCTTTTAATCTAATTTGAGATTTTATTTTATTATTATTATGCTCTACTACCGTTTTTACTTTCGTTAAATTATCTTTTAAACCCAGTGTTTTATTTTCTATAGCTTTATCACGTTCTGCCTCTAAAATAACAATATCATTAAACTTTATCTCAAAATTAATTTTGTCTAATTTATAAAAATTGCTTTTAAAAGCACTAAGAGCAATGTCAAATATATATATATATTCTATTCTTCCGGCTTTGGATAAATATTCAAAAGCTGCAGTTGTTTTTTTTTTAACAGTATACGAAGTAAAAAAAAATATTAAAAACAAAATTCCTATTAATGAAGTTAAAACAAAATATGAAATTAAAAAAATCTTTTTTTCTTTTGGTTTTTTTATACCAATCTTGTTTCGGCTCTTTAGGATCATAAATTCAAATTACTATTTCTTGCTATAATAGTTTTTGATTTTCTAAATTTTTGTTTAACAACTTCAGTTATTTTCATTATTTCATTAAATTCTTTTGGCCTAATATCTAGGTTGATATTTGTAGTAGTCTCAGTTTTTGATAAAGATACAAAGATTAATTCATTAGAAATGGATTTTAATTCATTAATAATGTTTGTTATTTCTTCATGTTTTATATCTTGTTCTATTATTATTCCTAAATTTATTATTTCAGAGTGTTCTATTTTTTTTTTACTTAAAAACAAATAATAAGCAAAAATTACTAGCAGTGAAGTTAATATGCCAATTGTAATGACTTTAATTTGACCTGCACCACAGCCTAATCCTACTGCAATAATTAAAAATAAATAAACCAATTCTTCAGGTTCTTTTATTGCCGCACGAAATCTTACTATTGATAACGCTCCCACTAAACCCAATGACAAAGCTAAAGAATTTTTAACAATTACAATTATTATGCATGTTGTAGTGCCTAGAATTACGAAATTCTTTGAGAAGTTCATTCTGTTGGATAATGTAGAAGAAAATTTCATGTAAAAAAGTTGAATTAATAAACTAAGTATTACACTACAAATTAAGCTTAGAATGAAACCATTCAAATCAATTTGGATAGTGTCATTCATAAAAAAATTTAAATCATCTTTTTTCATAAGGTAGGGCTAGTATAAAAATATTATTTTCTAGCTATATTGTTTTGTGTTAAATTATAAAATGAAAATACCTTATTAGCAGAAGTTCCCTCTGTCAAATTGATTCAATCTTCAGCCTGCTTGGTCCACTCCATTAAACCTACACTAATAACTATTGTCGACATTCTTACGACATGGTTTAACTCAATTTATTTATCAGACTGTTCATTTAGAATTTGTTATATTTTATAATAATATTTAAAAAATTACATGAAATAATGATTGTTAAAAAACTTCATATAAATTATCAAAAAGATCATATAATTAGTATAATTAAATTTTTGAATATTTATAAATGAACGATCTATCGAAAAAAAAATGTGTTCCATGCGAGGGTGGAATTTTACCCTTTGATATAAGTGAAATACATAAATACCAAAAAAAAATAGATGGATGGGAAGTAAGCCAAAATAATAAGAAAATCTATTTCTTAGAAAAAAACTTTATTTTTAAAAACTTTATTGATAGTAACAATTTTATTAGTAAAGTTGGAAAAATCTCAGATGAAGAAAGTCACCACCCAGATATTTTTTTTGGGTGGGGATATGCAAAAATTATAATTACTACACATGCAATAGAAGGGTTATCTGAAAATGATTTTATTCTAGCTGCTAAAATCGACCAGATTTTTAATGTCTAAAATGTCTTGTTTTGGAAAAAACAAGAACAGTATTAGTTTGATTTGCAAACTTTATTATCTCATTATCTCTGATGGATCCAGATGGCTGTATTACAGCAGTAATACCTGACTGCACTAGTTTTTCTATACCATCAACAAATGGAAAAAATGCATCTGAAGCTGCAACCACTTCTTCATTTAATTTTTGAAACTTGTTCATTTTCTCTATTGCAATTTGACAGCTATCAAGTCTACTAGGTTGCCCAGATCCAATACCTACAGTTGTCTCTTGACTAGCTAAAACAATTGCATTTGATTTAACATATCTACAAACATTAAATGCAAAAATTAAATTCTTTAATTGAGATTTGTTAGGTTTATTTTTTGAAACTACTTTAAAATTATTGATATTGAATTTATAAATATCTTCAGATTGAGTCAAAATAGAATCATTGGCCGCATTAAGTCTAACTAAATTTTTCATTGTAAAGTTTGTTGCATCGATAAGGCGTAAATTTTTTTTTCTTTTCAAAATTTTTAATGCTTCAGGATCAAAACTATTTGCAACAATAACTTCTAAAAAAATATTGTCTAGTTCCATGGCGAGAGCTTTATTTATCTTGTAATTACATGAAACTATTCCCCCGAAAGCACTCACAGGGTCACATGCCAGTGCTAGCTGATAGCTCTTTAAATTATTTTTATTAATAGAGACCCCACACGGATTTGCATGCTTAACAATAACAGTTCCTGTACTCTTTGGTAAAGATTTGGAAATAGTTAAAGCATAGAATATATCACTGTAGTTGTTATAACTCAGTTTTTTTCCATGAATTTGTTTAATATCTAAACTTTTATTTTTTGAGTAAATAGCAGCATGCTGGTGGGGGTTTTCTCCATATCTTAGTTTTTCAATTAAATTTCCATAGATAACTTTTTTCTTGGGGAAATTATTATTTTTAATTTTGTTAAAGTAATTTGAGATTACAGCATCATAATATGCAGTTTCAGAAAAGGCCTCTAAAGACATCTTTTCTCTAAACTCAATGGATGTAGAGCCTTTATTTTTTTCTATCTCATCAATTAGTTCGCTGTATTGATCTGAAGAAGTAATGACAGTAACATAATTGTAATTTTTTGCAGCTGCCCTAACCATTGTTGGACCTCCAACATCAATATTTTCAATAATCTTTAAATGATTACTTGTCTGTTCTAGAGTTTTTTCAAAAGGGTAGAAGTTAACAATGACTAGATCTATTTCTTCAAAATCATTAGTTTTTAAATCCTTGATATGAGATTTATTATCTCTTTTACTTAATATTCCAGCATGTATCTTTGGGTGTAATGTTTTAATTCTTCCCCCAAGTATTTCAGGAGAACCCGTGTACTCAGAAACTTCTAAACATTTAAATTTAAGTTTTTTGATTTCTTTATAAGTGCCACCAGAACTTATTATTTGTATTTTATGTTTGGTTAAAACCTTTAAAATATTTTTTAAATTTTTTTTATCTGAAACAGAAATTAATGCTTTTTTTATTTTCTTCATTATAATTTTGTAATTTCCCATTTTATAGTATGGTTTTCATCATTAGTCATTCCAGAAATGACTATATTATGATTATCAACAAAGGAATCTTTTCTACCAAAATATAAACCATTATCAATATTCATATTATTCTGAGTAGAATTAAATTTCCAACCTTCACCATCAAGGTCTATAAGTATCGACTTATTATCTTGAGTCTTCATTACCTTAATATTAGGTTCTAAATGAAATCTAATCTCAAATTTCAAATTTTTAACATCATTTTTAGAAATTACTTTATCATGTCCAATAAATTTTATTTGCTCTGGATAAAACTCTATTTCTCTCTCGTGAATGACTCCATATTGTTTTGAATAACCATCATGTGCTGCATTAATTTTCCAGTAATTTTTCTCAAATACAATATTTTTTTTTAATATTTTTAATCCACGAGAAATTCTAGAACTTTCATTTTTAGTTTTATTGAATTTGCAAGATGAGCTGTCATCTAAAATTAGTGTACTATGTATTGCACTTGATTTTGATATTTCGTTTAATTGATGATTGTGGTTTTGAAAATATCCAGAATTACTAATTAATTTTTTCCCATTTGATATTATTTCAAAAGATAGCGCACCTGCTTGATAGTTTGAAGAAAACTTTTTATCAGGAGTTGACCCAACATCCATGACTAATGAGGTTTTTTTATTATTAAGAATCACATAACCCCCCAATTCATTATTTTGATTTTTAAAGTTATATCCAAGTTTTTTTAAATAATTATCAAAATCAACATTATTTGTTTTATTACTACCGTTGAAAAGTAGATCTACCTTATTATTTTGCCAACAGAACGCATAAGCTTGACCCAAATAATAAATATTTTCATTAATGAAATCGGGTATAACACTTTGAGATTCTTTGAACCACTCCCTAATTAGAATAAAATATTTTAAGTAAAAGCATAATTGTCTAATATTTCTTGATTTTGGAAAACCATCATTATCAAAAGAAAATTTTACAAGTTTTCTTAATAAATTTAATCCTATTTTTAAATACTGATCTTTATCTCTATAGGATAAACCAGTTAAAATAATGGCTGCACAGCCAATCATTTTGTCATCCACCAACTCTGATCTTTCTACTTCATTAATCAAATGATTAATTTGCTTTTTAATTATTGCATTGAATTTATTTTTGTAGTCATTATTACCATCTTCATAAGTAAGTCTGAAGTTAGATGTCCAAGCAATTATTCTCTTAGCAACTATATCAACCTCCCAACTTTTAGAGTTGTATCTATGATTTTTATCTATCCATTGCAGAATTATATTTTGCGTGTTCTTTTTTGATGATCTTAAATCCAAACTGAATAACCAAAAAAAACTATTTAAATTTTTATAGTCTTTTTCTTTTAATTTTTTGTTGTCCCATACTTTATTTAATGAATAATTTTCGATATTAATTTTTTTTTTATCATATTTTATAAGTGAGTCTAGTAAGTTAGGACTTGGGAAATATTCTAAAGAACTAGCAACAGAAGATGAAATTTTTCTGTTATAAATATTTGAACTTAAATACAAAGAACGAATTCTATTTTTAGAAAATACGTATGAATTATTAATGAGATTTAATAAATTATTAAAAATCATTATTCTAACTTGATTTTAAAAGGTCTATATTTTTTTTTATATTTCCATTATTGTTTTTAAATATGGCAGTACCAGAAACTAAAATATTAGCACCAGCTTCAATAGCTAATTTGCTGTTATCAAAGTTAATTCCACCATCAATTTCAATATCAAAATCTAAGTTTTTTTGATTTTTTATTTTTCTTAATTCTTTTACTTTGTCCAATACTTCAGGCATAAATTTTTGTCCTCCAAATCCAGGATTTACACTCATAATTAACACTAAGTCTATTTCCTCTAAAAGACTTGTTACTAAATCAATTTTAGTTCCAGGGTTTAATGAAACACCAACTTTTTTATTTAGTTCCTTGATATGCTTTATAGAGTCTTTTAAACTTTCAGTCGCTTCTGGGTGAATTGTAATAATATTTGCCCCAGCATCTGCATAATCCTGAATGTATTTATGAACAGGGGATATCATTAAATGAACATCAAAGGGTAGCTTCGTGTATTGTCTTAGAGCCTTAATTACAGGAGGCCCAATAGTTAGGTTTGGTACAAAATGTCCATCCATGACGTCTACATGAATCATATCAGCACCACCTTTTTCTAATCTTTTTATTTCGTTTCCTAACTGGCTAAAGTCAGCAGATAAAATTGAAGGTGAAATTTGTATTTTTTTCATTGATTGCTACATTAGTAGTATCAATTTTATTTTTAATTTGAATTAATTATTTACCAAAAATACGATAAATTTCTGTAGCGATTTCACTTTCTAAAGGAAAAGACAACATTCCCATGACAGAATACCCTAATAGATAAGGCATAAGGTAAAATCTGACCATATAAAAAAACCATGCTACATAAAGAGGAATAAGGGGATCTATAATGAATGAAGGAGTAATAGGTTTAAATAAACGTATTAATGGGTTTGTTAATTTTACAAATGCTTTCATAAAAAAGAATTCAGAGTTTTCTCTTTGGAATATATTCATTGCAACTCTTCCAATGAGGGTCCACATAACGACACCTAAGATGTAATCAATTATAAGAATAAAAGGATGAATTTCTGGCATAAATTTAAGAGGGATTTTTTTTAACTTAACTAAGGGGTGAAATAAATCACCCCTTAGTATAAAACTTAATTAGTGTTGTTTTCCTAGAATCGTTTTACCGCTAGGAATACGAAGTTCGTCAACCATCGCTTGAGTTCTCGCATCTGGTGCAGCAGTCGCTAAACTAACAGCAACCATAGATACTAAACTAACCAATGATCCAACAATACCAAATGTAAGCTGAGTAATACCCCAGAAACCAGATCCACCATTACGTACCCAAACTAAGTACGCCATGCCAGAACCTAATCCTAATAGCATTCCTGCAACAGCACCAGGTCCATTCGCTCTTTTCCACCATACACCTAGTACAAGTGGGAAGAATAGTCCTGACATCGCAAA
>Ga0209709_10003527_pt1 | contig 12929 bp, 6 predicted proteins | sample ArcticOcean_MG_C_2_FD_187435 | JGI IMG/M metagenome (GOLD analysis project Ga0209709, IMG submission 187435) | Marine microbial communities from western Arctic Ocean - ArcticOcean_MG_CB4_136 (SPAdes) (version 2) | ecosystem: Environmental > Aquatic > Marine > Oceanic | place: Arctic Ocean... | reverse complement strand
TGCAATAGTAATACCACCACTATGAACATCCCGAGCAGTAAATGTTGCAACTCCAACTTGTGCAGTTGTTCCACTTATTTCAACAGCACCATTGATATCAATAGTCGTAGCAGTTAATTCTATTTCTGTGTCAGATACTAAATCTAAAACACCATCAGCTGATTGGTGAATATATGTTCCACTGTCACCAAATTGCAGTTGGTCTGTACTAGAAAGTAACAATCCCGTATCGGCAACGTGTGTAAGAGTTACCTCTTGGTCATCACCAAAATTAATAACAGCACCATCAGCAAGAAATAGATCGGACCACTCTAGAGCAGTCGTTCCTAGTGCAGCACCGTCTGATGCATCTGGTACTACAGCAGTTGTAGCAGTGATGGTTGTGGCTTGGAAAGTTCCACTAGTTGTTATTCCTGTATCAGCAACATGAGTAATATTAATGTCTTGATCATCACCAAAATAAATGATGGCACCGTCAGCAAGATATAAATCAGACCATTCTAGTGCAGTAGTACCAAGTGTAGCACCATCTGAGGCAGATGGTGAAATACTAGTTGCAATCGTTGGTGCAGTTAAAGTTACTACTGATGCAGTTGCGCTAATGCCACTAGACAAAGACGATGCATCTCCAATTAGAGTATAAATCTCCAAGAAGTTATCATTGACTTTATCAGCAGCAACACGAAGAGTATCCCCTGTGCCGTCGTTTGCAGCATCACCTAGCCCAAGTGATTGGTATGCCATTATGTTCTCCTATAGCTATTTATTATATATGGTAGATAATTAAACATTAATTTGCACTTCCAACATCTCCAAATGGATTGGTTTCACTAAAGTCTAAAACATTTCTACTCTGAACTTCGAAGAGTTCATTTTGTGCAGTCTTGTCTGTTGAATAATCTCCAATATTAAATTCTTCTTGTAGTAAGTAACTATTATCACCAGTATCAGCTGAACTTTCAAGTTCAATACTTCCTTCTGATGAATCTGGGTCTGTGCTATCGATAGTAACACCAGTTACATCAATGGTATATAAAGAACTATCTATAGTTAATGATTGTGCAAGCAAAGTTCCTTCTTCCAAAGTAAACTGATATATTCTACTATCTGTGGAGAGTGCGGTTTCAATTTCATCTATTTCTGTAATACCCGTATCAAGAACTTCAGAACTGTAATCCCACAGACGGCATCTCATTTTATATACTGGATTAGTGTCCAGTTGATAAAACGGCTCGTCGTGATCTACAAAATTAATTTGGAATATCTTATTAAGTATAGGATGAAAAATAACATCACCCTCATTAGGTCTATCAGAATCCGTTGCAGCAGTATCTTGAATAATATAAAAAACATCGTCGCCACTTGCCGTGGTCAAAGTAGATGAAGAAGATGATTGATCTATGGTTCCTGCTTCCAATTGTATTGAACCGCCAGAACTAGTATCTGTTCCATCTTGAATTTGTATCTGTCTATCTAATTCTTGAAAACGAGACTTGTTCACAACAAAGGTTGCTTCACTTAAATTTTGCAAACCAAACTGATTCATCAATTCTTTTTCGCCAGCAAATCCACCATCACCATCTTCCATATACATTTCTATGGGATGCTGAGTTCTAAATTTGGAAAGAGAATCTTCTCCCAAGATTGTGTCTTCAGCAACAAGAGTACGATCCATGTAATAAACATCATGGCCATAAATTTGTATAGCTTCTTTTATAAGATCACTATATAAATTTCTCTCCGTTGCTATAGAAGTAAAATTGCTTGTATGAAATGCTGTATTTACTGCCATTCAATTACCCAATCATATAATTTATTGGTAACTCAAAGGCAAGTTGAATTTGTTCCTCAAGTTTGTTTTGTTCTTCTAGTGCTTGAGTGTATAGAGTTTCACCATTCATGGTAACTCCACCAAGCATGGTTACACCATTAAACTTACTAAGGTTTGCTCCCCATTGTTTTTTAATAAGAGTAGTTGCATATCGTTTCAGATAAATGTCATCGTAAATATCTGTATATGTAGTGGGGTCTAGTTTTCGATAGCATTCAATAACAAGATAATCACTGTCAGCTGTTACATCATTTCCCCAATCCATATCAATATAAAGACGATTTTGATGCTGATTAAAACGAATAGGCGTTTCACCGACAAGTATATGTTCCAGCAAATCAATATTATCCATTGTCATTTGATATTCAAGAATAGATGTTGAAGAAAAATCAAACATATCATTCAATCGCAATTGATAACGAATGTCAAACATACTACCTCCACCACCAGTATCAGTAAATGGAAATACTTGCACAACAGACACAACAGAACTAGGAATTGGAATAAAGTTCTTTCCTTCTTTCCAAGTAGCAGTTATTGAACTATCAGCAGTATCAGTTGCGATAGTTGATGCATCAGAACGGGCCCTAGTTACTTCATCAGAAGTAATTAGGTGCTTGAGATACATTTTCTCAATACCATCATAGTGATATTGAGCAAAGTATTGAAGTGCTTCATCCAAACGATCATCAGCCTGATCGTCGGATATATTAATATCGATAACTCCATATCCGAGTGATCTGAGGCAATAACTTTTTAATGTAGCTTTTGTTGTAGGGACAGCCATACTTATATTCCTTTTCTACATATTTATATGTACTGTATCCCCAAGTTATGAATGATTACCTACTAACTCCTTGAGAAGATTTTTAATTTCATGCATTTCCGATTTAAGATGATTTATTTCTCTCGTAGTATCTCGTATTTCATCTCTTTGTTTTTGGGCTGACGCAGCACGCCTTTTTGCTTGTTCATATGCATCGACATTGCGATTAATAATAGCATGAGATTTATTATCTCTTACTAAATCTGTATGTCCTTCAACTTGTTTAAAACCTCTTTCCATTTTATGTTCCTAGTGCTATACATCTTAATGATTTAATTCTAGGTGGTTCTGCACTGTTTGTTCCTTGCATAATAATCTTAATCTGAAAAGATATAAACTCTTGCAGAGGACCACCAACACCATCATCGCTAACACCAGCTGTATATTTGTATTCTTGGAAATCATTAATCGAAGAAGAAGGTGCCGCTGTTGTATCGGGAGTACCATCACTATTAAAGTAAGTATAACCCAAATCATCAAAATCTTCAGATTCATCCACTGGTAAAATTTTATACATAACCTTTATTTCAGAAGTCGAAGGTCGATGTCCTGCAAATAAAACCTTTATTCCTGTTGCCAAAGTATCTAATGTCACTTGTTTTGTTAGATAAATTGATGCGTTTTCATCTCCTTCTGGAGCAGCTGAACCAACATATCCAGATGTAGGATATACATCAGCTGATGTATCTATATTGTTAAGTCTATTTGATATAGCAACCATAGACATTCTACCAACATCAATAACAGGAGAAATCCAAGATGAATTTGTTTCCATTGTAATTCTTGTTTCAAATGATCTTAAAGAGGATAATTCATTTACTTCATTAATTCTTGAGCATACCATATAAGGAACATCAAATTTAAAATTATCATTTATTGGAAATAGAATTGATGGAACAAGTTCATCATTACGAGTATTTTCAAATGATGTTTGACTACCTGATGGACTTGTAGACCTAACTACTAATCCTTGCGCCGAAAGAATAGTATTAGGCAATTCCATAATCCCAATAATAGTTGAGAACATGTCCATCATTGCATTTTCAGTAGCAACCACAGCTGTGTCACCGATTGAAGATAAACTTCCAGCTCCATCAACTACAGGAGTTGTATCTAAAGTTAAAGTATAACTATCAATTTCCATATTAGCAACCGCAGTATGTGTCTTATTAATTTCAGTAAATGGAACTTTATGTACTTGATAAAGTTCTACTGTTGCACCATCAGCATGAGCTGCAGCAGTTGTACTATTCACGCTTCTTGAAAGTCCTGATACAGCATTTGTACTAATTGCACTATATGTTAATATCTCATCATCAATTTTAATATACCAAAGACCATTAGCTAATTGTGAATATATACCAGAAGTATCATCAAAATTAGTTCCGCTCAATAATGTCAAAGTAGTTGCTGTAGCCGAAATAGCACCATTCAAAGTTGTAGTTGCTGGAGAAGAAACGCCAGAAATTGTCACATTATTACTTACAGCATACATGCCATGATCTCTATGATTTACTTTCAATATAGTACTTGCATCAGTAATAATAAGAGGGTCTTTAGCTAAAGTTTGGGTTGGAACATCATCATTTGTTAAGGTACAAATTCCGCCAGTCGAAGAGAATTGAGCAGCTCTAACAGTAAATTTCAAATCTTCCATCATACTTGGTGCCCAACCAGTAGCATTATGAGATTTATACAAAACACCAATATGAGGTTGTTCAGATATAGTGCGAGTCCCGCCGATGTCCGTATCACCCATTCGGGAAATCCAAACTTTATGTTCTGGTGTATCTGCTAACAACATGACACAATATTCTGTTTCTGATTCAACATAAATCGGAGAAGGAAAAGTAAATGTAGTTGCTGTTGCAGCAGTATCAGAAATATTAATATCAGCTGGGGTTTTAGTTACTCTCCCAAAAGGTAAAACTTTCGGGCCCGGATATCCATTTACAACATTATGCACTTCTAATGTTACAGGAAGAGTATCATCCTTTGCCTGAAAATAAATATCAACTGATGTAAGAAATCCGCCATTGGCGCTGCCGGCAGAATCTTGTTCAATTTTAAATGTTTGAGCAAGAGGGTCGCCGCCCTCCTGCTGGCCGCCGCCGAAGTTTTGGGGAGGAGTAACATTTCTAACATTGGTAACTTGAGTAACATTTCTAACATTGGTAACTTCAGTAACATTGGTATTACTAATATTATTTGTTACCTGAGTTATATTGTTAATTACACGGGGTTGTCTAGCAAGTTCATCTGCAACTCTTCGTGCTTCTCTTGCGGCCGCAGATGCCCCAGCCGCTTCTGCTCGGGCAGCTTCTGCTTCTGCTAATGCTGCAGCAATTAATGCCTGCTCGTCATCGAAATTGCCGGCAGCTCTACGAGTATCATTTGTTCTCATTGTATTAAAAGAAGTATCGCCGGAAAGACTTCTTCTTGAAATTTCAGCATTTCTTGTTGCAATAATTGATTCTTGCTGCGTTTCCAACAATCCGCTGGCAGAATAAAGAGCAGACCCAGAAGTGCCTGGCCGTTGTTCTGTAGAAACTACTCCATTATGAGGACTAGAAGTAAGTTTGAATATCACCTCTCCTGTATTAAAGCTTGGGTTGCCTGAAATCTTTGGATCAGGGATTACAAAAGTTCCCTCAATTTTACCACTTCCACTTGAAATTAAAGCATCACCAGCAACAAGATTTGCATCCGCCACCGCATATGTTGAACTAGCAGGCGTACAATAAGCACTTACAGCAGTCTTATCAAAAAAAGCAAATAATCTTGTTTTTGGTTTAAAATGTTCACCTGTAAATGTAATAGTTCGTGATCTCATCACTGGAATTGCAGTTCGTGAAACAACTCTCAAACCTTGTGACTCTCTATCAACCCTAAGAGCCACTTGAGTATCAACACCAGTTCTAGTTTGATCAGTTCTTACAGTTTCCGTTGTTCTTGTTACTGCAAAACGATCAGGTTGAAATTGAACACCACCTTCTATCCAATTGTCAGTTCTAGTTTCCACAACTCCAGACCATTGCGTTTGCCAAGCGTTCCAAACAACTCCAAGATTATTTGCTTCTTGGGCCAAAACTGCATCATAATCACCTTCTTCATTAATAATAAGGTCTGGCAAAACTTCTGTTTCAAACCACGAATCAGAAGAGGGACTTATTTCTAAAATTCCCGCCCAAGTTGCTACAAGAACAGGTGTTACTCTTTCTGTTCTTGTAGCATAAGGCTGTTCTGATACTACAACCTCAGTATAAGGAAGTGTAATTAAGTCACCAGTTTTTTGATATCCCGCCGCCGTGCGTTCAGCATCAGTTGCAACAGACTCTATTAAATCTATATTTTTAGTTTTATGTTTTGGTCTTAATTGACCAAGTTCAAAATCTATTGCATTTTTATAATCTCTATGAGCAGTATCACCAATACGATGTCCTTTAAAATTGTCAACAATAAAACCAGATTTGAAACGATTTAATCCATTAGCATCAGTTACTTCAAAACTTTCAGCATCTCTTTCCAACAAACTTAATGCAGTATAGTATTCAATATGATCCAATCTTTTTGCAATTTTACCAATATCTTTCATAGTATATCTTTGATGTTTTATTTTTCTAATTTTAACATTTGTAGGATCAAAAGTATACGCTGGAATAAATAAAGTTGCAATTAACATACAATCGTCTGGAACTTTTGGCAACTGTGGATTTTCACGAGATTCACCTTCAATTATCAAAAATGATCCAGTACTATTTAAAACTAAGGTTGCAAATTTAGGAAGATAATATTCAAAATCTGATTGAATAAAAGAGCCTGGTTTGATTGTATCAGTAATTGTACCACCAGTTCCACCAAAAGTTCTGCTGTCAAAATTAAAGGATAACCCCGTTACTTCATCAACAGTAGATAGTGTTGTTGATGTACCTGTTACGTCATCTACTCTTGGACGAAAATCATAACTGTCATGAAGAGGAAATTTACCACTTGGAGAAGATTCATCTACATCAATTTTTGATGCACTATATGTTGGAATATCATCATACTGCATTTGTTTTGCTACATCAACATAAGAATCGACTGTAAACATATCTCCAGCACCATGCTCAAGATAATCATAAACAACCAGAAGTTTTCCTATAGGAGCAGCTTGATTTCTCTTTCTTACAATTCTTGCAATATCATAATAGTTGTCTCGTTGGCCGGTATCAAGCAAATATTTGGATGTAATTGTAATATCACCAGAAGTTGTATCTGTAACTGTTGATGTAGCTCCAGAAGATTCCCCCGTAATTATATCATTGGTATTAAATGCAAAACTATTAGTAGAAACATAACTCATGGGACTTGAAGTATTAATGACTCTACCAATGGCCGCACTATTACTACCTGTAATTTTTTCGCCTCTGGTATATGATCCAGTAATTGTACTCAAAGTCAAAGTGGGTGCGACTGCATCAGTTGAGGTGTCTTGTGAATCAAAAACAGCAGCCAATTTAAAAGCATCAGCACGACCCAAAGAAATCTCTCTATCTCCTGGCCGAGTTCCATAAGCATCAGTAGTACCAGTTGAGACTTTAAGTTGTTTCATAAGTCTCGTAGTTTTTGTCTTCTGATTTACATTTGTTTTAAGAATAGTAGCTGTAAGTTTTACTTTTGCAGCACTGCCTAAAATAGTATTATCAGTAATTGTCAATGAAACACTTCCTGTACCACTTATTGTATCAGCAATACTTACAAGATCGCCAACTGAACCAGTACCGCCGCCCGTAGTAAGCAATGACATTACATAATCTTTTTCTGCATGAGCAACAAAAGTTTCATTAGTGCCTGCGCTAAATGTAACAACACCAGAAGCATTAGTTGTTCCAATAAATTGTCTACGAATGGTGTATTGTGTATCAGATGCTCCCTGATTATTGGTTGTTAAAAGAGTTTTAATAACTTGTCTTGGAAGTTTTTCTAATGCATTATTTTTTTCAGGATCGACAAGTCTTGGAATTAAATTAGTTTCCAAAATAATACCACCAGAAGGATCGTCATCACCTTCATCTTGAGTGAAAGTATTATTTGCATTAGCAGAACCAGCATCTGTTCCATCTAATGTTAGATTATTAATAACACCTTTTCTTCTTCGTGGAGCTTCTAATAGTAAATCTGCTGTAAAGTTTTGAGCAGCTGTAGCATCTACCATAACCATAGATCGACATTGTTCAAAAGTATGTGTATTATCAGCATCAACACCGCCAACGGAGTCAACTGTTAGATCAGTATTACTTGAATTTTCTATGATTTGACTAGTTTCGGCCGAATCAGAAGCTGTAACTTTTTCTCCATTAGAAAATTTACCAGAAGTTTTAACAACAACTAATTGTGTTCCGGTTGTAGTAGCTACATCGTGTACAACAAAACCTGTTGCACCAGAAGTAATACCAGTTATTTTTACTCCACCAGAAGCAAAATTTGCAAGCAAAGTAGGACTTGGTGTGCCACTAAGAGTGAGATAAGTAAACATCTTAACATCGAAAAGATAAAGCTTATATCTTGCATCATCAGTGCCAATAGTACCAGAATCATATTCTATTGCTCTAGCTCTACATTGGCCAATGGGAGGAACTGTAAGCCCACCAGAAACAGGAACACCACCATCAGTAGTTATAAAATGTGGATAAAGAGATATCTTTTTATATGCAGTTGTTTCACCAGAAATTGCACTAATATCAGGGGTTCCATAAACATTATTAATAATTGCATAATTACCCAAATCAAATGTTGTAATACCAGCATTTACATTTTCTGTAATTCTTGATTTATTGAGGTCTTTAAATGTTGGCCCAACTTTTTCTATTTCATACCCTTTAACATAAGCTTTACCAGTTGATACATTAATTGCTAACAAATCATTTGTAGATATTTTACCATCGTCTGTATACTTTCCAGCTGTATATACACCAACTCTTTCATTTAGAGTCGTACTTTCTTTTATTGTAACTTGGAAAGGGCGAACAGTATAATCACCCGACTCATCGAATGTTCTCCGAGCAATAGTTGATTCTAAAATATTATATTCTGTATTGCGAACAATAGACCTAACGTCACCATTTCTAGTTGTAAGCAATTCAATAAAATTAGAATCAACTATAGAACCATAATCTAAAGTTTTAAGAACTACAGAAATTTTTAAACGATGAGCTCCCTTTGCTGCATAGTTTGTTGAACCAGTTGCATTATCCAAAAGAGAAGTTGTATCTTCTGGCGTAACTAAAGCTTCTGTAATATCAAATCCAACACGATAATCCCCTGTTGGATCATACTTATTCATAACCAAAGTTTCTTCTGCATTTTCAATAAAATGTCCACGAATAAAATATACTCCAGCTTGAATATTTACCGCTATTCCTGTTGCAGATGCTGGACCTGTAGCGCTGCGTAATTGTGACTGTGTAGAAGATTTCCCTGCGCTATATACTGAAGTATAAGTTGTAGCAGATTCCGCATTTACAGAATAAGATGTTGTATGAGTAATCCCATAATTTGAAGATATGTTTTCACCATCTTCAAATGTCTTTTGAAAAGTATCTGTGCCCGAATCTTTATAACTTAAAAATAAAGTTGGTTGGTCAGTAGTAGTTGCTACAGCATATCCAATTACTGTGGCGGTAACACCAGAAGTAGCACCTGTAATTACAACAGGAGTTGTCGCACTATAATATTGAGAAGGATCAATAGTTTCTCCAGCATAAGTAGATGCAAGTTTAAGAGAAGGATAAGATTGCATTAACGAAATCTGGCCAGGAATGACCATCGCACCTTCTTTAAACATATGCTCGCCGTGTCTTGAAATTTGATTCTGAAGCGCAGACTGTAACTGTGTTAGTTCTCTTGCCTGAATTGCGAAGCCTGGGCGAAAGAGTGTTCTAACAAAATTGCTATCTTTGTCAAAGTCATCATAATATGGAGCTACATTAAGATTTGTTTTTTCAGACATACGTTAAAACTCCACGATAATTTTTATATCTTCTGTTTGGTCAGTTGCTCGACTAATAGGCTTTCTATTCTCTTGGTAAATAATATTCCCACTGTCAGGCTGAAGTTCTGGAGTTGCATAACCATCAGTAAATGTGATAGTGTTACTATTTGCAAGAGTTACAGCAGTGTCAGCAGTTGAATCTGGTGTTCCTACGGCCGAGGAACTTGATCCTGTAACCGCATTGGCACCAGAGAAGGCTGTATTAGAACCTGTTGCACTGACTGTTCCATAGTCTGCAAACCTCTCTTGCTGATAATAAAGAATACCAAGAGTACTATCCCATTCAACTACCTTACCAATCGCACCAGTAGATGTCTGTGTTATTTTTTCATCGTTTGAAAATGTTCCTGATTGTGAAGTTAAATTTAATGCAGACACTTGACGATATGTTGTCGCAGATGCAACCGTGGAAGTTCCGTAAGTTGTTGGGTCTGCAATAAGAGCAATATTCCTAAAATCATTTTCAGCAAGAATATCATCGGATTCTGCACCAGTAAGTGTTGCTCTCATCATAACATAATGTCCACCCAACTCCTTGACTGCATCATATCCGTGGCCACTTTTAGGGCTAATCTGAACTGAAACTTCACCACCACTACCACTTCCCATAGAAGAAGCAGAGGAAAGTCCATTATCAGAAAAAGTATAGCTTGAACCAAGATTAACTGTTCCATAAGTATATCCAGCACCACCGTCATGAAGAGTTGTGTCTGTACCCGCTGTCAATCCAAATGAAGCAATTGCACCACCGCTTACAGTGATTCGTACAATCCCACCAGAGGATGTTCCCTGGCTAGTGCCGTCACCATATACTGCAGCATAGTATGTACCATCTGTATATCCCGAACCAGCAGTTACAATTAAACTTTCAATCTTCCCATCTGTCGCAGCTGCACTTACTGTGCTATTAGTTGCAACCGGCATAAAGTCGGGAGTAAGATATTTGGTGGAATCTGATGTTGTAATAGTATACATATATTTAAGAGTGTATCCACCAAGAACAAAGGTAGAATTTGATGTAGAAGTAGGTTCAGCACCAGAATATGCAGTTCCAGCATTATTGTCCAATACCTTGTAAACTCTATTATCAGATGTTCTAAAATAGAATGTAGAATCATAAATGTTTGACGCACCAGATGTTGTGGTATTAGACGAACTGATATTATGCTCATACATGTCGTATGTCGTGCTGTTTGCCCAATCCCTGCGAGGTATTGCGTATTGAACATTAGAAGAAGAAATGTTTTTTAGCGCAGTCGTATGATCCCAAGTGTAAAATTCTGTACCAACATCATCAGCAGGAGTGCCTGGAGAATCATCTGTTCCTCCAGAAGTTGCTGCTGTGAATGGTGTAGACTTACCAATCATCAGGTAATAGACATTTGCTGATGCTTCACTGAACGACTCATAAAACTGAGTTGCATTGTGTTGTCTAAATTTTTCTGTTATGATTGCTGACATTTTTTATATCCTATAATGTTTGTTCTATTTATAAGAAAACTTTGTATTCCTTTTATTAACCTTTTGGGTTCGCAGCTTTGACGGCAGCTACATGATCTTTCCAAGTCGTCGTGCTATCCACAGCATCATGGTATTGCATATCAAGTTGATCGCCTAAACTCCCATAGGCATCTCTACGATTATCTGCATAGGTTTTAACGTAATCCAGTGGCTTGTCTTCAATGGTGGAGGTGCCAGCCTCAACCTCTAAAATCATATCATCGTATTGCCGATTGCCCGGAGCGTGAGGAATATTAATCTCGCCACCATATTCAGCGGGGTCGGGCTGGTAGCAGATGAATGTGCCGCCTAAAGTCTGTTTGTAATATTTCATATCTATAACTCCGCCGTGAAGGTAATAGCACCAGTTGATGCGTCACCTCCGTTGTCTAATATCCAATACCATTGGCCTTGATCGCCGTTGGATTGCGCTCCTATATTCGGCATGTAACCATTAGCCTGAACCGTAAAAGATATCGTAATTGAACTGTCGTGAACAGACCCGTCATGTGCTGAACGAAAGACAGAACTTGTGAAGCCGGCGGTGGGCACAGCACGCATTGTCGTTGGGAAATGTATCAAAGAGCCTAATGCGTTACCGGCATCGTAGGCTCCTACCCCATAGCGGGTGGAGGCACCAAAAATATTAGTTGAAAGGAAGTAGCGTTGGCATTTCGCTAAGGTTGTTGCGATATCTTCATGCACAAAGTCTGATGCTGAATCGCCAACTTCTAGCTGGACTCCTGTTACATATACATTATTAGCAGCATTATCCAAAAGATTTTGGACACTTGAAGTTCCATAATCCTGACCAGCCGCCCATGCATCTTTTGAATTCTGGAAGGTTGAACCGCAAACAAGTGGAAAATTAATATCCAAACCAGCACCAGTATCGTTATTGATTGTACCACCAGTATCGCCCGGAAAGGTTATCTCGAAGGCTTCCCATGTATCCGCCACAGCTACAGTAAATTCACGAATATAATGTCTTTCGCTATCATCTGGTTGGTTAAGCGAAACGCAATGTACACCTGATTTAGGCGAACTCATCCAGAATGACAATGTGACATCCTGCGCTGTTGCGGCACCAAACCGAAGATTCTGCAAATTCTGTGCTTCTATATGATGCCTTAGCGTGATTACATCAGCAGCAGCTAGAGAACCTTCTGCCGTTGTACAGTCCATTTTTATTGAAAACCCGTGCCCTAATGGAACCGCAGCACCAAGAGTTGAATCTTGAGTTACGGTAATTCGGCCAGCAGAAGCAGCCAGAAAGATTTTCCACTGGTCTACACTTCCATAAGCAGTGGCAGTAATGGCCGTACTTCCCCGTTCTGCAATGGTCATGCCGCCGTTAGTCACCAAATTTATCGCCCCACCGCCGAAACCTGTTGCAGTACCGCTATTCGCAATGGTGGCTCCGCTGGCGATAGCAACTGTGCTGCCAGATAGAGCGGTGAAGGTATTTGCAGTAAACTGAAAATCATCAGCACCAGCAATCTTGATATCAATAGTATCATCCGTATCTGCCGTAATACTTGTATCTGCATCAGCATCAAGAATTAATTCTGTACCATTTACATCTATGACAGAACCAGTCTGCACTAAAAACTTATTAGCAGTGAATTGGAAATCATCAGCACCAGCTATTTTAATATCAATTTGATCGTCTGTATCTGCTGTAATACTGGTATTAGCGTTGGCGTCCAATATCAATTCTTGTCCATTTAAATCTAACG
>Ga0209709_10003525_pt1 | contig 12937 bp, 9 predicted proteins | sample ArcticOcean_MG_C_2_FD_187435 | JGI IMG/M metagenome (GOLD analysis project Ga0209709, IMG submission 187435) | Marine microbial communities from western Arctic Ocean - ArcticOcean_MG_CB4_136 (SPAdes) (version 2) | ecosystem: Environmental > Aquatic > Marine > Oceanic | place: Arctic Ocean... | reverse complement strand
ATCCAAATTGTTCGTTTGAGTTTACGGTATTTTCTAAAAACATTTTGTAATTTTCAACTTAAAAACAGATTTTTAAAGCCTATTTTATCAAAGGTATTAAAATCTAATGGGTTGTAGGGCTAAAAATCATGACAGAACAAATAAAAAATACATTAGTTAAATGGGCGCAAAGGGTCCTAGACAACCATGAGCATTGGGATGCATTAGAAACTCATGAGGCTTTGCAAAAGTTATATGAAATCTCTATCTATCATAAAATGACAGAAGGAGAGGATGTGAAAAATACAGAGGAATGGGAACTACAACAAAACAAGCTTAAATCCGTGATAGATTCTTTAGACGGGATTAGTGCTTCTAAAGGAAAAACGCTTCAAGAAGAAAATATTGAAGTTCCCTCTGTAATGGATACTATAAAAAATATGGTGACGGAAATGCCAGAGAGTGAGAGTTATGAAAAATTATTTGATACAGTTTCAGAGACACCTACTTTTGTTATTAAAGATGAAAATAATAATTCTCAAACCGTTTCAGAAACATTAAATGAAGAAGAAAAAGCAAACATTAATGATCTCTTTTCAAAGACTATAAGTATTGATATAAACGACCGACTTTCATTTATAAAGCATTTATTTGATAATAATACGGCCTCTTATGAGCGCGTAATTTCTCAGGTAATTACCTTTGAAAGCTGGGAAGAGGTTACTGTGTTTTTAAATCAAATGGTGAAACCTGAATATAACAGTTGGAAAGATAAAGAAGAAGTTGAAGAACGTTTTTTAACTATTTTAAAAAATAATTTTACTGCATAATAATAAGGCAGTAGCTTAATCCTTAAATTATACACATTTGATCTATTTGATCCCCACGCCCATTGGTAATTTAGAAGATATTACACTTCGGGCTATTCGCCTGCTAAAAGAAGTTGATCTGATTTTAGCGGAAGATACCCGGGTAAGCATAAAATTACTTAAGCATTTTGAAATTGGTACCCCCCTACAAAGTTTCCACATGCATAATGAGCACAAAAAAGTTGAAACGGTCGTGGAGCATTTAAAGAATGGAAAAACAGTTGCTCTAATATCTGATGCAGGTACTCCAGGAATTTCTGATCCAGGGTTTTTATTAGTTCGTGAAGCTCTCAAAGAGGGTGTGGAGGTTCAGTGTTTGCCAGGACCTACAGCCTTAATTCCTGCTTTAGTTCAAAGCGGTATTCCATGTGATCGTTTTGTTTTTGAGGGATTTTTACCGCCAAAAAAAGGACGTCAAACACGACTAGAACAAATGGCATTAGAAACCCGAACCCAGGTTTTTTATGAGTCCCCACATAAATTACTTAAAACTTTAGAACAGCTCGTCACCTTTTTTGGTGCTAATCGATCTATAGCAGTGGTCCGAGAAATTTCAAAATTATATGAAAGTACCTTTAGAGGGAGTGCTCAAGAAGGACTTGATTTTTTTGAAGTGCATCCTCCTAAAGGTGAATTTGTAATTGTCGTTGAAGGTTTAAAAAAATAGTAATGCGCTGGAAATCTGTCCCCATAGCCACTGAAGAATCTATAAACGCTCTTGCAAACAAGTTAACGGTCCCTAAAGTTATTGCAAAACTTCTTGCTCAACGGGGTATTACTTCCTTTGAACAGGCGAAAATTTTTTTCAGACCAGAGTGGTTACAATTACACGATCCTTTTTTAATGAAGGATATGCAGGCTGCTGTTGCAAGGATAGTTAAAGCAATTGATCAGCAGGAAAAAGTTATGATTTATGGAGATTATGATGTAGATGGCACAACATCAGTCGCATTAGTAACTTCGTATTTTAAAGATAAAATTAATTATTTAACCCCCTATATTCCTGATCGTTATAAAGAAGGTTATGGAATATCTATGTCTGGTATAGATGCTGCTAAAGAAAAAGGAATTACGTTAATTATTGCCTTAGATTGTGGTATCAAAGCACATAAGCAGGTTATTTATGCGGCTGAAATAGGGATTGATTTTATTATTTGTGACCACCATTTACCGAGTGAAATTTTACCCCCAGCGGTTGCTGTTTTAGATCCAAAGCGTCCTGATTGTGGTTATCCTTTTAAAGAATTATGTGGTTGCGGTATTGGGTTTAAGCTTATTCAAGCTGTACAAATACATTTAAATCTTCCGCCAAAGGCATTAACAACTTATTTAGATTTGGTTGCTACTGCCATAGCTGCAGACATTGTTCCCATGGAAGGAGAAAACAGAACCCTTACTTTTTTAGGACTCCAGCAGTTTCATGAAAACCCTCGCATAGGACTTCAATTTTTCCTTAAAACCCTTAAAAAGCCAATTAAGGTTACAGATTTAGTTTTTGTGATTGCTCCAAGAATTAATGCTGCAGGAAGAATGGACCACGGCTTAAGTGCTGTTGAACTTTTAATGACAGATAATCTGGAACTTGCTTTGCCTAAGGCTCGCTCCATTGATTTTTTTAATACCGAACGTCGTTCTACAGACGAGCGAATTACAGTAGAAGCATTACAGCAAATTGTTTTGAATGAAGAAACAACCTGTTTTTCAACGGTTGTTTTTCATCCTTCATGGCACAAAGGTGTTATTGGAATTGTGGCGTCAAGATTAATAGAAACTTATTACCGACCAACAGTAGTTTTAACCGAATCCGAGGGAGTGCTTTCAGGCTCTGTTCGTTCTATTTCTGGCTTTGATGTGTATCAAGCACTAGAGGCTTGTAGCGAGTTTATGATTCAGTTTGGCGGACATAAATATGCTGCAGGGCTTACCTTAAAGCTAGAGCAATTAACAGGGTTTAAACAATGTTTCGAAGCCTATGCTAAAGCTCACTTATTACCTGAACAGCTTCATCCTAATTATAGCTATGACCTCGAGGTTGATTTTGATGCATTAACGCCTAAATTATATCGAATCATTAATCAAATGGCACCTTTTGGCCCTAAAAATATGCGTCCAGTTTTTGTCACTCATTTATGTAAGGATGCCGGTGGAACAAGAGCTGTTGGAAAAAAAGATAATCATTTAAAGCTTGAAATTATAGATGCCGGTGGTGCGGGCTTTCAGGGTATTGCTTTTGGGATGGCACAACATCTTATTCAAATTAAAAATCAACAACCTTTTTCGCTTTTGTATACTTTAGAAGAAAATGAGTATAATGGAACAGTGTCCTTACAATTGAAGGTTAAAGACCTTGTGTTTGCCCCATAAAAAAACCCTCACTACTGTGAGGGTTTTTAATTTCAATGAAAATTGATTTAGAAGTTATAGCGGAATGCCGCATTCCAAGTTCTTCCAAACCCAAACCATACTGAATTATTAACGTCAACTCCATTCCAAGTAGTTGAGTTAGCATCTGTATGAATATTTGTATTTGATTCTGCAATATACGTAGTGTCAAATAAGTTGTTAACGTTTAATCTGAAAGTTAACTGATTATCTGAATTTTTCTTTGATAATTTTATCGGAATGGAAGCTCCAAAATCAACCAGTCCAAAAGAAGGTAACTTTAATGCTCCTGGATTATCTGGCGATAAAAATGCAGAGTCTACGATACTATAATCAGCATATAGCCCATCTACAAATCTGTAGTTTGCATCAAGATTAATACTACCTATTCTATAATCAGCACCTAAAGACATAGTAAATTGAGCAGCATCACCAACTTTTGCTCCTTTGGTAAACAGTTTACCTGTACCAATTAATTGCTGTTGGTCATCAAAGATATTAGACTCGAAGTCTTTTGTATATTCCCAATCACCAATTGACAACATACCAATAAATTTAAGACTCCCTGAAGGTCTCCAGCTACCCTCAAACTCAATTCCTTTGTGAAGAACATCTACGTTAGGAAATTGAGCCGTTCCATCAACCCCTTGAGAGTTAGACAAAGAACGTGTTACAAATCTGTTTCCCCAGTTAGTAGCATAAACATTCACACTTAATTTAACAGAGTTAGAAATGTATCCGTATCCCGCTTCTATTGACGTAATTTTTTCATTCTGTAAATCAGGATTTATTTCATTACCAAAGTTTGGAAAAACTGCTCCAAATTGAGGTTGACGAGAGATATAGCCTGCATTAAAAAATACATTAGATGTTTCTGTAAAGTTGAAGTTTGCACCTCCCTTTAAATATCCACCACCTTGATTTTGAGTATCTGATAAAGGATTAGTTGGTTGGTCAAATAAATCTTCACGCTGGAAAGATTGATTTGATAAACCAGCCTGTATTACGGCTGTAATTTTTTCACCACCATATTCAGCTAAACCGTTTACCCCTTGCCATCCTACATATCCAATATTGAAGTAATCAATTTTAGTACCGTTTTTAAGACCCGTACTTTGGAAAGGGCTCGCCTCAATTGTAGACTCAACGATTTGGCCAGCACTATTTTTGTTTCCTGTTGAGTAGTAACCGTCAAGGCCCATAAGGTTATTCAATACTCGGTAATGATAACCTGTGTAAGAACGTAAATCAACACCTAAGGAGTATTTCATTTTACCAGACTGAATATTTAAGTTAGAGATTGCTCCAACCCAGTCATGAGAGTTCATAGAAGCGCGACGAACTAAAATCTCTCTACTTACACCGTCGTCTCTAAATCCATTTGAACCAATGCTCAATCCTCCATATCTTGAAATATCTCCTGAATAAGCTCCTATGGATTGATTTGAATTAACGATTGCATCGAAGTTGATTGATCCGTCAGCATTTCTAGTTCCTCTTCCATTTTCTGCAAAATGTTCTGTAAGATCTTTTCGAAAAGGCAAAATGTCTGTTGTAGAATTTCTGAAGTTATTTCCTCTTGGACCAGTTCCACCACCTCTTCCTGCTGAAGCATAGAAAGAAGTATTTAAATCAATATTATCTGCTACTTTATAATCCCAGTTAAAGGTGGCCAGAGGCTTATTATAAAAGTTTCTTCTCATGCTGAATTCTTCTCCATTTAAAGTTCCACCATTGGTATTCCATGTTCTATCAATTCCAACATCTCCAAAGTTTTGATAGTCTCTAATGGAGACCCAAACATCTCTTTGGTGGTGCCATTGTGCAGCTCCCAATACTGATAAGTTAAAAGAATGATTGGATCCTTCGGGTGTATAGCCAACAGCAAAGAAATAAGTAGTACCTGCTCCAGAAGTGTTATTGATGTATCCGTTTCCAGCCCATCTAGATAATAAATAAGAAGAAGACCATCCTTTGTCATTTACTCCAGTGTTATAAGCGGCTGTGGTCTTGTTATAGCCATTATTACCAAACATTTGAGCGAAGGATCCCCCTTGAGCTTTCTCAGCACTCTTAGTAAAAATCGAAACAGTACCTCCAACAGATGGAACGGCTAATTTAGTGGCACCTAAACCTCTCTGAATCTGGATTCCCGAAGCTACATCTGTTAAACCTTGCCAGTTTGACCAGTATACCCTTCCGTTTTCCATGTCATTAACAGGTTGTCCGTTAATAAGAAATGAAGTGTTTGTCTGATCAAAACCACGAAGTGAAATACGGCTATCGCCATAACCTCCCCCTTGTTTTGTAGCGTAAACACCAGGAGTATTGTTCATTATCTCTGGAAATTCTTGATTTCCTACTTTGAGCAAAATATCTTTAGCAGTTATTCTACTTACCGCTATTGGTGTTGATCTTTCCTCCGCAAGATCAATTACTCCAGAGGTTAATACTATTTCCTCTAATTCATTACCCTGCTGAAGACTGAAGTTAATTAAATCTTGACCTTCAAACACTACAGTTGCTGTGTCATACCCTACAAAGCTTGCAGAGATTGAGGCTCCATCTTGTACTGTGACGGAATAGTTACCGTCAAAATCAGTTGTGGTTCCATTATTAGTACCTATTTCTAAGACAGTAGCGCCAGGAAGCGGCACACCTTGATCATCAACAACACTACCTGTTACAGTAGTCTGAGCCACAAGAGGTGATATAAGAATTGAAAATGCGATTAACAAGATTTTTTTCATCGTTTAATTTGTTTAATGATTTGTTAATCAAAGTTACTTTTTAAGCAACTACTGCATTCATTTATACCTTATGAAATGCAAGAGTTTATTAAGAAAATGTTAACAACTCTAATATTCTAGTTATTGAAAAAAGATAACTAAGAAATTGCTTTTAAAAGCGCTTTTGTTGAGGCGTCATGTTTATGACTGCTCATACCCTCTATATCTTCTAAAACTGCACTTGCAAGTTGTTTTCCAAGCTCAACACCCCATTGGTCATAACTGTAAATATTCCAAAGAATCCCTTGAACATAAATTTTATGCTCATACATCGAAATTAAGGCACCTAAAGAAGTAGGCGTTAGAGAATCAATAAGAATACTATTAGTAGGTTTATTTCCTTTAAAAACTTTGAATGGTGCTATTTTTTCTTTTTGATCAGGGGACATTTCACTAGTTCTCAATTCTTCGTTAACTTGTGTAAGTGATTTCCCATTCATCAGGGCTTCTGTTTGAGCGATAAAATTCGCTAACAATTTATTTTGATGGTCTTTATTGCCATACAATGATTTTTTATAACCAATGAAATCAGCAGGAATTAGTTTAGTTCCTTGATGAATTAATTGAAAGAAAGCGTGTTGCGCATTAGTTCCTGAAGCACCCCAAATAATGGTTCCCGTCTGGTAATTCACAGGAATACCATCACGGCCAACACTTTTACCATTACTTTCCATAATTCCTTGTTGCAGATAGGCAGGAAGGTTTCTTAAATATTGAGTGTAAGGAATAATAGCTTCACTTTCTGCCCCATAAAAATTGTTATACCAAATACTTAAAAGCGCTAGTACAATAGGTATGTTTTTCTCAAATGGAGTTTCTTGAAAATGACGGTCCATTTTTCCAGCACCTTCCAATAGACCTTCAAAATGTTTCGGACCTACGGCTAAACAAATACTAAGTCCCACAGTACTCCACAATGAAAAACGACCACCAACCCAATCATTCATTGGAAAGATATTTTCAGGAGAAATACCAAAAGCTGCTGTTTTTTGGGTGTTAGTAGAAACGGCTACAAAATGATTGGCAATAGCACTTTCAGGGGCACGGTTTAAAAACCAAGCACGAATACTATTAGCATTACTTAAGGTTTCTTGTGTCGTAAATGTTTTAGAAACAATCACAAAAAGTGTAGTCTCTGGGTCAAGATCTTTTATTATTTCTTGATGATGGTCTCCTTCTACATTAGAAAGAAAACGAAGGTCCAAATGATTTTTATAATATTTTAAAGACTCTACGACCATTGCGGGACCAAGATCAGACCCACCAATTCCTATATTAACGACATGTGTTATAGTTTTTCCCGTATGGCCTTTCCATGTTCCGGAAATCACATCATTACAAAAGGAGTACATTTTTTTTTGAGTTTCACCAAGAACAGAAAGTACATTTTCTCCTTCAATTAATATAGGCTCTTTTTTTATTGATCTTAAAGCAGTATGAAGAACAGCACGATTTTCAGTGACATTGATTTTAACACCAGAAAATTGCGAATCTATAGCGGATTTAAGCCCACTCTCTTCTGCTAGTTGAAGTAGTAAATCAAAGCCCTTTTTGTCAATACGGTTTTTAGAAAAATCAACATAAAAGTCATCCCATCGTATAACAGAATAATCTAAACGATTTGAGTCATTTTTAAAATGCTCCTCAATAGATATTTGAGAGGTTTTTTTAAAATGTTTTATAAGTGCGTCCCATGCTTTTAGTTGAGTGGGATTTTTATTAGGAAGGGTCTGCATTCTTGTTTTTGTTATTATTTATCACAATTTCATCTGTTGTTGATGTTTCAAATGGAATGCAATCTAGTTTAGTTTTATAGGGAATAATGTACTTTGAAAATTCAGCTTTTAATTCTTTAGAAATAGGCTTAGCATCTGGAAGTTTTTGTTTAAAGGGATCGACTTGTCTACCATTTTTCCAGAAACGATAACACACATGGGGTCCTGATGTATTTCCAGTCATTCCAACCCATCCTATAATTTCTCCTTGTTCTATAAATTGTCCTGCTTTTACCTTTCTTTTTTTCATATGAAGATATTGAGTAGAATAGGTGCTGTTATGCTTTAAGGTTACATAATTCCCGTTTCCTTTGGTATAACCAGATTTAACAACAGAACCATTAGCAGTTGCTAAAATTGGAGTACCTACTGAGGCTGCAAAGTCAGTTCCTTTGTGGGGACGTATTTGGTTTCCATAATAGGCAATCCGTCTTCTTAAATTATAACGTGAAGAAACCCTATTGAATTTTAAGGGTCCTTGAAGAAATGCGCGACGTAAGCTTTTTGCATTATCATCAAAATAATCTACAATTCCTTTATTGGGGTCACTTATATATTCAAAAGCATAAAGCGGTTTTCCTTTGTGCTCAAAGTAAGCGGCTTTTATTCGTTCTATACCGATCGAAATGGAATCATCCACAAATTTTTCAGTATAAATAATTTTAAAACGGTCGCCTTTTTGAAGCCTAAAAAAGTCAACAGTCCAAGCGTAAACATCAGACAAATAATAGGTTAAATCGTCATTAATACCACTATTTTTCATGGTCTCATACAATGAGCTTTCAATAATTCCTGAAGCTTCCAGTTCTACCAAACTAGAGGGTTTAATAATTTTATTTCCGTATAAACTATCCTGTAAGTGAATTAGTGTATACCCAGAAACACTCGGATGATAAACAAAATATTCAGGCAAAGGAATACTGTCGTTAGAAAAGAAAAGGCTGTAGGGCTTTCCTATGGTTAGTTTTCGAACATCAGCTTTTCCTTTAATAGCTTCTAAAATTGCATATACTTGTGGGTAGTCAATTCCGTTGGTTTCAAGAATTTTACCAAAGGTATCACCTCTTTTAATTTTATGTTTTTTTACCTCAAAATAATTTAAGTCAATTCCAAAGTAGAGATTAGGAATAGGCGCAGAAATTTCGACAGACTCTTTTTTTGCTATTTTTCCTCCTTTATTATTACAAGAAATTAATAGTAAAGCAGAAAAAATCACAAACGCACGAAGCATATAAATATTTTTAACAAATTTCTAAACTAAATCAATATGATATAAAAAGAGCTCATAAAGTTATCCTCATTTTTTATACAGTTAGTCAACAGTAATTTCAAAAGGGTGTTTTAAGTTTTTGAAATTTTCCAAATCAGCTTTTATTGAACCAACTAAAATATCTGCTTGAAGTCGAATAGGAAGTTTGTTTTTATCGTCAGAGACCCATAGAGTTACACTTTCCTGCTCTTTAAAAACCCTTCCTGACTGAACAACAGGACGAAATTTTAAACAATTTATTTTTCCAAACTCACTATTAATAATTTCCTTACCTAAATACTTTAGTTTAAACACATAGTTTTCTTGATCAAAAAACATATTAATGTCAAAACTTTCATTAATCTCAATGTCTTTTTCAGGATAAAAGTGGCGCAGGTAATAAAAACAAGAAATTAAGTCTTGCACTTTTGGTTGAGTATCAAAAACCTGAATTGTATTCTTCTTTAGATTATTTACTTCAGCAGTATAAAGCTCTTGATCAAAGGCAATTTCAATTTTTTTTGTGTAGCCTCCTTCATTAATATCTCTAATAAATTTATAGGGTAGATTTGTTATTTCATCAAAATAACTTTCATAATAATCTTCTACCTTAAAAAACCAATTTGCTATGCCTGTAGTTTCACCATATGCTTTTGCATGAAAAACAGGTCTTCCTTTTAGGGTGTCTCGCTCAAGGGAAAGGGTCGCGTAGCTGGCATTAAAAATACCGTAATGAATTCTTAATTGAAACCATTCACCCTGCTTAAAAGGGGGTGAGTTTGTTGTTTTTTTATCAGAATTAGCTTGAGAAAATGAAGTAAAAATTCCAAAAAGTAATCCAAAGAGTATACCCTTAATCATAGCACAAAGGTAATAAATACCTTTTTGCAACTACTAAGCTGTAAGTTTATAAAATGTTAAATGTCTCCTTTGATATGAAGCCCATTATAAACTTTATCGCCATTTAGTGTTCCTAGCACTTTTCCCAAATTTTCTTTGGATGCTTTTTTAATTCGTTTCAGTGACTTAAAATGACCCAGAAGCTTATCTCTTGTGGCTGGTCCCACTCCAGAAATTAGATCTAATTCTGAATGCAAACTTCCTTTACTTCTTTTTTGTCTGTGAAATGTAATTCCAAAGCGGTGTGCCTCATCTCTTGCGCGCTGTAAAATTTTTAAACTCTCAGATCGCTTGTCTAGGTATAAGGGAACCGGATCTTCTGGAAAGTATATTTCTTCCAAGCGTTTGGCAATACCTACAATAGATATTTTACCGCGTAAGCCAAGTAAATCAAGACTTTTTACAGCTGAGGACAATTGTCCTTTTCCACCATCTATTACAATAAGTTCAGGCATAGAAGCCTCTTCTTCCATAAGTCTTTTATAACGTCTGTATACAACTTCTTCCATAGAGGCATAATCATCTGGACCTTCAACAGTTTTAATATTATAATGTCGATACTCTTTCTTGCTAGGTTTTCCGTTTTTAAAAACAACGCAGGCCGCTACAGGAGTACTTCCCTGGATATTTGAGTTGTCAAAACACTCAATGTGAAGAGGAGGTTTTGGAAGCCTTAAATCTATTTTCATTTGACTCATAATGCGCGAAGTATGTCGCTCTGGATCGACTATCTTCATTTGTTTAAAACGGTCCATCCTAAAAAACTTTGCGTTACGAGTTGAAAGATCTACAAGTTTTCTTTTATCTCCTTGGAGTGGCACGCTAATTTTCAATGCTTCTCCTAATGGTACTAATTCTGAAAGAAAAACTTCTTTAGCATCACTCTTAAATAATTGTCTGATTTCAATAATTCCCAATTGCAACAAAGTTGCATTAGATTCATCTAACTTCTTTTTTACTTCTAAGGTATGAGACCTCACAATAGAACCATGTGAAACTTGAAGGTAATTAATGTACCCATAACCTTCATCAGAAATAATACTGAATACATCTACATTATTAATTTTAGTATTTACAATAGTTGATTTCGCCTGAAAATTATTGAGTGATTGAATTTTTTCTTTTACCAGTTGAGCTTTTTCAAACTCCATTGCCTTTGCATGGCCTTTCATTTGATTTTTAAAGGTGTTCAAAGAGCCCTTAAAATTTCCTTTAATGATCTCTCTTATTTCTTTGATATTATTATCATAATCGGATTGATTAATTTGACTCGTACAGGGAGCAAGACAATTTCCCATGTGATATTCTAAGCAAACTTTATATTTTGCGGACTTAATTTTTTCATCACTTAAGTCAAACTTACAGCTACGAAGGGGGTAGAGCGACCTAATAAGTCCCAAAAGAGTCATGATTGTTTTTTGGTTTGTGAAGGGGCCAAAATATTCAGAACCATCTTTAATGAGCTTTCGAGTATAAAAGACTCGAGGAAAAGATTCTTTTTTAATACAAATCCAAGGATAGGTTTTGTCGTCTTTTAAAAGAACATTATATCGGGGCTGGTGTTTTTTGATCAGGTTGTTTTCTAACAACAAGGCATCCATTTCCGTTTCAACTACAATATGCTCAATACGAACAATGTTTTTTACAAGGACATTGGTTTTTTTATATTCATGAACTTTATTAAAATAGGAACTAACTCTTTTTTTAAGGTTTTTAGCTTTCCCGACATAAATAATACGATCAGACTTGTCGTAATATTGATAGACTCCCGCAACTTCGGGGAGACTTTTTAATTGTATTTCGATGAGATCAGGTTTCACAAAACGAAAATATTGATTTTCTTTGGGTCTAGAAACTGTTCTAGACATCAATTCAAGTTAATGAAAGAAACAAAAGAAAATTTACGACTTCTTTTTTTAGAGAAACGTTTAAGACTCTCTCCAAAAGTTCGTGAAGAATCAAGCTTAGCTATCGCAAATCAATGCTTGAAATTGCCTATTTGGGAACTTGAATATTTTCATTTGTTTTTACCAATCATTAAAAAGGCTGAGGTAAACACTTCTTTTTTTTTAACAATTCTTCAAGAGCGAAATAAGCATATTGTTCTACCAAAAGTCACTTCTGATGATTCTCTAACAAGTATTCTGTTGAATAACTCAACTAAAATTATTAAGAATAAATGGGAAATTCCTGAGCCTGAAAGAGGTATTACAATTGCTCCTTCAATGTTAGATGTTGTTTTTATTCCTCTTTTAGGGTGTGATACTTTTGGGAACAGAGTAGGATATGGGAAAGGGTTTTATGATGCTTTTTTACTAATTTGTAAACCTGAGGTTCTGAAAATTGGTTTTTCTTTTTTTGAGCCTATAAAACAGGTTCAAGGAATACGTCCTGAAGATATTCCGTTAGATTACTGTGTTACTCCGAAGAGGATTCATCAATTTTAGGTACTTCTTTCAAAAAGATTTTTTTATTAAAAACAATCATAATTCCTACCCCCGAACTAATAGCAGTATCTGCGATATTGAAAATATATTGAAAAAACAAAAAAGTATTGCCGCCAATTATTGGTAACCAAGAAGGCCAGGTCCATTCCACTAAAGGAAACTGTAGCATATCAACAACGTGTCCATAAAACAATGGAGCATACCCTCCTTCATCAGGGAAAAGTGTTGCAATACTGCTATAGCTACTTGAAAACAAAACACCATAAAAAACAGAATCAATAATATTTCCCAGTGCCCCCGCAAAAATTAAGGCCAGTGCCCAAATTAATGCCATGGAACTTTTCTTTTTTAGAGAATCCCAAAGCCAGTATCCCAAGCCAACAATTGCTATTAAACGAAAAAGCGTTAGGAATAATTTAGCAGTATCCTCATTAATAAAAGGGAGGAAGTCATTTAATTTAGTTCCCATTGCCATGCCTTTATTTTCAACAAAAAGCAATTTAAAAAACCCGATATCTATAATAGGGGGAACCCCATAACCAGAAAG
>Ga0209709_10003524_pt1 | contig 12939 bp, 8 predicted proteins | sample ArcticOcean_MG_C_2_FD_187435 | JGI IMG/M metagenome (GOLD analysis project Ga0209709, IMG submission 187435) | Marine microbial communities from western Arctic Ocean - ArcticOcean_MG_CB4_136 (SPAdes) (version 2) | ecosystem: Environmental > Aquatic > Marine > Oceanic | place: Arctic Ocean... | reverse complement strand
GATTATCGTGATGGGGGTGGTTATCGTGATGGGGGTGGGGTTGATAAAAATTCTAAAGAATTTTTAGAAGATCAAAATTCTGAGGATGATAAAAAAAAAATTTTAGAAGATCAAAAGAGAGTGACCTGTCGAGCACAGGATTATATAATTGTTTCTATATTCTGGGCAGCTCTCCTTCTTAACTCTTCAGGGGCTTATTATGGCCAACAACCCTCTCCCGCCGATCCTAACAAGACCAATTCCATGGGAAATGATCCTACCCAGGCGGTTTTCGAGTTCATAGCTTCCGCCCTTTATGCCGTGAATGTTGTTTTTTTGGTATTCCAACGGATTCCCTGTATAAGTGATAGTGTTTTTCCACAAGATTGGAGATGTTGTCAGTGTGATTGTCGGGCTCGAGAATACGCAATTACGAGTGCGGTATTCTTTGCACTTTCAATTGGTTCTTTGATAAATTCATTTGTGTATTTAGGTTAAGGCAATTAAACTAGGAATAATAATATTATTCCTAGTTTATATTTAATATCCGCTTCAAAACGGCTATGAAATTGGCAAGAGTATATTTATTCTCCTCAACAACGTTTAATAACGGATTAACGTCCGCCAAAATGTCCTCCAAGTTGTCCGCCAAAATGTCCTCCAAGTTGTCCGCCAAAATGTCCTCCAAGTTGCGTATAATCGCGCTATTTTTATTGGTTTTCTTGTAGTATTTGAACTCGTCACCGTTCTTCACTTTGAAATACTCATTAACTTCGAGCTTTGGGTCATCGTCTCCGTCTTTTTTGAGACGTGAAACGTTGGTAGTAATTTCCGCTTCCTTTAGTTTATTTTTCTTGTCTTGACCATTGTAACTCTTCAAGTTAACACTCGCCGTTTTACTGGTTTTTAGGTAATATTTCCAAGGTTCTTTGTTCTTAACTTTAAAATATTTACCAATCTCCAGCGTGTCTATTCCATCTTTTTTTGTTGATTTTACGGGGATATTTTCCATCACTTTATCATAATCTCTAAGTATTTTAACGCTTATTTGTCTCGTTTCCATATTTTGCGCAAAAGCATCGTCTGCGCGTTTTCGAAATAAAAACATAAGATCTCTCAACCTTTCTGTGTTTTTTTGATTCCAATTGATATCCAATGAATCATACGGTATCAGTCGAGCCCTGAGTATTGAACGCTCTGAGTGTCTGGCACAATTGACGGAATTACCTGTACCAGCATTGCGCTGAGGGGCAGTGTTTATGTTTTTGAATCTTTGAATATTATTGGGGTCAATCCCTGGATCAAGTTCATTTCCAAATAACTTATGATAATTTTCTAATAATGGTTGACCAGGGAATATTCCATGCTGCATCAGTACAAATAAGCGCTGGATGATCAGCAAATTAGGGTAAGGTCCGCTTTTAACTAATCGAGCCCCATCAATGATTACGGATTGATCAAAGTCTATCAACTTTACGTTCTCTTCAGTATCTAACATTATGTTTAGACAGTTATAATCGTTATGGAGTATCCCTACTTCTTCATCGAGGGTTTTGAATAACTCCCAAAGTTGTTTCTGATGTTTCAATAATAAGGTGTCGCCACGTTTGTAATAGTCCACTAAACGGGTTTTTAAAGGCAACATTACTATAAAAGACACTTCGTCTTCTCCTCCGCAATGCACGGCTTCTACAGGAACCGTCACGCCCCATTCGGATGCGAGTTGTTGAAGTATTGCTTGGTGTAAAAACCCATCCCCTTGGTCTTTTTCCTTTTTTTCTTCCACTGATTGTCCACGACCCTTCCCACAGTAAGTCCCTTTGGCGGCTACTTTGACGGCATAATCTTTCCCATTACATGTGATTTGGATAGTAGTGCCCTCTTTACCTGGGACTCCTAATCTTTTTGCGACACCTAATAATTTATCATTTATATCTAAAACTCGATCTGACCACTTTGGACCCAATTTCTCAATCAAACAGTTCTTAAATTTGTCAACTTCGCCGAATTTGGTACCATAAAATTTGAAATTCAATAATCTACGGCGCATACGCCGTGCAATGGACAGGTCAATATATTCAACGTTTCCAACATAATTTTTAGGCGTCTGCATATAAAGATAGCGAGCCATTGCATAATATGTTCCCAACGAAAGGGGGGTAGAATGTGTTCCCGACGAAATTTGGTAGTTGTCATCCCAACTGATTCCCAAGTCGTCGTACGGTACCAATCGACACGTGATTGCATTCATTACCTCGTTTTCGTACTTTTTCCTACTAGTCTCTGTATAAATTATCCCTTTCCCAGCATTGTACTTGGGTGTCCAAAAATTTACGTCCGTGAATTTTGTAACATTACCGATGCTTTTCTGTTTGAGCGAAGCGCCAAATAACTTAACAAAATTCACTAGTAGCTTGTGGCCAGGAGAGATTTTATATAAATTGCCAAAACAATTTAATTTTGGAAGGCTTGTATAAATATTAGGGTAAGGTCCGCTTTTAACTAATCGAGCCCCATCAATGATTACGGATTGATCAAAGTCTATCAACTTTACGTTCTCTTCGAAATCTAACATTATGTTCAGACAGTTATAATCGTTATGGAGTATCCCTACTTCTTCATCGAGGGTTTTGAATAACTCCCAAAGTTGTTTCTGATGTTTCGATGATAAGGTGTCGCCACTGTCGTACTTGTCGCTTAAACGCATGTCCAAAGGTTCCATTACCATAAAAGACGCTTCTCTTGCTCCTCCGCAATACACGGCTTCTACAGGAACCGTCACGTTATATTCGGATGCGAGTTGTTGAATCCTTGCTTGGTGTAAAAACCCATTCCCGTTGTCACACTTCCCTTGGTCTTGTTCTTCTACGAATTTCTCTTCCAATGTTTGTTCAAAACCGCTGCCACCGCAAGTCCCTTTAGCGGCTACTTTGACGGCATAATATTTTCCTTCACATTTGATTTGGATAGTAGTGCCCTGTTTACCTGGTACTCCTAATCTTTTAACAGTCAGGATATCTGATAAGTCGTCTTTGGGGTTTAAAACTCTATCAGACCATTTTTCACCTAACTGTTTTACCAAACAGTTCTTAAAGTAACCAACATTGCCACATCGAGGGTCGACTGTAGATGTATTAGGGCCATTGACTGATCTGAATTCGACATTGTTTAGTCTATTACACTTCCATGTTGTGTTGAGTTCGTCAAGACATTTAACGTCTCCAGTGCTAAGATATTTTTCGCGTACTGATTGATAATTTGGTGCCTTAACGTCTGATTTTGGTGCTAAGCAAAACGTTTTGAATACGGATCCAGACTCGGATCCAGACTCGGATCCAGACTTGGATCCAGACATAATAAAATCAAGAAATAATTATAACTATTTATACTGAAAAAACAGAACAACATACGTTAACAAAAGAACAACCCAGTGATATTATTGGTAATCAAGTTTTATAAACAAAAATCAAGAAATAGATAATTAATAAATTTTCAAAAATCTCAAACTATTTTCGACAAAATAAAAAAGGTCGGATCTGCGGACATGTTACACTTATCCGCTGCAAAACGTGCAATATATTAGGTGTTTTGCAGCGGATAAGTGTAACATGTCCGCAGATCCGACCTTTTTTATTTTGTCGAAAATAGTTTGAGATTTTTTGGCGGAGCCCACGAAATGCTCGGCTCATCTGTTTTAGCCACGACATACAAGTAACACATATTCTGTTTTTTTTGATTATTTATTATAAAAACAAATTATCTTACGTAGCAACTTAACACACTACAAAAAAAATGTCATCTTTTTCAACAAACAACGATAAAATCGCAAATAGGTCTTTAAATCCAAATCTGAGCACGGAAATAGATCCTGCGTCAAGTAGCGATCCCAAACAAATCGTTCCAAATAAATCCAAAAACACGAAAAGAAAAAGTACCAAAAAAAAATCATTAGGTCAAGAAATTATTTTGCTACCTAAAAGAAAGAAGAATATCGAGAAAAATGTTGGGTTAATTACCTCGACTCCGCCAAAAAAAAAAGTCGCACCGCGAAGGGTTAAAAAATATATCAAGCCGACAAGACAAGAGAAAAAAGAGAAAAAATTTTGGGAAACTGTTGAAAAAATGCATTTGAAAACTTGTAAAACAATCGTGATCGGTATTGGATATGATTTGTTTCAATGTTCAATTGCGCGAATTTCTCCGAATTATGTTCATTTATTCTTGAAAGGGCGATATTATTCGACCGTTAAAGATGCTGATCGATATTCTTTGAAAAATTTAAAAATAATGATGGAACAAGGAGTGTATTTAACACGGTTGTTTGCAGAGCGAGCTTTTAATAAAAAAAGAAGTATTCAAAAAAAGAAGTACATAAAATAAATAAACATAATTTTTCCCTACTCATTTACTTCCCTACTCATCCTCTTCATCCTCTTCATCCTCTTCATCCTCTTCATCCTCTTCATCCTCTTCATCCTCTTCATCCTCTTCATCCTCTTCATCCTCGGAGGATGACTCAGAATCCTCTTTCACTTCCACTTCGTCATCTTCGTCTTCGAGTAATCCCTCTTCATCCTCTTCGTCATCGGAGGATTCCTCTTCATCCTCTATCTCCACTTCTGGTTCTTCGCCATTTTCGTCTTGGAGCAATTTCTCATCAAGCTCGTATACTGAAATTCCAGTAACGACGTTTTGAGTAACTGTGTTGATTAAATCAACAACTTCAGACTGTTCCTCATCGAAAACCTCTTCGCTTTCAATGCCATCATTCTCGCCTTGTTTGGCTTCTTTATTTTTAGCAGCCCATTCTTTAGCGGTATATAATAAATATGGCAACCCGCGCATTGTATATTCTTTACCTTTCCAGGTGTGGATTTTAGTAGTATCAACTTCTTCTAACAGTTTCTGTATTTTTTTAATTTTCACATCTGTGCAATTGTCTTCTTCTTCTGCAACCATATCATTTAACTCGTCAAAAGTGTAGGATTCATTTTCGAATACAGCAGTTGTGCCGTCTATCTCTGTTATAGTGTGATCGGCTCCTTTAAAATGAACTATCTGATTTATAACATAATCGACGTTGTCAGCCAAGTGATAAATATTGTCGACTGATACTTCGGATCCATTTATAATATAGTTTCCGTTTATAGCCTTTCTTTCAATCGTTCCCTGAGATTGTTGGAGTTGAACATAATATGTTACTGTTTCTCCGATAAAAAATTCATCGTCGTCGCCGACATCGTCGGCATCGTCATCCGTAAGAGGGTTAGTCTCTTCTAAAATTTGTAAGTCTTCTTCATTTTTTTTCATCTCACCCACGTTTACCTGTTCAGTTTCATTATCCACACAGTTCTCAGGAAAACTGAACTCGTCTTCAATAAAATCCAGTGTTTCGGTGATTAATGTCTTGCCATCATAATATTGAAACTGGACATCTGTACCCGAGTTGGCTGTTACTGTTGCAAGAAATGTTTCGCTACCATTTTCCTCGTCCTGAAAGTATATATTAAATTGAGTACCAACTGGCATTTGTTGCTTTGCGACAGTTTCGGCCCACTGACGTATCTTCAACTGTTCTTTAACGGATTCTTGGTCTGTATAATTCTCTTGACCACGATCTAATACCTGTTCGTGTACCGCCGTGTCGGTATCTATATTTGATTTCTCTTCTGTTCTGATATTTGCCCATTTATTAATGAGTACTTCATCTGTTGGATCCTTGTATTTTCTATCGAACTCCAATTTTGGATCCCATCGAACCTCTGGTATATCAACTTTACCTTTACCCTGTTCATTTTCTACAAATTTTTCCATTTTTTTCGCTTCTTTGTTTAATAAATCAAGGGTGACATCGTCTTGGTTAAAATAATTGTGCTCACCAAATGTGTGAATACAGTCAAGTGCTGCTTGGAAACGTGTCATTTCTTCGTTAAATTCGTCTAGTGGTAGAAGTTCTTCCAAGTCTATGTATTTTATCTCAATATCTTGTTTCATTCTAAATTTCAGAGTTCCAGAATCATTTATCGGCTCAACATAGAGCGTTACACTTGTCTCAGTCATATCCATTAAAAAGAATTCATTCGGATTGGCAGGTAGAACATCTGTTTTGCTGTTTTTTTTTTTCAAATATCTTTTGATTATTTCCACATTCTTTTTATCCAATTTCATTTGTTTTTTTTCACCATATCGTTTGGTATTTTTGATGTTTTCGTATATCTTTTTTAACGTGACTTTGACTCTACTAAAATCGATTATCGGAGCGGGCTGGGACTCAATCGGAGCGGGATCGACAGGGGGTGAAGTAGTTTTTGTTTCGCCCTTTGTCTCACCCTTTTTCTCGCCCTTTGTCTCACCCTTTGTTTCACCCTTTGTTTCACTTTTTGGTACCTGTGTCATGACAACACTGCGTGTTCTACCCTTACGCATAAACTTAATTTTTTCCTTCTTCTTCTTCTCCTGTATTTTTTGAAGTCTCAATTTTCGCCGTTCTCGGGTAATTTTGGTTAAATCTGCGTCATTTGAGTCGACAACAAATGTATTGAACATGGGCACGTCACGCTTTGTGGGTTTTACATCGGGTTTTGTGGTTTTTACATCGGGTTTTGTGGGTTTTGTGGGTTTTGTGGGTTTTACAACGGGTTTTATAGACGACATTTGTTATTACAATATTACACAGTTTATACTGTAAAATGATTAAGTAGCTTAATCATAGAATTGATAATAGAATTATTACATATGTAGAACATTGTTAAATATCATTTGGATTTTTACTACGTCTACAAAGAGGAAGAGGAGGAAGAAAAGTCCTTTTTCTTTTGGGTGCATGGTCTTCTTTCGTAGCAAGGCGAATACCAATTTATTTTCGTGGCGGAGCCGAGGGTTGAAGTTGGTGAAACTAAAACTCTAAGTTATGTTCGAACTCGTTTTCGCGGAATCCGTGACAAAAAAAATATTCTTCAACTAGTGGTATGTCTTCGATTCGACCAAGCATTTTCTGCAAAATAAATTCTTGGTGGTCTTCTAACGTTGGCTTCGGATTATACAACACAATGATCTTGAACATACGGCCCGATTTAAGACTGTCTTTGATCAAAGGTTCGATCTGGCAGCCATTTTCGATGCAATGTTTGACGCCACCGATCCAGCCTTGTTTTATCGCAATTTCTGCGCAGTAATCAATATAGTACCTTTGCGTAAATTTCCCCCAAATATGCATGTTTTTAGAGCCAGCAATGAAATCTGCCAAAGAAGCTTGAACAGGTAATCGGTCCCATATAAAATCGAATAAATCGTTTCGAACAGTAGAAAAATCCACGAAATTCCAAATCCTACTACTAAATGGTACCACCAGATGCTGTTGAAACCAATTAAGGTCGTTTCGCATGACAGCATTTTGGCACGAGTTTTGGTAAATTTTTCGTAATTTTTTGTCACAATAAATAGATTCTTCGATACAAAGTGGCAATTGCGAAATATCAAAGTCCATGGACACCAGCCAATTCTTAATCCACTCGTCAATATATTTCTGATTTCCTAAAAAATCTGCTGCTTTCAGTGCAGTAATTGTCCGTGGTCCATTTATCAATTGTAGTTGTTGTACTGTTGCAGTAATTTCGGTAATTTCGGAGTCAAAATTTTCCATTTAAGAGTTGCAATTTGTTATGTTACTTGGTGATGTTTTCGCCACCGAATTCAGAATATTCGTAACATATATTACTTCTCCCCCCCCCACCGTTGGACATAGAAAATTATTCTTCAAATAATTTTATTCAACACTTATAATTTGAGTTGGCCGAATCAATTCAAGTGGTGTTAATAGCGGCTCGGTTGAAGCCTCAACTGTATCAAAGTATGCCCCATTATTAATACGTTGATTTTCACTAAGTAATAACCCTACTTTTTCTATTTCGTTATTGATAGCGTCAAATCTTGTTTTCTCCGTAAATTTGGAATTGTTCAGTTGTTGCAAGCGAAAAATAGAATTGCCATATTTACTGTCATCCCAAAGTAATTTGGAGCTGTAGTACAATTGCATGGCTTGGCATGCAGGAAGCGTGTTTTCGACTTCGTATTCACTTGTCCAATGTGCTATAGAGCAAACTGACGATTTGACCGCTCTTTCGGCTACCGTAAACAATGTTTTCGCAGGTAAATGTTTGCCAATACCCACCGAAAGCATCGCCATATGTTGCAGGCATTGTAAATGAGCTATGCAACTGTTATGCCAAGCACACTGAAAAATAGGGTGGTTTTGATCTGAGTTTTTCCATTTCCAAGATTCCAAGTTTTGATTGATCTGTTCATGCATTTGCATAGCCTTTGCGTAATTTGCAGAGGCCAACTTATAATCAGGTAGTAAAGCATGTCCTGATTCCAGAAATAAGTGAGCCAGTAGTACTTTAGGAACAATTCTTTCGACCTGCCAACATGACGATGTTATCGGTTCGCTGTTAATTTGCCAAGAAAATAAAGGTGTACTTTTTAATGGTAAATGTCGCGTTTTGACCACGTCAATGAATAGTGATTCAATATCTTGACTGTATTGTTCAACTTGTTTTATCAATAACTTCTTGTCCCTTTCTTCGGAATCGAGAGACTGTTGAAGACCGATACGTATCCTAGTAATAGCAATTGGATCATTATTAAAATCTTTTATTTTTTCAAATTCTACAGTAGATTTGATTTTGATTTTCATCATTTGTTCAAATGGTAACAGTTTAAATACAAGAGAATTGCTGTATTTAACTAATAATATAATTATTATAAAAATGTGGAAATCGGGTGAGTCTATAAGTGTCTCTGGTAATTCAGTATTTGAATACACTCACAAAAAAAACGATCTCCGTGTACTTCTCTGTCCAATTTCGGGTACAAATTCGTGTAGTTACATGAGAGTTGTCCACGCGGGCTCAAAAGACGAAGTAGGTATTTCGAAGAGCGGTGCTGCACATTTTTTAGAACATATGAGCTTTAGGATAGATAACGGGAAGATATGGGAATTAGCGGCCAAAGGGGATCAGATAAACGCAAATACAAACCTCGATTCAACCAAATTTTTTGTTATCCATTTGCCTGAACAAACAGAAAACGTACTTAAAATAGATGCCCATAGGTTTTCTAACCATTCTGTGCCAGAAGATAAAATAAGCGTCGAAATGCAGGCTGTTAAAAACGAATTGCTTCAAAAACACACAAGCGCTGGACCCAGAATGTTTGCTTCAGCTACGGCGATGGCATTTCAATCACATCCATATATGCGTCAGACAATCGGTGAGATCTCTGATGTCGAAAATTCAAAAGCGAATGAATTTGACAATTACCGTGATCATTTTTATGTTCCAAACAATGCCACGCTTATTTTCACTGGAAATTTTAATCCAAAAAATGTCTTACAACATGTTCACAAATATTTTGGAAATATGCCAATAGGAACGAATTGTAACCCCGTACATTGTCCCGAACCACCACAAAAAGGCCTGAGAATGTCCGAAATAAACATCTCTGCACCTTGTCATATGTTGTGTTTGGCATTCCACACGCCAAATGGAAGGACAAAAGAATCTTTGACTTTACAGGTAATATCAAATTTATTATGGAAAAATCGTAACGGGCGTGGCAAACAACTGTTAACATCTAATATATTGCACGACATGGGTGTATACTGTCCAAAACAGCACGACCCATTTTTATTTTTTTTTCACGGAACCATGGGAAGACTTAACCCCTCCGCACCAAATAAGATGTTAGAGATTTTGCAAACGTTTTCTACTGTACCTGTTAACGAATTCGACCTAAACACAGCCAAACAGCAAATGGTCGATGAATGGAATAGGTCAACTGAATCGCCGTCGGATATAATGAATGCGATAGCTAAAGGTGTCTCAATCGGCAATTGGACAGACGTCAGCGATCGTCACCATATTCTATCATCAATAACAAAACACGATATAACGCGGGTAGCATCAACGGTTTTCAAAAAAGACAATATGACTATTACTAGGGTTGTACCGTTAATCGGAGCAGAGAAACAATCTCTTATAAATGAAGTCGATACAACGATAAATCACTCAAAAGCGCCCGCTTCGCTTGACATACGGGTAGAAGCTGAGACGAAGGCAAACTGGTCTATGCATAAGATTGGCAGGACAACGAATATTTTGCTGTCTCCACAAGCCAAATATGCCCGTGCAACGATTTCAGCACGTTTTGACCCACTATACAGTGACATTGCATCTTTATTCGTTAAAAATTTCGGTGAAAAGGGACAACAACAATTATATAATCTACATTCCAATAGAAATTTTGCATCCGACCATGAGTTTGTTCATTTGAACATGGAATTACCATTGGATCTTGGAAAACTGAAACAAGCAGCCAGTTTAATCACCAGTACCGATTGGAAAAGTCCCCATTTTGACGAAGAGGAAATAGAAATAATAAAACGCCAAATGATTTCAGAAATGTGGACATTGGAGCAAGACCAGGCTTTTATGACAAAAAGCACATTTGTGAAAGGGTTATTCTCGAATACAATATATAATATACCCATAACGAAACGAATAGAGACATTGGAAAGGGTCTCAGCCAACCACATGAAACAATTCCATAGGAAATGGATGATTGGTGGCGACAACACAATTGTTACCATTGTATCGCCAACTGTGGAAATGGGTCAAAAGTTAGCCAAAATATTGCCTACCTCTTCTCAAATGCCTGTTTCAACAATGACGTGGAAGTCTTTACCGCGTAAAGCTATACAAAAACATATTCCGTTAAAAGGATATGGGTCGATAGCTATTATGATGGGTCAGACCATCTCGATTAAAGGTGATCCCACCGCATCAATTGCTTTGGAATGCGCTGCGGAAATTTTTGGAGGCGGAATGACTAGCAGGTTAATGCATATTGTTCGGGAACAAAAAGGGTTAGGCACATATGGTATCTATTCCGAATTAAAATCAGTCAACAGTCGTACAGATAAAATCTTTGTAATTAGCGGAAGTTTTTCCCCAGATTCTTTTGATACGGGAATGAAATGCACAAGAGAATTATTAGCAGACTTTTGTCATTTTGGTGTTACAGGCAAAGAGTTGGAGTTTGCTAAGACGAGAATGGTCGGTAGTCGAAAAATATCAAGAGATGATGTTACGGAATTGAAACAAGTGTGTATTGATGAGATTATTGGTAGAAAAGACCCATTTGCGGCATTCGAAAATTTTGACAAAAAAGTTGGCGAATTGACCGTTTCAAAAGTCAATGATGCAATAACAAAATATTTGGATTGCACAAAAATGATTGAGATCAGTTGCGGTTAACATATTATACTAATTATTTTTATTTGTATTCACCTCGCCATTTTTTATGTGTATTGTTTTTACAGGGTGCATGGTCTTCTTTCGTAGCAAGGCGAATACCAAGTTCTTTATTTAATAATCGTTTTCTTCTACAACTACGTGTGTGAATGTTCCATCGGCGTTGATGTTCGCGATGGATCCACCATCAAATTGAAATCGATCCTCTCCAACGTTATCATGGGATGTGATGTGTTTGGAAGGCAAATGAATGTTTACTTTGGCACGACTATATGCATAAATACCTTCCATTTTGTTGGAATGGATGTCCGTTTTTGTACCATGAAGATCCACGACAGCAAGATCAGATGCATACAAACCAACTTCTCCATTGTGGTGCACCTTGCAATCGTTTAATCTTGCTTTTGTATTTGCACCTCTACAGGCCACACCACTACCACTTATCTGCATAAATTCACATTGTGTTGCTGTAACAGTGGCACCATCACTCACAAGCATCCCAGCCCACCGACACTCTTTGACAGCACACTTCAACACGTCAACGGTACTCTCGTGCAAATCAAAACCATAACCAAATTGATTCTTTATAGCCAGTTCTTCAAATTTAACATTTTGTCTGTTGATCACTTCAAACCCACCACGAATTGTCGTTTGAGCTTTGCCTTTGCCAACAAACGTAATGTGGCTGCAGGTGACATTCAATGTCCCTCCGACATCACCCAAGATTACGTGATCCCCTTTGTCCAATACGATTCTTAATGGGTCTTTTTCAGTAGGGCTCATTTGCAATTTTGCTACCAATTCCATTGCCTTCTCAATTGTTTTGACATCTTGTGGTACATGTATGGCATTTTTTTTCAAAAATTTTTGATTATACTTTTCAAAAGTATCATTAAACTCGTTGCAAGTAGCATTCCCGTTCGATCGGTCAAAGTATCCCAAATTTGTACATATTTCATCCCTCCAAATCTCAATTGGAATAGCGTTGACCAAACTGTCAGAAGAAAAGGCGGAGGCCAGCGAAGCGCTAACATTTGGCGGAGCCGAGCGCTCCGCGGTTTTTTGTCTTTTTGATTTTTTGGCATTATTTTTAGCTTTTCTTTTTTTATTTTTTTTTATTTTTTTTTTGATTGCTTCAAATTGTTCGATTGACAAAGTGTCGTCCATTTCCGTGCTCAGATTTGGATTTAAAGCCTTATTTGCATTTTTTTTGTTACTTGTCGAAAAAGATGACATTTTTTTGTTGGAGTGTCTTAATAATTTAATTTGCTAAAATTTGTTTTCACAATAAACAATAAAAAACAGAATAATTTTCGCGAGAATTTTTATTTTCAGAAATTCTGAATGTCATAAATGTTAAACATATTCTGAAAATTTCCAATTATGTAACAAATGATAACAACAAAATAAACAAAGATGAATCAAAAACGTAAATTAACCAAATCGGGGTCAAGTGGTTATAAACGGCCAAGACTTTCGGGTTATGCCTCTGAAATAATGCAACAAATAGAATAATTTTAAAAAAATGTATTATTTTATCTCTGTTTCTTATTTTTTAGTTTCAATTCTTCTATTTGTTGCAATTTTGCCTTCTTTACCACACTTATTTCGATAGCAAGACTAATGAAACTCAACAAATTGTACAAAT
>Ga0209709_10003523_pt1 | contig 12940 bp, 10 predicted proteins | sample ArcticOcean_MG_C_2_FD_187435 | JGI IMG/M metagenome (GOLD analysis project Ga0209709, IMG submission 187435) | Marine microbial communities from western Arctic Ocean - ArcticOcean_MG_CB4_136 (SPAdes) (version 2) | ecosystem: Environmental > Aquatic > Marine > Oceanic | place: Arctic Ocean... | reverse complement strand
ATTACTTCATAATATTTTTTTGAAATGCATTTCAAAAATTATTGTTAACAATAAAAAAAGGTAATCATAAATATGATAAAATCATTAAAAAATTTGATTTTAGTTGGATTAGCTTCACTAGCTTTAGTTGCCTGTTCGCAACAAGGTGGTGGTGGTAACTCAAAAAAATCAAAAACGTTAGACAACACAAAAAAAGCTGGTTTTGTAAAATGTGGAGTTTCGCAAGGACTTCCTGGATTTTCAAATGCTGACGCATCTGGAAATTGGACTGGTATAGACGTTGATGTATGTAGAGCTGTTGCAGCAGCTGTATTAGGTGATGCTGACAAAGTAAAATACACACCATTAAGTGCAAAAGAAAGATTTACCGCTCTAATATCTGGTGAAATTGATATTCTTTCAAGAAACACTACTTGGACATTATCAAGAGATGCCGACATTGGTTTAACATTTGTTGGTGTTAACTTTTACGATGGGCAAGGCTTTATGGTAAGAAAAAATTCTGGTATTAACTCAGTTAAAGATTTTAAATCTGGTATTTCTGCTTGTACAAACACAGGAACTACTACTGAATTAAATATGAGAGATTTCTTTAATTCTAACAACATAAGCTACGAACCAATCGCTTTTGAAAAAGCAGACGAAGTTGTCCAAGCTTATGATGCTGGAAGATGTGATACTTATACTACTGATAAATCTGGTCTAGCAGCTCAAAGAACAAAAATGAGCAATCCAGATGAACATAAAGTATTACCTGAAACAATTTCAAAAGAACCACTAGGACCAGTTGTACGTCAAGGTGATTCTGTTTGGGAAGATATTGTTAGATGGTCTCTAAATATTATGATCGAAGCTGAAGAATATGGTGTTAATTCATCAAATGCTTCCAGTCTTAAAGATTCTGAAAACCCACAAATCAAAAGATTAGTAGGTTCTGAGGGAGAATTGGGTTCTGCATTCGGTTTAGATAATGAGTGGAGCTTAAGAATTATTGAACAAGTTGGTAACTACGGTGAAATCTATGAAAAACACATAGCTAGCACTGGAATTATGCCTGACAGAGGTCCAAATGAATTATGGACTAAAGGCGGTATACTTTACGTTGCACCAGCAAGATAATTATTAATATAAAATTAAAAGGGCTGGATTTATCTGGCCCTTTTTTTTATGCTATCAAGAAGTATGAATTTAAAAAATCCTAGAACACTGGTGCCGCAAGTAGTAACCGTATTATTATTAATATCAGTAATTGGTTATTTTGCTTTTAATGCTCAAGTAAATATGGGAAATAGAGGTATTTCTTTTGGCTATGGTTTTCTTAGTCAAGAAGCATCATTTGATATTGGATTTTCTTTAATCGATTATGATGGCTCAATGTCGTACGCTAGAGCTTTCCTAGTGGGACTTTTAAATACTTTATTAGTATCTGCAATTGGAATAATTTTTGCTACTCTTATTGGTGTCACTGTGGGTATCGGAAGACTTTCATCTAATTATCTGATTGCTAAAGCAGCAGAATTTTATGTTGAAATTTTTAGAAACATCCCTTTGTTATTGCAACTATTTTTCTGGTATTATGCAGCTTTAAGAGCCTTACCACTACCCGAAAATGCTATTAACATACTTGATGTTTCATATTTAACAGTTAAAGGTTGGTATGTACCAAAGTTCCTTTGGACAAATTTTTCAGTATTTTTATCATCAATTTTAGCTTCAATTATAGCAATAGTTTTTGTTTATAAATACGCAAAAAAACAACGGGAAGAAATTGGGAAACAAGTTCCAACTTTTTCTATTTCTTTTGGCATATTAATACTTTTTCCACTTCTAACTTTTTTAATTGGCGGTGTAACATTAAATTTTCAAATTCCTGTATTATCTCAGATGACTACCACAATTTTTAATTTTAAAGGTGGCGTTAGTATAATTCCTGAGTTAATTTCACTGGCCATCGCTTTGTCAATGTATACGGCTACTTTTATTGCAGAAAATGTAAGAGCAGGAATTTTAGGTGTCACTAAAGGGCAGAAAGAAGCCGCTGCATCAATAGGTTTAACAAAGAGTCAAATATTAAAATTAGTAGTAATGCCTCAAGCTTTGAGAATTATCATTCCACCAACAACAAATCAGTATTTGAACTTAACTAAAAACTCTTCACTAGCTGCTGCAATCGCTTACCCAGACATGGTTCTTGTATTTGCTGGAACTGCTTTAATGCAAACAGGTAGAGCTGTTGAAATTATAAGTATAACAATGGGCACCTATCTTTTCATTAGCCTTTGCATTTCTACTCTCATGAATTGGTACAATCAAAGTGTAGCTATAAAAGAAAAATAATGAATAATTTTAATATTTTAAAACCCAACAAAGAAAATCTAAATTTATTTATTTTACTAGGTATCTTTTTTATAGCTCTTTCTTTTGTTGATGTTTTGGGAAATACTTTTTTTGATTTTAATATAACTGGATCATTTCCAGGACTCATTAGTTACTTTTCACCTTTGTTAATTGGTGCTTTTGGTCTCTACTTAATCAGAATAGAATACAGTGGTAATAGATTTTTGGATAAAATTAATAAGAGTTTAAACTCTAATAATTACAATGCTTTATTATCACTCATAATTATATTCCTTTTAATAAAATATATTCCACCTATCTTAAATTGGTTTATTTTTGATGCTGATTTTGCTGGTTCTACTAAACAAGATTGTACTAGCGGGGGCGCTTGTTGGGTTTTTGTAAAAGTTTGGATTAAACGTTTTATGTATGGAATGTATCCAGATGCAGAACAGTGGAGAATAAATATTGCTTTCTTAATTCTTCTTGTTTCAATAGGTTTCATTTATGTTCTTCCACAGAAATTTAAAAAATATATAATTTTATACTTACTTTTTATTTACCCAATAATTGCATTAAACCTTATATCCGGAGGAATTTTTGGGCTTAAATGGATTGAAACAGGAGCGTGGGGTGGTTTATCTTTAACTTTAATTGTATCTGCTTTTGCTTTAATTTTTTGTTTTCCTGTTGGAATGTTTTTAGCACTTGGAAGAAGATCTGACTTACCAGCAATAAAATATTGTTCTATAGGATTTATTGAGTTGTGGAGAGGCGTTCCATTGATAACTGTATTATTTATGTCAGCTGTAATGTTTCCAATGTTTTTGCCTGACGGTACTTTTATGGATAAATTAATGAGAGTAATTATAGCTATAACATTATTTGAAGCCGCTTATATGGCAGAAGTTATTAGGGGCGGGTTACAAGCTCTTCCTAGAGGTCAGTATGATGCCGCTAAATCTCTCGGCATGGGTTATTGGAGGCTACATTTTCTTGTTATTTTACCTCAAGCATTAAAACTAGTTATTCCAGGCATAGCTAATACATTTTTGGCATTAGTTAAGGACACACCATTAATTTTTGTTGTAGGGTTGCTTGAACTTGCTGGTATGATAGGTTTAGCAAAGACTAATCCTAAATGGTTAGGAATGGCTGCAGAAGGATACGTTTTTGCAGGTTTAGTTTTTTGGGTAATTTGTTATGCTATGAGTAGATACAGTCAAAACTTAGAAAAAAAATTGAGTACAGAAAGATAGTTATGTCAAATATTATAGAGTTAAAAAATGTAAATAAGTGGTTTGATAAATTTCAGGTATTGAAAGATATTAATCTTCAAGTTAATCAACAAGAAAAAATAGTTATTTGTGGTCCGTCGGGATCAGGTAAATCTACATTAATTAGATGCATTAATAGACTTGAAGAACATCAGGAAGGAAACATATTAGTTGATGGAAACGAAATCTCAGAAAATACAAAAAATATTGAGAAAATTAGAGCAGAAGTTGGAATGGTTTTTCAACAATTTAATTTATTTCCACATTTGTCTGTTTTAGACAATTGCTCACTTGCTCCAATATGGGTTAAGAAACTTCCAAAAAAACAAGCTGAAGAAATAGCTATGACTAATTTAAAAAGAGTTCAAATAGATGATCAGGCATTAAAATTTCCAGGTCAACTTTCTGGAGGACAACAACAACGAGCCGCAATTGCTAGAGCGCTTTGTATGGAACCAAAAATTATGTTATTCGACGAACCTACTTCTGCACTTGACCCTGAGATGATCAAGGAAGTTTTGGATGTAATGGTAGATTTGGCCAAAGGTGGAATGACAATGATCGTTGTAACTCACGAAATGGGTTTTGCTAAAGAAGTAGCAGATAACATGATTTTTATGGATGAAGGTCGTATTGTAGAAAAAGCTAAAACAAAAGACTTTTTTGCGAACCCTAAATCAGAGAGAACTAAGTTGTTTTTAAGTCAGATATTATAACCATTTGGGTATAGGTAAATTTTTAGATTGTAAAAATTCTTTATTAAAAATCTTACTAGCATATCTTTTTCCATGATCACAAAGTATCGTGACTATAGTTTTTCCAGGACCCATTTTTTTTGCAAGTTTTATAGCACCAGCTATATTTATTCCAGATGATCCTCCTAAAATTATCTTTTGTTTTTCAATTAAGTCATAAACTATATTTAAAGCCTCAACATCATTTGTTTGAAAAGCTTCATCTACTAACGCTTTATCAAAATTTTTAGTAATTCTTCCAGTGCCAATTCCTTCAGTAATTGAACTACCAGTGCTTTCTAATTTATTATTCTTTATATGAGAGTATAGAGCTGAGCCCATTGGGTCGGATAGAGCTATTTTGATATGCTTGTTTTTATTTTTTAATCCTATTGAAACTCCAGCTAAAGTTCCGCCTGTACCAACCGCACACGTAAAACCATCTATATTCCCAGCTGTCTGGTTCCAAATTTCTTCAGCAGTAGTTTGAATATGAGCTTCAGTGTTAATTATATTATCAAACTGATTTGCCCAATAAACACCTTTTGATGTTGTTTTATTAAGTTCCTCTGCAATTTGCTTAGATTGCTTTATATAATTTTTAGGATTAGCATAAGGTACTGCATCAACCTCCATTAGTTCAGCACCAAGATTTTTTAAAGTTTCTTTTTTTTCAATAGATTGTGTTCTTGGAATAACAATTTTTAGTTTTAAATCATATACTTTGCAAACAACAGCTAGTCCAATCCCAGTATTACCGGCAGTACCCTCAACAATAGTGCCACCTTTTGAAATTAATTTTTTTTTAATTGCGTCTTGAACAATAAATAATGCTGCTCTATCTTTAACTGACTCCCCAGGATTAAAATATTCAGCTTTTCCATAAATATTACAGCCAGTCAATTCGGAGGCTTGTTTTAGTCTTACTAATGGTGTATTTCCAATTTGATTTAAAATATTATGAATTTCCATAATCTAAATTATATGAAAAAATTTATACTTTCAATTCTATTTTTTTTAATAACCTCAACAAGTATTTTAAGTCAAACGGGTCATTATACGAATTTTAATAAATTGGAATACAATCTTTATAGAAATAACAAGTTAATAGGCAATCATAAATTTGATTTCTATAGAAAAGATGGAAATTTAGAAGTTAAAAGTTTAGTGGAGTTTAAAATCTCTAAATTAGGGGTAGACCTATATAAATATCGAGCAGAAAGTTCAGAAATTTATGAAAACAATGTTTTTTCTAAATTTTCCGCAAAGACAAATCAAAATAAAAAAAAAAAATATGTCAATATTGTAAGAAATATGAAGGATAAGCAACTAAGTGTAGACGGATCTTCTTATAAAGGTCCGGCCTCTAGCGAATATATAGTTGGAACCTGGTGGAATCATGAAATAGTAAAAGCTAAGGCTCAAATAAGTGCGATTTCAGGAAGAATAATTAAGCAAGACGTAACTTTTATAGGTAAGGAAGTAATTAATATTGACGGTAAAAATTATAACACACTACATTTCAATTTTAAGTCATCTAATGAGGATTTACCACCAGAAAAAATACTTAATACAGATATTTGGTATGATGAAGAGAGTCTTCTTTGGGTTAAAGCTGCATTTGATAAAACTGGTTATTGGGAATATAGAATAAAATATTACAATTGATTAATATTTAAGCTTTTTTTATTCCAAGATGTCAATAATTATTTTAATTTATTTAGATAATATCGGGCGCTAAAAACCCATTTTTATAAAAAAATAAATAAATATTTTCTATTGCTTTGAATTCAAAAATACTGTTCAAGTAAAGTTAACAGGGAGAACATATGGAAGAAAGATTCAATATTCATCTAGGAAAAAAATTAAGAATGAGAAGACTTTCATTGGGTCTTACTCAAACAAAAGTTGCGCAAGCAATAAACGTTACATTTCAACAAATTCAAAAATATGAAAAGGGAACAAACGGTGTAAGCTCTTCAAGATTAATGCAATTGTCTCAATTTTTAAAAGTACCAATAACTTATTTTTATGAAGATTATAAAGATTATAAAGATTTGGTGATCATAGATTACGATAATGAGGATTTAAACTATTCTTTTTTAACAAAAACTTTTGTTGCACTATCTAAAGTTCAAAAAGAAAGAATACTACAAGTTCTCAGAAACACAATTTCAGTTGAAAAAGTTGGTTAGACATTAATTTAATTTATTTTTTGGCTCCTCGGGCAGGACTCGAACCTGCGACCAATTGATTAACAGTCAACTGCTCTACCAACTGAGCTACCGAGGAATAAAAGCAACATACTTTCTTTGAAAATATAAAACAACTATTTATTGGAGGCCACGTCCAGAATCGAACTGGAATAAAAGGATTTGCAATCCTTCGCGTAACCATTCCGCCACGTGGCCAAAGCACTAAAATAAGAACTTTTTAAATCATTTAAGAGCTTCAATAAAGCAAAATCTAACTCTTTAAGGTTCCCATATCTTTGATATAAACTATTTTAAGGAAATATTGAAAAAAAATGGAATTTCAAAAGTATAATCACATATTAGAAGAAAAAAAAATCTCCGATTTTTGGATAAAAAAAGGTTGTTTTAAACCCAAGAAAAGAAAAACAAAAAAAACATTTTCAATAGTTATTCCACCACCAAACATAACGGGGCGTCTCCACATGGGTCATGCCCTCAACAATAGTATTCAAGATGTGCTAATTCGATTTAATAGAATGAAGGGAAATGAAACTTTATGGCAACCAGGCACAGACCACGCAGGTATTGCCACTCAAGCTGTCGTCGAAAAAAATTTAGAAAAACAAGGACTTAATAAAAACGATCTTGGTAGAGAAAAATTTATAGAAAGAGTGTGGAATTGGAAAAAAGAATCAGGAGGTATAATATTAGATCAACTAAAAAAACTAGGATGTTCGTGTGATTGGTCTAGGACTAGATTTACAATGGACAAAGACTTATCAAAGGCCGTTATTAAGGTATTTGTAGATCTATATAAAAAAAAATTAATTTATAAGGATAAAAAATTAGTAAATTGGGACACCTCACTACAAACAGCTATTTCCGACCTAGAAGTTGTTCAAAAAGACACTCAATCACAACTTTATTTTATAGATTATCATCTAGAAAATTCTTCAGAAAAAATAACTATAGCTACAACCAGGCCTGAAACGATGATGGGTGATACGGCTATAGCAGTTAATCCTAAAGATGAGAGATATAAAAGCTTAGTTGGTAAAAAAGCAACAATACCTATAGTCAATAGAAACATTCAAATAATAGCGGATTATTATGCAGACCCTGAACAAGGTTCTGGTGCAGTTAAAATAACACCAGCGCATGATTTTAACGATTATATTGTAGGTAAAAGAAATGATCTTCAAATAATTAATATTTTAGAAAAAAATGGAAAAATTAACAGTAATGGAATTAAAGAATTTATTGGGTTAGATAGATTTGAAGCAAGAAAACTAATTGTAGAAAAACTTAAAGAAAACGGGCATCTTTTAAAAATTGAACAAATAAAAAATAAAGTACCGTATGGTGATAGATCAAATACAATTATAGAGCCCCTGTTAACTGAACAATGGTTTGTAGATGCTAAATCACTATCAAAAAAACCTATTGAGATAGTTAAAAAGGGTAAAACATCTTTCTATCCTGATACTTGGAAAAAAACTTTTTACCAATGGATGAGCGAAATAGAACCTTGGTGTATTTCAAGACAAATATGGTGGGGCCATAGAATACCCGCATGGTATGATGAGCAAAATAATATTTATGTGGCGGAAAACGAAAAAGAAGCTTTATTTCTGGCTAAGAAAAAACACAAACAAAATAAAATTAAATTAAAACAAGAAACTGATGTTTTGGATACTTGGTTCTCATCAGCACTTTGGCCATTTGCAACAATGGGATGGCCGTTAAAAACAAAAGAATTAAAAAAATTTTACCCAACTTCAGTTTTAGTTACTGGATTTGACATAATTTTCTTTTGGGTGGCTAGAATGCTAATGATGGGTAACTATTTTCAAAAAGCAACTCCATTTCACAAAGTCTATGTTCATGCCCTTGTAAGAGACGAGAAGGGACAAAAAATGTCTAAATCAAAAGGTAATGTAATAGATCCTTTGGAATTAATTGAAGAGTACGGAGCTGATAGTTTAAGATTTACCTTAATATCAATGGCATCCCCAGGTCGAGATGTAAAATTATCTAAAGATAGAATTATTGGAAATAGAAATTTTATAACTAAAATATGGAGTGCTAATAATTTTTTAACTTTAAATAAATGTGTACTTAAAAAAAAAACGATCTTAAAAAAGATTAAACTGCCTATTAACCATTGGATTTATAATGAATTTATTAAAACACAATATTTAGTAACTAAAAATATAGAAAATTTTAGATTTGATGAGGCGGCCAGACATGCTTATAAATTTGTATGGCATTCTTATTGTGATTGGTATCTAGAATTTTTAAAGCCGATATTCAACTCAAAGAAAAAAAATGAAATTGACGAAGCGAGAAATTTTTCCTCATTTATGCTATCGAATATTTTAAAAATGCTTCATCCATTTATTCCTTTTTTTACAGAAAGTGTTTGGAGTAAAAATAAATTTAATATTTTTTTTAAGACTGACTTAGTGCTTTCTCAATGGCCTATTTACCAAAATATAAGATTTTATAATAAAAATCACGAAAACATAAATAAATTAATTGAATTAATTTCAAATATTCGATCAACAAAAGCCGAATTGAACATTGCTCCAAAACTATACTGCGATATACTTTTTTTAGAAAAATCAAAAAAACTTAAATTATTAATCAATCAGAATATGCTTCTTATTAAACAGGTTGGTAGAGTAAATGATTTATATAATCAAAAAGGTATCAACAAAAATGTGATTGAAATTTTGGTCTTAAAAGAGAAGTTAGGGCTGAAATTTAATGAGGAGATAGATATTTTATCTCAAAAAGATGCAATTTTACAAAAAATAGTAAATATTGAAAAACAAAAAAACAAACTTATCGATAAGTTAAAAAATAAAGCTTATTTAAAGAACGCACCTAAGCAAATAGTTCAAAATGACAAAGATCTACTTAAAGATTTAATCATTGAAGAAAATAAATTAAGAAGTATTGTATCTAGTATTAATTAAATATGAGTAAATTCAATAAAAAAAAACTCCCCAGTCGTCATACATCGCTTGGACCCGACAGGGCGCCCCATAGATCATTTTATTACGCAATGGGAGAAACAGAGAAAGATGTGGCCAAACCATTTGTTGGTGTTGTTTCTACTTGGAACGAAGCTGCGCCATGCAACACTACGTTAATGAGACAGGCACAATCTGTAAAAAAGGGTGTTAAAATTTCTGGTGGCACCCCAAGAGAATTCTGTACAATTACAGTCACAGATGGAATTGCAATGGGTCACGAGGGAATGAAATCGTCTTTAATTTCGAGAGAGATAATTGCTGACTCAACAGAATTAACTGTTAGAGGTCATTGCTATGATGCATTAGTCGGTATTGCTGGTTGTGATAAATCACTTCCAGGATTAATGATGTCAATGTTAAGATTAAATGTACCAAGCGTTTTTATTTATGGAGGCTCAATATTACCAGGCAGATATAAGGGCAAAGACGTAACAGTTGTGGATGTCTTTGAAGCTGTAGGAAAACATTCTGCTGGCACGATGTCTTCTAAAGATTTGAGAGAATTAGAGCTTGTTGCCTGTCCAAGTGCTGGAGCTTGTGGTGGTCAATTTACAGCAAACACAATGGCGTGTGTTTCCGAAGCTATCGGTCTTGCGTTGCCGTATTCAGCTGGTACACCTGCTCCTTATGAAGAACGAGATAAATATGCATTTGAAAGTGGCAAAACAGTAATGGATTTATTAGAAAAAAATATTAAACCTAGAGATATAGTTACAAAAAAATCTTTAGAAAATGCAGCGACAATTGTTGCGGCAACAGGTGGATCCACAAATGCCGCTCTTCATTTGCCTGCACTGGCTAATGAGATTGGAATTAAATTTGATTTAATGGACGTTGCTAAAATTTTTAAGAAAACACCTTATCTCGCTGATTTAAAACCAGGAGGTAAATATGTTGCAAAAGATATGTGGAAAGCAGGTGGTGTCCCAATGCTATTAAAAACTCTTTACGATGGAGGATTTATTCACGGTAACTGCATGACTGTGACTGGTAAAACTATGAAAGAAAATTTAAAAAAAATAAAATTTAACATGAATCAAAAAGTCCTTAGAAAATTTAGCAATCCTTTATCACCTGACGGAGGCGTTGTTGGGCTTAAAGGAAATTTAGCACCGCAAGGGGGCATTGTTAAAATTGCAGGATTAAAAAAATTACAATTTACAGGGAAAGCAAGATGTTTTGACAATGAAGAAGACGCTATGTCTGCAGTCCAAAATAAAAAATATAAAGATGGAGACGTAATAATAATACGTTACGAAGGACCAAAAGGAGGTCCTGGTATGAGAGAAATGCTATCAACTACTGGAGCAATATACGGTCAAGGCAAAGGTGAAAAAGTTGCTTTAATAACTGATGGAAGATTCTCTGGTGCCACAAGAGGTTTTTGTGTAGGTCATATTGGCCCCGAAGCAGCAGTTGGTGGTCCGCTGGCTCTTTTGCGAAATGGAGATATAATTGATATTGATGCAAAAAATGGAAAAATTAATGTCAGATTGTCCTCAAAAGAATTGTCGGTGAGAAGAAAGAAATGGAAACCAAAAAAATCTCAATTTGGCTCAGGTACACTATGGAAATATGCACAAACAGTAGGACCAGCTTATTTAGGTGCTCCAACGCACCCGGGAAAGAAAAAAGAAGTTAAAACTTACGCAGATATCTAAATGAAAATTAGGCCTGTAATTTTATGTGGTGGCGCCGGAACGAGATTGTGGGCTCAATCTAAAAAAAATACCCCTAAACAATTTATAGATTTTGGTGGATGGAACTTATTTAAGAGATCTCTAGAGAGGATCAAAGATCCAATTTTTGATTATCCCATTATAAGCACAAACCACAAATATTTAAAAGAAATTAAAAAAAATTTAAAGGATAGTAGTATAAAAAAATATATAATAATTCTTGAGCCAGCAAAAAGAAATACAGCACCTGCTATTCTTGCATCAGCTTTAATTGAAGAAATACCAGATGATCAGCCTTTAATGTTTTTTGCAGCAGACCATTTAATTGAAAAAAATAGTTTTTTAACTAAATCCATCAACAAGAATAAAAAACATTTAAACAAAGATAACATCTTTATTTTCGGCATAAAACCCACCAACCCTTCGAGTGAATATGGATATTTTGTTACAAAGAAAATTGATAATAATCTAGATAAAGTGACTAAGTTTATTGAGAAACCAAGCAAAAAAAAAGCGAAATTAATTATTAAAAGAAAAGGTTATTGGAACTCAGGGATGTTTTTAGCCAGGAAAGATTCAATAATTAATAATTTTAAATTATTTCAACCAGCCATTTATAAGAATTGTTTGAAATCTATTATTAAATCTAAAAGAAAAAAAAATATTTATATCTTAAATAAACCTTTTTATGAAAAAGCTAAAAACATGTCTTTTGATTATGCTATCTTAGAAAAAATAAAAAAAATTAACGCTATTAAGCTAAGTATACCTTGGTCTGATTTGGGTAGCTGGAAAGAAATTTGTAAAATGTACGATCGAAATAAAAAAAAATACATACAAAGTAAGAATATCTTTAAACGCCCATGGGGAAAATATACAAATTTATTTAAAGGAAAAAATTTTTTAATGAAAGAATTGTATGTTAAATCCAAAGGCCTACTAAGTTTGCAGAAGCATTATCATAGATCAGAACACTGGCTAATAACCCAAGGAGTTGCAAAGGTAACGATTAATAAAAAAACTTTTTTTAAGAAAGTAAATCAAACTATTTTTATACCTCTTGGTTCAATTCACAGGGTGCAAAACAATTATACAACACCACTAAAAATTATTGAAGCTCAAATTGGGCTAATATTAAAAGAGACGGATATAGTTCGCTATCAAGATATTTATGGTAGGGTTAAATAACCTCTAGTTCAATGGGCGTGTGATCAGATGGTTTTGTTTTAGATCTTGGTTTTTTATTGATACTAATAGATTTGATATTATCCATTAAATTTTGTGCAACTAAAAAATGATCTATGCGCATTCCATAATTTTTTTGCCAAGAGCCAGCAAAATAATCCCAAAAAGTATATTCTTGTTTTGATTTATTAAAATGTCTATATACGTCATAAAATCCTAAGTTTATTAATTCTCTGTATTTTTTCCTTATTTCAAGTCTGAACAAGGCATCATTTTCGTATCTTTTTGAATCATAGACATCAATATCCTCAGGTATTACATTAAAATCACCAGAAATAATTATATTAGAATTGGTTGATAAGTCTTTTTTAATCTCTTTAACAAATAAGGATAACCAGTTTTTTTTATATTCATATTTTTCTGTATCAACTGGATTTCCGTTTGGAACATAAATATTTATGAGTTTCGTTTTTTTTTTTTTTTTAAAAATTT
>Ga0209709_10003521_pt1 | contig 12946 bp, 15 predicted proteins | sample ArcticOcean_MG_C_2_FD_187435 | JGI IMG/M metagenome (GOLD analysis project Ga0209709, IMG submission 187435) | Marine microbial communities from western Arctic Ocean - ArcticOcean_MG_CB4_136 (SPAdes) (version 2) | ecosystem: Environmental > Aquatic > Marine > Oceanic | place: Arctic Ocean... | reverse complement strand
TAAAGCTTAATAATTATAAAAAACTTTTATTGAATAAAGCTAACTTTTTAGCTATTTCAGGCTACATTTGGAATAATAAAAAATACAAACCATTAGAAGCTATTAAAAAATTAAAATGAAATTATATGCAAGCGAAATTAGAGTTGGAATGTTAATTGAATACAAAAATGATCTTTGGCAAGTTTTAAAAACACAACACGTTAAGCCTGGTAAAGGTGGCGCTTTTGCACAAGTTGAAATGAAAAGTGTAAATAAAAATACAAAATTAAATGAAAGATTCAGATCAAGTGAATCTGTAGAAAAAGCATCACTAGATGAAACAAAATTTAACTATCTTTATGATGACGAGACAGATTATCATTTTATGAATCCCAAATCTTACGAACAGATTAATATTAAGAAAGAGATTATTGGTGACAAAGGTAAAATGCTAACAGAGAACTTAGAAGTAAGCATAAGCTTTTACAACGAAGAGCCTTTAATGGTAGAACTGCCCAATCAAGTTACGTGTGAAGTTGAAATAACTGATGTGGCACTTAAAGGTCAAACAGTTTCTTCTTCCTATAAACCTGCAACTTTAGGCAATGGAATAAATATTCAAGTACCTCCCTTTATTGATAGCGGAGATAAAATCATAGTTGATACCAGAACTATGGAATATATTAAAAAAATATAAATCTCATGCAATCGATATCAGCCAATCTTAACATAATGATCAAGGCTGCTGAGAAAGCATCCAGAGCTTTAATTAGAGATTTTGGAGAAATAGAAAAATTACAGGTATCAATTAAAGGACCAACTGATTTTGTTTCCAATGCCGATTTAAAAGCAGAAAAAATAATTATCGAAGAGTTAAAAAAAGCAAGACCTTACTACTCTATTATAAGTGAAGAAGATGGATCTGAAACAAATAAAGATAAAAACAACACTTGGATTATAGATCCTATAGATGGTACCACAAATTTTTTACATGGTGTTCCTCACTTTGCAATATCAATTGCCTTAAAATCTGGAGACGAAATTGTTTCTGGATTAATTTATGATCCAATAAAAGATGAAATGTTTTATGCTGAAAAAGAAAATGGTGCTTTTTTTAACAATCAAAGAATTAGAGTTTCAAGAAAAAGAGAGCTTAATAGCTGCTTGTTTGCTACGGGAGGTTTAACAGAGAAAAATGTCGATCTACCTTTAAGAAATTCTGGTAGTGCGGCGCTTGATATAGCATATGTTGCAGCTGGCAGATATGATGGTTATTTTCAAAACGGCCTTAGTTTATGGGATATAGCAGCAGGTATTATAATTTTAAAAGAGGCTGGTGGTATGATTAATGAAATTGACCTTTCTCAAAATAAAAACATCCAAATAAGAGCTTCTAGCATGGCAATTAATGAAAAAATGCTTGAAAAATTAAAGAACTTTTAATTGTTTTATAAAATTCTTTTGCTATAAGTCTCGATATGAAAAAAGACATACACCCAAACTACCATACAATTAAAGTAGAGATGACTGATGGAACTCAATTTGAAACTAGATCAACTTGGGGAAAAGAAGGAGAGGTTTTAAAATTAGAGATCGATCCAAAATCACATGCTGCTTGGACAGGTGGAAAACAAAAATTAATGGATAAGGGTCGTGTTAGTAAATTCAATAAGAAATTCCAAAACTTCAGATCAGAAAAAAAGGATTAAATGTCAAACGTTCCATTAATGCCTATGGCAACTGCTGTTTGGCTAGTAGAGAATACAACCCTTACATTCAAGCAAATTTCAAAATTCTGCAATTTACATGAAGTTGAAGTTCAAGGTATTGCAGATGGTGAAGTTGCAAAAGGAATAATGGCTTATAATCCAATTATATCTGGTCAACTTACTAGAGAAGAAATTGAACTAGCATCAAAAGATGAAAATAAAGAATTAAAAATAAAAAATACTGATATTGAAATATCGACTGAAGATAAAAAAATTAAAAAATATATCCCCTTATCTAAAAGACAGGATAAACCAGATTCTGTCTTATGGTTAATTAAACACCATTCACTTCTAAAAGATTCTCAAATAGCAAAATTAGTTGGAGTAACTAAAAATTCAGTAACTTCAATCAAGAATAAAAGCTATTGGAACTATAATAACTTAAACCCCAAAGACCCTGTTGCGTTGGGACTTTTTTCTCAAAAAGATCTGATTGAAGCTATTGAGAAGGCTGAGAGAAGAGTAAAAAAAGAGAAAAAAGAAAAAGAAAAAGCAAAACTATCAAGAGAAGTTTCAAACAATGAATAAATTTAATAGACATCAAAATTTTATAGTGATAATTACTCACAATTAGAAATACTTATGAAAATAGAAGTTAAAGATAACAATATCGAACAAGCCCTTAGAGTTCTTAAGAGAAAATTACAACGAGATGGTTTTTTTAAAGTGGTAAAACTAAAAAGTGTTTATGAAAAACCCTCTGAAAAGAAAAAAAGAATTTTACAAGAAAATATTAAAAGAGTTAAAAAGCTTAACAAGCTTAAGAATAGAATTTAATTATACCGCGGGGTGGAGCAGTCTGGTAGCTCGTCAGGCTCATAACCTGAAGGTCGGCGGTTCAAATCCGTCCCCCGCAACCAATTCCTGTAACACTTTTTTGATTTACACAACCTTCAGAAAATAATCTTACCACACCACTGATGCACTCAGAGTAAAAATTAACCGCAATCTCTAAAATTTTTTTCATCTATTTGCATACTAATGGATAAGTCTCGTAGCTCTGTTCATCCAAATACTTTAATCGGTTAGGTATTCCTTCATTGATCTTTTTGTAATCTAACTTTGAAATCCTATCTGATTTACATCTAACAGCAATCCACCAATTAATAGTTTCAGCAATATCTTCTCTATTAGGAAATTTTTTAGCATATGGTGAAACAAATTTATTATCTTTTTTAGATGCTTTATTCCATTTAGATCTCTTAATTGATCCATGCCATTGTGGGTCAAGTGATGTGTGGGCAGCTTCATGAATCGCTACCTCCTCTATATATTCTTTTAATCTACCTACATAATGGTCAGTATGAATAAGTATATCATTATTTCCACCTCCCCAATTTTTGTTTCCTTTGTGTATGGTTAGAGTTTTAAGATTTTTAGTTCTTAAAAAAGCTGGTAGTTGACCAATTATTTTTGCATATTTTACGGCTTGTTCTTCAGCTTTACTCTTTGTTTCAAATTCAACATTTACTCGGATTATAATATCTCTTCTTCCCTTCAAAAATTTTGCTTTAAAAATAAAAGCTTTAAAAGATTTTTGTTTAATGCCATTTCTTCTGTCCCACCACTTTATTCTTTTTTTTTTTATAAATACTATATTCTCAAAAGTGGTTGGATCTTTTTCAGTAATTATGTCCCCATCAGTAAAAAGAGCATCTTGAAATAAATAACCATCAGCATAAGCATTACCACTTAACAACAAACCCAGAACCACGATCCCTAAAAGCTTTTTCATTAATATGTAAACTAAATTTTAAACTTAGACTTTTTACTATCAACTAAGAATGCTTTAACTGTTTCTCTAGTTAGTTGATCAAAAGTTTTTCCAAAATTTTCTATTTTTTCAATAGTTGCTGGTGGGATAGTAATAATATGACAGCCTAGTTGTTTTGCTTGCAAGTAATTATAAGGCTCTCTAACACTTGCCCAAAGTATCTCAACATTTTTAAATTTTTTTGCCATTGATATACTTCTTTTAAATTCTGGAAGTGGGTCTTTACCAGTATCACCCGCTCTGCCTGCAAATATTGAAATTATAACATTAGTTTTCTTATTGATTAATTTAAGAATTTTTTCTGTCTGTTTAGCGCTATATATTGCTGTTATATTGAGTTTAATATCTAAATTGTTAAGCTCTTTAATAATTTTACCCATAAAAACACCCTTGGAATTAGTAACTGGTACTTTTACATAAACATTTTCCCCCCAAGTATCAATCTGAAGCGCTTGCTTTTTCATTTCTTTATATTCGTCAGCAAACACCTCGAATGAGACGGGTTTATTATTGCAAATTTTTAATATTTTTTTTGAATAAGATTTATAATCTTTTGCCCCTGCTTTTCTCATTAAGCTTGGGTTGGTTGTAAAGCCTTTAACAATTTTTTTTTTATTAAATTTTTTGATTAAGTCTAGTTCTGCAATATCGCAAAATATTTTAGTTTTCATTAATTTAAAGATTTTTAGTTATATCCTCAGTCATTTTTTTAGCATCTGCAAACAACATTAAAGTATTTTCCCTATAAAATAAATCATTATCAATGCCAGCATATCCTGGGGATAAACTTCTTTTTACAAATAATACTGATTTGCATTTTTCAACATCCAAAACAGGCATTCCATAGATCGGGCTTTGTGGATCATTTTTTGCTGCAGGATTAGTTACATCATTTGCACCTATTACAAATGCAACATCTGCATTGGCAAAATCATTATTAATTTCCTCTAATTCAAAAACTTCGTCATAAGGTACATTTGCTTCAGCTAACAATACATTCATATGCCCTGGCATTCTTCCTGCTACTGGATGAATAGCATATGAAACTTTAATATCATTCTTTTTAAGCGTGTCTACCATCTCTCTTAATGCATGTTGTGCTTGGGCTACAGCCATCCCATAACCTGGAACAATTATAACTGATGATGCATTTTTCATTAAAAAAGCTGCATCTTCTGCATTTCCACTTTTAACAGGTCTATGTTCTTTACCTTCAGTGGATGCTGATTGCTCTGTTGCACCAAACCCACCTAAAATAACATTAAAGAAGGATCGGTTCATACCTTTACACATTATATAAGATAAGATTGCACCTGAAGAGCCCACAAGGGCACCTGTTATAATTAATGCAGTGTTTTCTAAAGTAAATCCAATTCCTGCTGCGGCCCAACCTGAGTAAGAATTTAACATAGAAATTACTACAGGCATATCCGCTCCACCGATTGGAATAATTAACAAAAACCCAATCAAAAATGAAACTGCTAATAATATCCAAAAGAAATTAGAAGACTGCGTTGAACACAATAAGTAAGTTAAGACTAAGATTGAAATCAATAATAAGGCATTAAGTATATGCTGCCCTTTAAAAGTTATTGGCGAACCAGACATTATTCCTTGCAGCTTTAAAAATGCAATAATTGAGCCTGAAAAAGTTATAGCTCCCACAGCTGCTCCTATTGACATCTCAATTAAGCTTGCAAGTTTTATACTTCCTGGAGATCCAAGGTTAAAGGCTTCTGGATTTAGAAAGGCTGATATTGCAACAAATACAGCTGACAAACCTACCAGACTATGAAATCCTGCTACTAATTCTGGCATAGCAGTCATTGGTATTTTATAAGCTATGAATGCCCCAATAAGTCCACCTATTAATAAAAAGATTAGTACATAGATCAAGCCACTAGAAAAACTTCCTACTGATAAGAAGGTAACTGTAATGGCAATTGTCATACCTAAAATTCCAAAAAAATTACCTTGTCTTGAAGTTTGGGGGGATGAAAGACCTCTTAATGCTAATATAAATAGTACTCCTGAAATTAAATAGAATATTGCTGATAAATCTGCTGACATAATTACTTATCCTTCTTTTTCTTTTTGTACATTTGAAGCATTCTTTGAGTCACTAAAAACCCACCAAATATATTTATAGAAGCTAAAGATATTGCTAGAAAACCAAGAATATTCGAAATCGTGAAAACATTATCAGAATTTCCTGCTAATCCCGCAATAATAGCTCCAACAATTATTACTGAAGAGATAGCATTTGTAACCGACATCAATGGTGTGTGCAAAGATGGTGTAACACTCCAGACAACATAATATCCAATAAAAATCGATAAAATGAATATACTTAATCTAAATATAAAGGGATCTATTTCCATAATTTTATTTAATTAACGTTTTTTTAATTATCTCATCTTCTAAATTAATATTAATTTTTTTATTTTCTTTATCATATAAATTTAACACAAAATTAAGCACATTTTTTGAATATAAGTTTGATGCTGAAACGGGTAGTTTGTTAAGAATATTTGTTTCACCCATGATTTTTACCCCTTCTTTAACTACAATCTTGTCTACTTCTGTAAATGCTGTATTTCCACCTTGAACAGCAGCTAAATCATAAATAACAGATCCTGATTGCATATCATTTATCATAGTATCTTTGATAATTAATGGTGCTTTTTTACCTGGAATTAAAGCAGTGCATATTACAATGTCAATTTTTTTTAGAGTTTCTGCTAAGAGTTCTTCCTGCTTCTTTTTAAATTCATCTGAAGCTTCTTTGGCGTACCCACCATCTGTTTCAAAATTTTCAGCACCTTCAACAGTTAAGAATTTACCCCCTAAGCTTTCAACTTGTTCTTTTGATGTCATTCTTACATCTGTTGCAAATACTATGGCGCCCATTCTTTTTGCTGTTGCAATTGCTTGCAAGCCAGCAACACCAGCTCCTACTACTAATACTTTTGCCGCAGGAATTGTTCCTGCTGCAGTCATCATCATTGGCACTGCTTTCTCAAAATTTGCAAACGACTCAATTACAGCTTTATAACCAGCAAGGTTAGCTTGTGATGAAAGCACATCCATTGATTGAGCCCTAGTTATTCTCGGTAACATTTCTAAAGAAAAAAAATTAATATTTTTTTTAGATAAATTTTCAATTTTTTCTTTATTTGCATAAGGATTAAATATTCCAACAAGAGTTTGATTTTCTTTTAAAAGTGAAAAATTTTCATCTGATAATAGTCCCAACTGAACAATGATGTTTGCACTAATTAAAGCTTCAGTATCATTGTTAGAAATTTCAACACCTAAATCTTTATAAACATTATCTTTAAAGCCTAAATGCTCACCATATTTTTTAGATAAAATAACCTTAAAACCAAGGGCTATATATTTCTTGGCAATTTCAGGAGTAATTGCTATTCTTTTTTCGATTTTTTGATTTTCTAAAACTGATACGATTTTCATAGAGCTAACTCTATAGTAAGAATATTGCCATTAATACCAAAACACATATAACGGCGACAGTTCCCCACAGCACAAATTTTGTAAAGTTGCCCCATGTTTCTTTATGGTTTTGATTATCCATAAAAATTACTTTTGTCTTGCTTTAAATTTTGGATTTGTTTTGTTAATTATATAAACTCTTCCTCTTCTTCTAACTAGCTTAGAATTGAGGTCTCTTTTTTTTAGTGACTTTAAAGAACTTTTAATTTTCATAATAATTTAACCTTTAATAAACGAAGTTATGTAATCTTTCAAATGTATTTTTCCATATCTTTTAAGAATCTTATTATTTAATGACATATTGGGTAAAGATGAGGCATATCTTTCTCCTGGTCTTGCTTTTAAGAGTTTTATTTTGCTATTAAACATTTTTGCCACTTCTTTTACAGAATAAGATTTTTGATTAGATATGCTGTAATGACTGCATTTATTGTTTATCCAGGCCTCATAACAAACGCTTATAGTGTCCATAACATGTGTAAATCTTCTAGTTTGTGTCCCTGGTTTCACAACGGTTAAAGGTTTGTTTTTTTTATATTGATCCTCGAATATTCCAATTACTGTTGCCATTTCACCTGATTTTATATGTTTAGGACCATAGACATTATAGAAATAAACTACTTCAAATTTAAAATTAAACCAATTTTTTAAATTATCTAATAATTCTAGATTTTTTGCTTTTGTAAAAGCATATGGAGAAAGGTTTTTATCTTGTTCCGAATTACCTAGGCTAGCTGAAGTGGCTGAATAGATTAATTTAATTTTATTATCCAAGCAAAACTTAAATACAGCCTGTGTGCCTATTGAATTTGATTTAAAACAGACATCAAATTTTTTAAAACTTTGAAAAATTCTAGAAAATTCACCAAAATGAAATAGTGAATGAATCTTGCTTTTATATTTTAATAAAATTTTATTTATATCTCTAGTATTAGCATTTATGTATTTTACATTAGGGCTCTTAATATGGTTTTTTTTAAAACCACTGGAGTAGTTATCTATACTTATGATTTTTTTATTAGTTTTAACTGAAAGTAATTCAATTAAGTTAGAGCCAACAAATCCAGCACCACCAGTAACTATTATGTAATTTTTCATTAAAGCTTTTATAGCCTGGCAATGTCCTACTCTTCCGTGTCTTAAGACAAAGTACCATTGGCGCTGAAGGGCTTGACTTCCGAGTTCGGAATGGGATCGGGTATTACCCCTTCGCAATAATCACCAGGCAGGGGTGTTATATTGATTTTATGAAGAAAGGCAAATTATTATTTACTTAATTAATATAAAAAATGTCTAAATATCCATTTCATTTATTTAATTATATATTAAACACAAAGTATATTATCAAAAAAGGCATTCTATAAAGAATATCACTGAAATTTTTAACAAAAATATACTAAATTAACCTGAAAATGAAAAATAATAAGTTTTTTAAAAGTGGAATTATTCTTTCTTTACCAGGACTGCTATCAATTATTGTATCACTTATAGCAATACCAACTCATTTAAAAATAGCTGGGGCTGAGAATTACGGAAATTATATAATATTTCATTTTATATTAACAATCTCGGTAATATTTAATATTGGAATTGGGAAATCAATAGTTATTAGTATTAGTAATTTTCCACAAAAAAAAAAAGAAGTTGCTTATCACGGTTTAAAATACACATTCATGATAAGTTTTTTAATATCATGTATTTTTATATTATTAAACTTTATAAATGGAGAGATATTTGAATACTTTTTTAAATCAAGTACAATTTTTGCATATTTTATTATTTGCATAATCTCAACAATTTTTTATGTAAGTCTAGAGGGGATTTTACAGGGAAATGAAAAGTACAAGTATCTAAGTTTCTATAATTTTTTATTTTTTAGTTTATCATTAACTCTACCTTCTCTTACCTTGTTCTACAATCCAGAAGCAGATTTAGATAATTTATTACTGATTAGCACATTTTTAAAAGCATTCACTGTTTTTGCAATGTTAGTATTAATAATTTTTAATAATTTAATTAAAATATCGAATAATAATATTTTAATTAGTAATTTAAAAAAAAATAGTAAGTGGCTAACTCTAAATAATATTTTAGTTCAATTTTATGATATATTTGATAAATATTTAGTTAAAATTTTTCTAGGACCCATAGCTCTCGCAACATACTCAATTCCTCAGCAATTAACTGGAAAGCTAACTATATTTTCTAAAGGTTTCAGTGTCATCTTACTTACAATTTTATCTAAAAGAAAAATAGATAATAAAGATTTAAATCAAACAATCAAAATTTTTTTAAAGATTGTTCCTATATTTATTTTTTTAATATTTCCATTGTATTCATTATTATTAAATTTTTGGTTAGATGATGATTTTAATAAAAATATTCTTTATTTAACAAAAATATTTTCATTATCGGGAATTTTTGCAAGTACTTCACATATTTTGGTTACAAAGTTTGAGGCCACACAAACATTAAAGCGCAATCTAAAGTTTGAATTTATTTTAATGCCTTTATTTATATTCATATTATATATGTTTATAAGCAGTAATTATTCATTACTTTATATAGCCTCTGTCATTCTTGCAAAAGAAACTATACTACTTTTTTTAAGATTGAATTTTTTGAAAAAAGAAATTAAAAATATTATTCATTATTACTTATATTCAATTTTTTTTATATTAATGCTTTACTTGTCTTTTAGAAATGAATTTTTGTTTTATTTACTAGAAATAATATTATTAATTAATCTTTTTAGAAAATGATAAGTGATATTATAAGAAAATTAAATAGTTATTTGAGTTTTTGGACTAAGACTAATAAACCGATTAATCAGAATAAGGACAGGTTAATAAAAAGATATATTCAAAAAAATATATTACAAAATAAGATCATCAAAAAAAATTTAAAAGAAACTCACAATATATTTAATAAAAAATTAAATTTACTATTACAAAAAAGAGACGTTAAAAATTTTTTAAGGGAAAGTTTTGTTCAAAAAATGTTTTTCTTACACAATAGATTTTTTGTTTATTCAGAGTTAGAGGCTTTAAAAAATGAAAAAAAGTGGCCTCTTTATAAAAAATTAATTAAAGAAGACGCTATTGGAAACCCTATAAGGTTTTTTTTATACCAAAAAAGCTCAGGAAACAGGATCAACCATGTTTATCATTTGAGCGTATTATCTAAAGAGTTAAATATAGATTTAGATGAAATAAAAAAAGTATTCGAATTTGGCGCTGGTTACGGATGTATGGCTCGGATTTTTTCGAAACTTAATAAAAAAATAAAATATACGTGTTTTGATACTCATTATGTCAATTTGCTACAATACTATTATCTTAAACATAATAATTTAGATGTTGGATTTTCAACAAAAAATAATTTTATATTAATTTCAAATTTAGAAAAAATTAAAGAAAATTTTAAAACGAATTTAAAAAGTTTATTTATTGCAAATTGGTCACTCTCAGAAACACCAATTAATTTTAGAAAAAATTTTATACCTATCATAAGAAATAATGATTTTATTCTTATCTGTTTTCAGGAGAAATTTGAAAATATTAATAATCTCAGGTATTTTAAAGCTTTAAAATCTAAAATTTCTGATGAATTTAATATTAAAATTCTGAAGAATAAATTCTATACTGGAAATATAATAAATAAACATAACCACTATTTTTTTATTGGAAAAAAATTATAATCTAATTTCAGGAAGAGGCAAAATATTTAAATCTATATAAAAATATAAAAATTTAATCAATTTGATCACCTCAGCAAAAATAGAGCTTTGAAAAATTGTGTTAGTTTGAGCTGCTCCTCCAAAACCTGCCATTTGGTCGAGTCTCCACATAAAAATATAAAAAATTAAAAAAATTACTAAAGAAGTTTTTACAAAAAAATTCTTTTTAATTTTATTTTTTATAATATTTAACTTTTTATGATCTAAAACTAGTATTCCATAAAAAGCTAATAGGTGAGTAGATAAAAGACTGACACTTCTTCCATGATCTCTCGCAAGCAAAAAACCTAATAAAATTGGTATAAAAAAATATATATAATTTTTTTGATAGTTATTATGAAATTTTAAAATTTTTTCTTCTATGAAAAAATAAAACATGAAAAAAAATACCCCTACACCAAGAAATAAACTTGATAATAATTGAATAAAATCTTTGTAACCAAAATAATAAAAATGCCATTTATAAAAACCACCTATGGCTTTATAAAAACCACCTGATAATTGATTGTGGAGATCATTTATCTCAAATTTTTTAAGAATTAAATTTAAATATTCGTACTGTGTTAAGTCTCCCATAAAAATTAATATTAAAAATATGGGAATCAATAATAATAAATATATCTTAAGTACTTTAGTTATTTCATTTTTTGATTTAACAAAAGAAAGAGATAACAAAATATGAACTGATATATACAGAACTTGATATTCATGTATTAACATCGAGATTATTAAAATGGGTATTATAATAAATCTTAAATATTCTAAATAAATATCAACATTCTTTTTGTCTTTTATTCTGATTAAAATAAAAGCATGAAATAATATTGATAACTTAATAATAATATCTTTAATAAAATAAAGATTCTCTTCATAAATAGGAAATAAAATTAAAGCAGGAGAGAAAAAAATTAAAAAATAAATGAAGTATGATTCTTTATAAATTCTAAAAATTTTTATAAATAAATAAATATGAGCTAGATATAAAGCAAAGAACAAATAAGAGAAGAAAACTAATGGTTTAATTGAAAAGAAATTATTAAGCTGCCAAAATATTTCACCAAGTAGCCCACGTCGAATAAATCCAGCTTGATAATTTATAAACAATTCATTATATGCAAAACTTTTTGCATCAATTAAATCATTTAGATTTAAATAAAAATAACAGGTCGATATAAATATAAGGAAAAATAAGATAAATTTAATTATCAATTTATTGATGTTAATTTTGTTTAACAAATTTATCATATCGTTTAATTAGCTAGAAAAATTAAATTAATTATACTTCCCCTTTAAATAATAGTTAATGATTTTTTCTATACCCTTTTCAATACTATATTGAGGCTTCCAATACTTTTGGAAAAATTTATTAGCTACATTGTTCATATTATTCTGCAATACATCTTTTTGAGATGATGGATTTATAACAATATTAATTTTCTTTTTATGTAAAATTTTTTTTATAATTTTTGCAATTTCTAATATTTTAATTCTTTTAGAGGTGGTTAAATGAAGTTCTTTTTCTTCTTTTATAAAAAAATTGAATTTATTCATGATTTTATATAGTCCTTTTGAGCAATCATCTGCATACAAGAACTCTCTGCTCTCATTTCCACTTGTAAGCATATTAATTTTTTTTTTTTTTAATCCCATCAAAATAAAATCTGTGATTACATGAGATTTTCCTAAATCCATTTCTATTCCATAAACATTCCAGAATTTTACATAAACGCCATTCATTGATTTGGTTATATCTTCACCTAGTCTTTTTAATGTACCATATGGAGAAAAATCCATATTTGACATTTGGCTACTAGCGAACAAAAATTTTTTTTTATGTTTGTTTAATAGTTTAAAGACATTTGCCATGATAAATAAATTGTTGATTAAAAAATTATATGTTCTTTGATATTTTTTTAAGTATCTTGAGCCACCAACATCAAATGCTAAAAAGAAAACGAAATCACTTAATTTTATTTTCTTTTCGAGTTTTTTATTATTTGGATTTCTTAGATCATTTGTTGCTCCTAAAACAATATCAAACTTAATAACATTATATTTTTTTTTATTTATTAAAAAATTAACTAAATGTCTCCCAATTTGACCTTCAGATCCTAGTATGAGTATATTTTTTTTTTTCATAAAGTTTGAATATTAATTAATTTTAATTATTTT
>Ga0209709_10003520_pt1 | contig 12946 bp, 14 predicted proteins | sample ArcticOcean_MG_C_2_FD_187435 | JGI IMG/M metagenome (GOLD analysis project Ga0209709, IMG submission 187435) | Marine microbial communities from western Arctic Ocean - ArcticOcean_MG_CB4_136 (SPAdes) (version 2) | ecosystem: Environmental > Aquatic > Marine > Oceanic | place: Arctic Ocean... | reverse complement strand
ATATATAAATAGTTGTTTTTATTAGAAATGTTCGAAAAGAAAAATTATAAACTTGTAGGTGAATCCTCTTTACTAATATCTCCTGTGACTCTAGGCACAATGACCTTTGGCGAACAAAATACCCAAAAAGAGGCTTTTGATCAGCTAGACTATGCTTTATCAAAAGGTATTAATAGCTTTGATGTGGCTGAGTTATATCCAGTACCCCCGAAAAAAGATACGTGCACAAGAACAGAAACAATCATGGGTAAATGGATAAAAAAACAAGCTCGAGATCGGATTGTAATTTCGACGAAAATTGCTGGACCCAGAAGGGGTCTTGATTGGATAAGGGGCGGACCAGAATCCCTGGATGAAAAAAATATTTTTAGAGCAGTTGATGATTCATTAAAAAGAATGCAAACAGATTATGTTGATTTATTTTATCTTCATTGGCCAGAAAGAAATGTTCCTATGTTTGGACAGTATAAATTTGATCCGTTAGGGGAGTATAAGGAAGAAAAAAAAATTGACTGGGTTACTATCGAAGCACAATTAGATTCATTAGGAAAGTTGGTAAGCTCTGGAAAAGTTAGGTTTATTGCGCTTTCAAATGAATATCCTTGGGGGGTAATGGAATTCTTGAGAATTGCCAGAGAAAAAAATCTACCAATCATTTCTTGTATCCAAAATGGATATAGTCTATTAAATCGTATAGCTGAACTTGGATTAACTGAGATATTGTATAGAGAAAATATTGGATTTATGGTGTATTCACCATTAGCATTTGGGCATTTGACGGGAAAATATATATTGGATCAGTCTACAAAAGGGAGGGTTACATTATTTGAGGGTTATGCTCAGAGGTATAATAAGCCTGGTGTATTTAATGCCGTTAAGAAATATATGGAGCTAGCAGCAGAATTTAATATTACACCCGCTGAAATGGCGCTGTCATTTGTTTACCATCAATGGTTTGTAACTAGCACTGTTGTTGGTGCAACCTCAATTAATCAACTAAAGCAGAATCTTGAAGCATTTCAAATAAAATTACCATCTGAGTTAATAGAAGAAATTGAGATGATTCATTTGAGCTGTATGAATCCAGCACCATAAATATATGAAAAATGAAGAATTAATCAGCCGAAGTATTAAGTCAGTATGGCACCCATGTACGCAAATGAAGCATCATGAGATCACCCCTTTAATCCCAATAAAAAAAGGAAGGGGGAGTTGGCTATTTGATTTTAATAATAAAAAATATCTAGATGCGACAAGCTCTTGGTGGGTAAATTTATTTGGCCATAACAACAAAGTAATAAAAAAATATATAAAAAATCAGATTGATCAACTTGAACATTCAATGATCTCTGGTCTTACGCATGAGCCGGTTATTGAGTTATCTGAAAAATTAAATCATCTAACAGGGTTGGGTCATTGTTTTTATGGAAGTGATGGTGCAAATGCAGTTGAAATAGCATTAAAAATGAGCTCTCATTTTTGGAGACAAAAAGGTAAAGACAAAAAAACAAAGTTTGTCTATCTTAAAAATAGTTATCATGGAGAAACTTTAGGTGCTCTCGCTGTTACTGATATTCCCTTGTTTAAGGAGCAATATAGTCAAATTTTAAAAAACCATATTCAGGTGGATTCCCCGGATTGGCGTATGGGAAAAGATAATGAAAGCCCAAAAGAAATAGCAATAAATAAAATTTTATTACTAAAAAATATATTTGCAAAAAAACATTCAACAATTTCTAGTATTATTTTAGAGCCTCTTGTTCAATGTGCAGCAGGCATGGCAATGTACGATGCTGATTACATAAAAGGGGTAAGAAAATTATGTGATCAGTTCCAGGTTCATTTAATTATAGATGAGATAGCTGTTGGATTTGGTAGAACAGGAAAAATATTTGCTCATCACCATGCAAAAATTAAGCCAGATTTTCTTTGTTTATCTAAAGGATTAACCGCGGGTTATCTTCCCCTTTCTGTGACCCTCACAACAGATAATATCTATAATGCTTTTTATGATGATGATATAAGAAAAGGATTTTTACATTCACATAGCTATACAGGTAATCCCTTAGCATGCAGTGCTGCCTTGGGAATGTTATCAATTTTTGAGACAACAGACGTTTTTCTCGAAAACAAAAATAAAGCTATAAAAATTAATCTTTTATTAGAAAATTATAAAAATTTTCCAATTAAAGATCTTAGGAATATTGGAATGATTTGGGCATTTGAATTAGATACAAGTATAGATATTAATAAAGTCACTGCATATTGCATTGATCATGGATTGCTCCTCAGACCAATTAGAAATACTATTTATTTTATGCCTCCTTATTCCTTAAGTGACCGGGAAATAAAGCATATGATTAGTGTTACTGAGAACGGAATCAAAGAAGCATGCGTTTAACTCATAAAACATTACTATCTGTATTCATCCTAGTATTTAGTTTATTCGCGCATGCTGAAAAATCAGATAGCCTTCAAAAAGTTATCAATAAGTATAGATTTAATGAATCTGAGTTTAGTTTTGGTATTGTAAATTTAGCGGATGACCAGGTAATTGGTATTCATAATGAAAAAAAATTATTTAATTCTGCCTCACTTGTAAAAATTATTACTACATATATTGGACTTAAAGAATTAGGACCAGATTTTAGTTGGAGGTCAGATTTTTACTATACTGGAGATATTGTTGGAGAGACACTAAAGGGAGATATTGTATTTAAGGGGACAGGAGATGCTTCTTTTTCTGTCGAAGATTTGGAGGGCATGATCAGGGAAATTCAAGGAAAAGGAATAAAAAGAATTGAGGGAAATTTATTATTTGATACTAGTTATTTTGGGTTAATTCCAAACGAAGTAACCTTTGATAGTAATCCAATGAGAGCATATAACGTCGTTCCTAGTGCAATATCTCTTCAGAGTAATACGATTAATTTTAGATTTACTAGCCATAAAAATAAGGTCAAAATAGTGGCTAAACCTAATATCAAATACCTAAAAATTATTAATAATATTAAAAGCACTAGAGAAAAATGCCTGAGTTGGCGTGAGAAATTAAATTATGAGACGAAAATTAACGAACAACAAAGTACCCTAAATTTTAGTGGTAAATTTAGTCGAAAATGTAAAGTCAAGGAGCTAGATTTAGCTATGCTAGATTGGCAAACATATTTTTATCATACTTTTAAACAGAAATGGATTGATAATGGTGGTTGGTTTAATGGATCTTTTGTTAATTCTTCTGCAGCATTAGACGATAATAGGTTGCTGACCAGTCATTATTCAGAATCACTCGCCAACCTTATTCGAGACACCAATAAATACAGTTTAAATTTAATGTCTAGGAATCTAATGCTGACAATAATTGCCAATGAAAATTATTTCCAGCCAACAGAGGTGATGGTTAATTCATATATAAAAAATTGGCTAGTTGAACATCAAATAGATAGTGAGGGATTGTTTATTGATAATGGGGCAGGGCTATCAAGAAATATTAAGATAAGCGTTAATCAGTATTTAATGATTCTTCAAAGCATATATTATGATCCGATGATGCCTGAAATGATTTCTTCATTTCCGATAGCTGGAATTGATGGAACATTAAAAAAAAGAATGAAGAATTCCCCTATTAAGATGAATGGACATTTTAAGACAGGCTCAATGAACGAGGTTAGTGCTATGGCAGGGTTTTTCATAAATAATGACAAGGAAATGAATATTTTTGTATTTATGATGAACGGAAAAAAAGCAAATATGTCTCAAAATTTTCAAGAAGCACTAATTGAATCTTTTTTTTAATAATTTAAGGATAATTTAATATGGTAAAAATATTGCTAATCACACTAATGACATCGTTAGTGGTAAATGCCGCTAATGCAATTGAAATTAATTTAAAGGAAGAAATAAAAATGGAAAAAAAAATTACAGAATTAATTAAAAATGATATTAAATTAGGTGAGGGACGAGAAGCAGAAAAAGGACTATCTGTTACTGTTCACTATACTGGATGGCTTCATGATGCTGAAGAAAAAGATGGTAAAGGAAAAAAATTCGATAGCTCTCTTGATCGCCAAGAACCTTTTAAATTTATATTGGGTGTTGGTCAAGTAATTAAGGGATGGGATGAAGGAGTTAATGGTATGAAAATTGGTGGACAGAGGCTTATCTCCGTTCCTTCAGACATGGGGTATGGAAGTAGGGGTGCTGGTGGGGCAATACCTCCAAATGCTGACCTAATATTTGATGTTAAATTGCTAGGAATTGACTAAATGCAGGTAAAAGTAAAATGGGTTAATGGCGTATGCTTTGTTGGTGAGTCGGAATCAAGTCACTCGATAAAAATGGATGGTCCTTCTGAGGTCGGCGGCCTGAATAAAGGTATGCGACCTATGGAGGTCTTGCTAATTGGTATGGGTGGCTGCACCTCGTTCGATGTAGTGACCATTTTAAAAAAATCGAGGCAAAAAATTGTGGATTGTGAAGCATTAATATCAGCAGATCGATCTCAAAATATTCCAAAGATTTTCACAAAAATACATATTCATTTTGTTGTAAAAGGAGACCATTTAGATAAAGAAGTTGTTGATAGAGCGATTAAGCTATCAGCAGAAAAGTATTGCTCCGCCACAATTATGCTTAGCAAGTCGGTTGAGATTACTCACGATTTTGAAATTATAGATGTATCTAGTTAGGTTATTTAATAATGTTAATTTTTAGAGCTTCTCCATTCTCAATGACATCCAAAAGTCGATCTATATTTGGATGTTTTCCGGGATAATTTTTAGCTTCTTCGCTGTGCTCAGAATATAACTCAATTCCTTTTAGCGCAGCATCCATACTCAATTCATCGAATATTAAGCTTAAGTGGTGATAAAGTTTTATTGATCCAAGGCTGCCTGGTATGTTTTCAATTGTGCCAACAATCTCTCCGACCTTGTTAGTTAGTATTATTTTTTTAACATGTGAAGCATCTTCAAATGTTTCAAGTGTATCTTTAAATTTATGCATATATTATTTAGACTTTATAGGTTATTTTGGTCATTATTTTTGATGCTACACCCATTATCTTCTTAATTGCATTTGGTAAATCAACTCCACCCATTTCTACTGCAGATATTTTGTGAGCTTCTTCTTCTTCTTGCATTGATTTGATTATCTTGAGTGTTTTCTTATCCGAAGGATTGAGTTTTTTAATATGTGACTCAAGATGAAGCGCAACCTGACTTTCAGTCTCTGAAAGAAAGCCTAGGTTATATTTCTCGTCGACAATACTTGCTATTGCACCAATGCCAAATGAGCTTATATATAAAAATGGATTAAGTTTACTTTTTGAGCCATTTAACTCATTTATTCTAGATTCACACCATGCAAGATGGTCAATTTCCTCTGAGGCGGCTTGCGTTAACTTATTTTTAATGTCTTTATTTTTATTGAAAAAAAGCTGACCGCGATATAAGCCTTGCGCACAAATCTCTCCGGAGTGATTTACTCGCATATATTTAGAGTGAATTTTTTTATCTAAAGCGCTTAGTGATGTTGATTCAAGAATATCCTTATCAGGTCTGTCACGATTCTGCTTAGGAGCGGTATTCAATGTTTTGAGTCCTCTATCTATCTCAATTAGTATCCGGTCAATCATAGGAATTTAATTATTTAGTATTGAAGTTTTGATTTTATACTTAGCCCAAAAAAAAGTATATTTTTTATTAAAATGGGCTTAATTTTTTTGGTATAAGTCTATTCCTTTGAGAATATTAAGTGCCTCGTTGAATTGTTTGTCATCTTTACCACCTAATTCAATCGGCTTAAAGCTTCTTAATGCCTCACCCCCATCGCTTGTTGGTGCATCAATAGAAGGTTTAACATCTGAATTTTCTTCTTCTTTGCTCCCTTTGCTGTCTTGTGGGTTAGACAAGGTATTTGTTAAATCAGCCTCTCTAATGGCAAGAAATTCACTTCCATCCTTGACAATTATGTCAGGATCAATTCCTTTACCTTGTATTGACCTGCCGTTAGGGGTGAAGTACCTAGCGGTAGTTAATTTAATTGCCGTGCCGTTGTTCATGGGTAATATTGTTTGAACAGACCCCTTACCAAAACTGCGAGTACCAACTATTAATGCTCTCTTATGATCCTGCAAAGCTCCTGCAACAATTTCTGATGCTGATGCTGAGCCATTATTTATTAGAACAACTAATGGAGTATCTTGGATATCTTTAGGTAGTTTTTTCATGTAATTATTTTTATTGGGATTGTCTTGAATAAAATTTTCTGGAGCAGTTGTGAGATTCATCCTTGAGTCTTTCGCCCTTCCTTCTGTATAAACCACTAATTGATTTTCTTTCAGAAATGCTGCAGACACTGCAACTGAAGAATTCAAAAGACCTCCAGGATTATTTCTCATATCAAGAATGATTCCATTAAATGCAAACTTATTTTCTTTTCGAAGCCTTGTTAATGCTTTTGCTAAGTCTTGCCCAGTTCTTTCTTGAAACTGTGTGATTCTTACATAAGCATAGTTAGGCTCAATTATCTTTGACTTTACACTTTTAGTTTTAATTTTTGCTCTAATAACCGTTAAAAAGAATGGGGCATTACTACCCTTTCTAATTATCTGAAGTTTGATTGATGTGTTAGGTTTGCCTCGCATTAATTTAACTGCTTCATTAAGAGAAAGTCCTTTCACAGACGTCTCATCTAGTTTGATAATAAGATCACCACTTTTTAATCCTGCTTGATATGCAGGCGTATCTTCTATGGGAGAGATAACCTTTACGAAACCATCTTCCATACCTACTTCAATTCCTAACCCACTAAATTCACCTGAGGTTCCTGACTGAAGATCTTTAAAATGATCAAGGTCTAAAAATGTAGAATGAGGGTCTAATCCAGATAACATTCCAGTAAGCGCTTTATTTATTAGCTTCTTGTCCTCTATTTCTTCTACATAGTCTGATTTAACTTTTCCAAAAACTTCGGCAAAAATTCTCAGTTCGTCAATAGGTAGATTGGATATGTTTGTTTTTCCAGCAAATACTGGTAGATTGATACTGATAAGTAGGCCTATAATGCAGCCACCAAATATAAGGCTTATTTTTTCAAATTTAGATCGCATGTAAACTCTTTATAAATAATTAAATTAACTGACTATCAGAATATACCTTATATTCACCGCCTAGAAAATTGGAAACTACCCAAATGATAAAAAAATATATTATTACTATAAATTTTTGCACCAAATGTGGATGGCTTATGCGAGCGGCATGGATGGCACAAGAGATCATCAATACTTACATCAAAGACATCCAATCACTTAATTTAGTTCCTGGGGAAGATGGTAAGTTTGAAATTTTTTGTGATAAACAAGCCATATTTCTAAGGCATGAAGAAGGAAAATTTATTGAGATAAAAGAAATAAAGAAGCGAATCAGAGATGTTATAGATCCAGAAAGGTCGCTAGGCCATATTGATCGAAAGACTAAGCAATGAAGAATGATTTAATTATAGATGAAATATTTAGTGATGATGGGGCCTTACATGAGGTTATTCCTGATTATCGAAAAAGATCTGAGCAACTAGATATGTCAAAAGCTGTTAACGCAACTATACAACAAAAAAATTCATTGATTGTAGAGGCTGGAACGGGGGTGGGAAAAACTTTTTCGTATTTAGTTCCGGCATTAATAAACGGTGGAAAAGTTGTTATTTCAACAGCCACTAAGAATCTACAAGACCAACTATTCTTAAAAGATATCCCAACCATAAGGGACGCATTAAAAATTCCTGTAAAGATTAATATCCTTAAAGGAAGGTCTAACTATATTTGTCAGTTAAGAATGGAAAACTCACTAATTGAAGGGCAGTTTTTTAATAGAGAAGATGCATCATTCATAAAAAAAATTAAAACTTTCTCAGACCATTCTAATACGGGCGAAGTATCTGAAATAAATGATATTCCTGAAAATTCTACAATTTGGCCCTCAGTTACCTCAACAAAAGAAAATTGTTTAGGCCAAAATTGTGAATTTGCTAAATCATGCTTCTTAATTAAAGCAAGAAAAGAGGCTCTTGCAGCAGAAGTTCTGATTGTTAATCATCATTTATTCTTTGCTGATTTTATTCTAAAGGATGAAGACGTCTCGGAGATACTTCCTGCTGCAGATACAGTTATATTTGATGAGGCTCATCAAATCCCGGATGTTGGCTCAATTTTTTTTGGTGATAATTTTTCAACTATACAAATCCTTAATTTAATTCAAGACATTCAATTATCTTTCAAAAATATAGCTAAAAACTTAGAAGAATTAGACGTTATCTGTAAAGATATTTTGATATTTATAGTTGAGCTAAGAAATTACCTTGATTCTCGCAATGATCGAATCTCATATAATAAAATACCAAATAAACAAGAATTCACCCAGAAATTAGAAGAGGTAATCGATGAGATCGGTAAATTAAACAAATTTATAGATTTACATAAAGACCAAAGTCCAGAAATGATAAAGTTGTCTGAAAGAATTAAATCTCTAGTTAATATTACGCAGATTTGGAGAGTAAATGATAGTAATGACTACGTTTATTGGCTAGATGTCTTTGCCAAGTCAATTCAATTTAATATTACCCCTATTAGTATCTCGGATCAGTTTAAAAAGCTTCAAGATAAAACTAAGGCTTCATGGATTTTTACATCAGCCACATTAGCAGTTAATGACAGCTTTGAACACTTTCAAACTATGATGGGGCTTGAGGAAGCTTCAACATTACTGCTTAAAAGCCCATTTAATTACAATGAAAATGCTTGTCTTTATGTTCCGACGGATATGCCAGAGCCAAACACAGAGATGTTTAATCTAGCTTTAATTAAAAAAGTTTTTCCTTTAATTCTTGCAGCAAAAGGCAGAACATTCATTCTCTCAACAAGCATTAAGTCAATGAATGAAATAACATCTTTTCTCAAAGATGAATTCGGAAAAATATATATTGAATTTCCAATACTAACTCAGGGAATGGCCCCAAAAAATATGTTGCTAGATCAATTCAAATCTCATGGTAATGCAGTCTTAGTAGGATCATTAAGTTTTTGGGAGGGAATTGATGTTCGTGGGTCAGCATTATCGTTAGTTATTATTGATAAACTCCCCTTTCAGTCTCCTGGGGACCCTGTCTTTGAATCAAAAATTAATATGTTGAAGGCTAAAGGAGGTAATCCATTTATGAGCTTACAGTTACCTCAGGCAATTATTACTCTTAAACAGGGTGCAGGGCGATTAATTAGGGATGAGTTTGATAAAGGGGTATTAATGATTTGTGACTTGAGAATTATAAATAAGCCTTACGGGAAGAGAATTTGGAGAAGTCTACCGGCCTTTAAAAGGACTCGGGATGAAAATGAGGCGATTGATTTTTTAAAAAGATTATAATATATTAAATGCAAATACTTTCTATAGATACATCAGGACAAATAATATCAATTGCGATTCTAAGAAAGGATGTAATTGAGCTATCAGAATATCCATCAGGTAAAATAAATTCCGAAAAGATTCTCCCTGAGATTCGAGCAATGATGTCTCGCCTGTCCATAAATTTCTGTGATCTAAATGGGATAGCATTTGGGGCGGGACCAGGCTCCTTCACAGGCATTCGAATAGCATCTGGAATTGCATATGGTATTGCTTATAGTCTTAATATTCCAATTGTAGGGATTAATACACTCGAAGCATTGGCGACATTATCTAATAATAATTACTGTATTTCTTGTATAGATGCAAGAATGAATCAGGTTTATATTGGGGCTTATCAGTTAAATAATGGATGCATTACTACAATTACTGAGCCGGGCTTATATGACCCAGAAACATTGCCTGATATAAATGTTCCTGAGGCAACAATTATTGGGTCAGGAGTGCTAGCCTACAAAAATCAATTAGCAAAAAAATATAAAACTGTGAACCATAATTTTATTGAGAAAGAATACCCACTGGCGGGTGTTATTGGGAAATTAGCACTACCTAGAATGAAGGAAAATTTCGATTTAGATCAAGCTAAACCAATTTATATTAGAAATAAGGTTGCTCAAACAATCCTTGAGCGCAATTTATAAATTTTTCTAAAGTAAATTATTTTAATGATGGATTATTCAAAAATTAAATGTTGTGATGTAAAGCTATCTGATTTAAATCAGATAGTAGCAATTGAAAATAGCTCACATTTCTCACCATGGTCAAAAAAAAGTTTCGAAGGCTCTATTAGAGCAAAAAATGTATTTAAAATTTTTTTAGAAAAAGAAAAAATTATTGGTTATTACATTGCATTAATTGCTCAAGATCAATGTGAGCTTATTAATATAACTGTTATAAAAAGAAACCAAAATCTAGGAATGGGAAATTTTTTTCTTAAACATTTAATTTATTTTTGTAAGGTTCGTAAAGTTGCTAATATGTTTCTTGAGGTAAGGGTTTCAAATATTGCGGCAATAAGGCTTTATGAGAAGAATGGTTTTAATGAGCTAGGAATTAGAGATAATTACTATAAAACCTTACATGGAAAAGAAGATGGTTTATTAATGGGGTATACGTTTGACTGATAAATTAGAAAATTCTTTGGTTCTAAAAGAGCTAGGATTTGATTCTGTTTGGCTTTTAAAGGAAAAAACTCAAGAAGTAGAAAAAATCTACCATGCTTATACTTTGAATTTAACTGACTGTAATATTTTATTCGTTGCCAGTTCAAATATTACCTCGGAGGTCGAAGAGGGTAGCTTATTCAAGAATATTGCATTGTATCTTCACAACCAATCTATAAATGAAACATTAAAACTCTCATTAAGTCTAGACCGTATTAAAATTAAAGAGACTATTAAATCATCTAAATTCGATCATCTTTTTCTACTTTGTACCCAATTAGATTTTTTAGATAAAGAATATCAATTAGCAAATAAAAATAAAGTATTCTTATCGGTACCGCTTAGTAAAATAATTCAAAATTCAGAGTTAAAACAAAAGTTGTGGCATGATATTCAGGTGTTATTAAATAAAGTAAACGAACAATAGGTAATAAAAATGAAAGCGTCTAATTTTTACATTTCAACTCTTAAAGAAGCCCCTGCGGAAGCTGAGCTAATTAGCCATCAATTAATGATTAGAGCGGGCCTCGTTAAAAGATTAGGCGCTGGCCTTTATAGTTGGATGCCGATGGGACTGAGGGTGCTAAAAAAGATAGAGGCAATTATTCGAGAAGAAATGAATAAGGCAGGTGCAATCGAATTATTAATGCCGGCAATTCAACCATCTGATTTATGGAAAGAAACTGGGCGTTGGGATGTTTTTGGTCCGCAGATGTTAAAAATAAATGATAGGCATGATCGATCTTTTTGTTTTGGACCCACTCATGAGGAAGTTATTACTGATATTGTTCGAAATGAAATTAATAGCTATAAGCAACTACCAATTAATTTTTATCAAATACAAACAAAATTTCGCGATGAGATTCGACCAAGATTTGGGGTCATGAGAGCTAGAGAGTTTCTTATGAAAGATTCGTATTCTTTTCATTCAAATGCTGACTCTCTAAAAGACACTTATGAAAAAATGTATAAAACCTATACAGCAATTTTTGACAGAATTGGATTGAAATTTAGAGCAGTACAAGCAGATAATGGGGCAATTGGTGGCGATGGATCACATGAATTCCATGTTCTGGCAGAGTCGGGTGAGGATGAAATTGTATATGATGAGGCAAGTGACTTTGCAGCCAATATTGAGGTAGCAAAAAATCTTCCAGACAAAGATAAGTTAAAGACATGCAGAGGAATTGAAGTTGGACATATCTTCCAGCTTGGGACAAAATATTCTGAAGCAATGAAAGCAGAATTTATTGATGAGCAAGGCCAATCTAAACCAATGATGATGGGTTGTTATGGTATTGGAGTTTCAAGAATAGTTGCTGCAGCAATTGAACAACAAAATGATGAAAAAGGAATTATTTTTCCTTCATCAATCTCCCCTTTTGAAATTATACTGACTCCTATTGGCTACGATAAGAGCGACCTAGTAAATAAATCAACAAATGATATATACAGTCATTTGATTGAGAATGGCATTGACGTGTTACTTGATGACCGAGGATTTCGACCAGGAGTGATGTTTAGCGAATCAGAACTATTAGGGATACCTCACAGGATAACTATCAGTGAAAAAACACTAGCAGAAGATAAGCTAGAATATAAGCATAGAGCTAGCCCCGAATCGGAGTACATTGCATTAAATTCAATCATTAAAAAATTACAAGAATACTAGCTCAAAACTTTGAAAGCGTAATAGGTCCCAAACTCACCTTCTGAATCTATGTATAGAAAATAATACCCATTTAGTGTGTAGCCCAATCCATTAAAATGATTCTTTGACCTTATTTTTAAATTACCAGGTATTTTACTTGCTCCTTTGTAATTTCCTTTTATGTCGTAGACCAAGAACCGTTTGTGGTCGACATCCAATAAAATAAACTCTTCTTCAGTCCTACCAGTGAAAGCGATAAAGCTATCTGCAACATCATGGTGCTCTACTTTTGGTGTTTTAAAATCTAATTTAATGTCATTTATAAGCTGGTAATTTTCAGCGCTAATAGAAAAAACAGAGTTTGTTCTTTCTTGCTTTGCATAATAAATATTACGATTGGAATCATATGAGGGCATTGTTGAGGCGCTTCCAAATGCAGGAGAAGAATTTGCAATAGTATCTGATTTTCCAGTTAGCAGACCTTGCTCATCTAATGCCAGAGAAAAAATTCCCGTCATTGGAGCAAATCCTGCAGCGCTAGATATATTATAGGTAATAGTTTCTAGCTTTGATGTCTTTTCATTGAAGTAGATAGAGCGGTTATCAAATCCTGCACGCGTTGATTCAATATATTTACCATTTTCATCAAATGTATGAATTAATGATTTTGAAATAGG
>Ga0209709_10003516_pt1 | contig 12958 bp, 10 predicted proteins | sample ArcticOcean_MG_C_2_FD_187435 | JGI IMG/M metagenome (GOLD analysis project Ga0209709, IMG submission 187435) | Marine microbial communities from western Arctic Ocean - ArcticOcean_MG_CB4_136 (SPAdes) (version 2) | ecosystem: Environmental > Aquatic > Marine > Oceanic | place: Arctic Ocean... | reverse complement strand
ATCATATTTGCTTTTTCTGCAACCTTCTTGTTTCAATTTGCTTTTATTAAATTAATTAGTGGCGCTCTACTTTTATGGATTGTTAACGAACTTAGACAAGATTTATTTACAGTTAAGAAGATAAAATCACCAACAAAAAAATCAAAAGAACCATCTTTTATGAGTGGAGTTTATAAAGTTTTGATGGCTGATATTATTCTGAGTTTTGACAACGTTTTAGGAGTGGCTGGAGCAGCTAAAGGAAATTACCCTTTATTAATTTTTGGTTTGTTTTTATCTGTAGTTTTAATAGGAGCAGCTGCATCATATTTTGCAAAATATATTCAAGATCATAAATGGGTAGGTTATGTGGGCTTGATAGTAATTTTACTAGTTGCAATTCAGCTAATTATTGGTGGTTTAATAGACTACAAAGTTCTAACAATTAATGAACCTTTTTCTCGTTGGTTTTAAAATATAGTTTTCTTAGAAATGGAGTAATTTACAAGATTAGACTTAGCTTCTATATTAAGTTTGTATAATTCTGATTTTCCTAATTCTCTTAAACTTTGCACGTGATCTAAAAATCTCTCAGATTCTTTATAATCAATAATATCTTCTGTTAGTGTTTTAAACTTACGAATATAATCTTCTCTTTGAAAAGGTGTATTTCCACTGGGGTGTGCGTCGGCTACACTTAGCTTAGTTTTAATTTTTGATCCATTTTTCATTTGAATTATAACTTCTCCTCCAAAACATTTTTTTTTAGGATTTGGGTCATGATATTTTTTTGTCCACTTTTTATCTTCATGAGTTTCAATCTTTTTCCACAAATTAATTGTGCTTTCTTTATTTGCTCTTTGGGTAGTATAAGAATTAATGTGATGCCATCTTCCATCTTCTAGGGCTACAGCAAAAATATACATTATAGAATGATCCAATGTTTCTCTGGAAGAGTTTGGGTCCATCTTTTGTGGATCCTTTGCGCCTGTTCCTATCACGTAATGAGTATGATGGCTTGTATAAATTTTAATTTTTTTTATATCAGAAATATTTTTTATTTTTTTATTTAAATTTATTGCCAAATCTATCAAAGCTTGCGATTGATATTCGGCAGAGTGTTCTTTTGTATAAGTTTCTAATATAGCTTTTTTTTCTTCGTTAATATTTGGCAGTGGAACAATATATTTAGCTTTCTTTCCAGATAATACATAAGCTATCACGCTGTCTTCACCTTCATATATTGGGCTTGGTGAACTCTCTCCTCTCATTGCTCTATCTACTGCTTCTATAGATAATTTTCCTGCATGCGCAGGTGCAAAAGCTTTCCAACTTGAAATTTCTCCTTTTCTTGATTGTCTTGTTGAAATTGTTGTGTGTAAAGCTTGTTGAATTGATTGATAAATTATTTCTGTATCAAGTTTTAACAATGATCCAAGTCCAGCCGCAACACTAGGGCCTAAATGTGCAATATGATCAATCTTATGTTCGTGAAGACAAATTCCCTTAACTAAATTTACTTGAACTTCATAACCTGTTATTATGCCTCTTATTAAATCGACTCCTGATAATTTTTTTTGTTGTGCCACTGCTAAGATAGGAGGAATATTGTCACCTGGATGACTATAATCAGCAGCTAAGAATGTATCATGGAAATCTAGCTCTCTTACTGCTGTTCCATTCGCCCAGGCAGCCCATTCACAATGGAACCTCTTGCTTGAATTTACTCCAAATATAGTCGCTCCACTTTCTCTTGGATGAGCAACAGCCATATCCCTTGCAGAAATTACAGCTTTTCTTTCTGTTGACGCTATAGCAACAGCTGCATTATCAATTAATCTATTAATAACCATTTCAATAGCTTTTTCGTTTAAAGGTGCGTTGTCAGAAGCTATTTCAGCAATCTTCCATGCCAGCTGATCTTCTTTTTTTAGTCTTAATTTAGAAGGATAAACTTTAACTTTAATATTTCTCAAATTTTTTCAATCTTACAGCATATTCCTTAAAACGTACTGCAAGATACCTCCATGTTTATAATATTCAATTTCGTTAGCTGTATCAATTCTACATAGTAATTTAATTTTTTTAATTGTCTTATCTGAATATTTTATTTCACAATCAATTTCCTCTCTAGGACCTATTCCTTTTTCAATATCTATAATTGTAAACAATTCAGAACCTATAATATTTAATTTTTTCCTATCAAAACCTTCTTTAAATTGTAAAGGAAGTACACCCATACCAATTAAATTTGACCGGTGTATGCGTTCAAAACTTTCAGCTATTACAGCTTTTACTCCTAGTAGTTTTGTGCCTTTTGCCGCCCAGTCTCTAGATGATCCTGTTCCATACTCTTTTCCAGCAACAACTATTAAATCAGTTTTTCTTTTTTTATATTCAATAGCAGCTTCGTATACGCTAACAACTTTTTCTTCAGGATATATCTTGGTAAAGCCTCCTTCAGTGTTTGAAACTATTTCATTTCTTATTCTAATGTTTCCAAAAGTTCCCCTCATCATCACTTCATGATTTCCTCTTCTAGCACCATAGGAGTTAAAATCTTTCTCTTGTACTTGTCGCTTCATAAAATAATCACCTGTTGGACTATCTTTTTTAATAGATCCAGCTGGTGAAATATGATCTGTAGTAACTGTATCTCCTAAAATTAGTAGGGGTCTAGCGTCAGAAATTTTTTTAAATCCTTCGGGTTTTTCTGTCATATTTTCAAAGAATGGAGGTTTTTTTATATACGTAGATGCTTCATTCCAATCATAAATGCTACTTTCAGAAGTTTTGATATCTCTCCAATATACTGGTCCTTCATATATATTCGAGTATCTTTTTTTAAACATGTCTGCATTTATTGACGTTAAAATTAAATCTTCTATTTCCTTATTGCTTGGCCAAATATCCTTTAAGAAGATTGATTTACCATTTTTATCTTTACCTAGCGCCTCTTTATATAAATCAACATTCATAGAACCAGCTAAAGCATAAGCAACTACTAAAGGGGGAGATGCTAAGTAATTTGCTTTAACATCAGGATTTATTCTACCTTCAAAATTTCTATTTCCAGATAAAACAGAAACTGCATATAAATTTCCTTTTTTTATAGCTTGAGATATATTTTGATCAAGTGGACCCGAATTACCTATGCAAGTAGTGCAGCCATACCCTACAAGATTAAATCCCAATTCATCTAAATATTTATTTAAACCTGCTTTTTCAAGATAATCAGTAACAACTTGAGAGCCAGGAGCTAATGAAGTTTTAACCCAAGGTTTAACAATTAAGCCTTTTTCTATTGCTTTTTTTGCGACCAATCCTGCTCCAATTAAGACTGCTGGATTAGATGTATTTGTGCATGATGTAATTGCTGCAATAACAACATCACCATCTTTTAATTTAAAATTTTTCCCAGAAACATTTTCTTCTTTAGATGAAATTCTTTTTGTGCTTTCTTTAAAGTTTTGAGCAAATAGTTTTGCAGCTTCGGTTAATAAAACTTTATCTTGAGGTCTTTTTGGTCCAGCAATGCTAGGGACAACACTTGACATGTCTAACTCTAGCGTGTCTGAAAATACAATATCATTGTCTGCCCACAAGCCTTGTTCTTTTGAATACTTTTCTACAAGAGAAATGATTTTTTCATCTCTTCCTGAAAATTTTAAATATTTTAAGGTTTCTTCATCAACTGGAAAAAATCCACAAGTAGCTCCATACTCTGGTGCCATATTAGCAATGGTTGCTCTATCAGCTAGTGAAAGATTTCTTAAACCTTCACCGTAAAATTCCACAAATTTTCCTACTACTCCTTTTTTTCTTAACAATTGAACGATAGTAAGAACTAGATCAGTTGCTGTTGTGCCTTCAGAAAGTTTATTATTAAGTTTAAATCCAACAACTTCAGGTATCAACATTGATATTGGTTGCCCCAACATTGCGGCTTCAGCTTCAATTCCTCCAACTCCCCAACCAAGCACTGAAAGGCTGTTAACCATTGTTGTATGACTATCGGTTCCAACAAGCGTGTCAGGATAAGCATAAACATCTCCGTCACTTTCAGATGACCAGACAACTTTTGATAAGTACTCAAGATTAATTTGATGGCAAATACCAGTTCCAGGCGGAACTACTCTAAAATTATCAAACGCTTTCTGTCCCCATTTTAAAAAAGAATATCGTTCTCCATTTCTTGAGAATTCTTTTTCTACATTTTGCTTAAAAGAATCTTTTGATGCATAAGCATCTACCATAACTGAATGGTCAATAACTAGGTCAACAACAGATAAAGGATTAATTTTGCTTGCATCTTTATTTTTAGATTTTACTGCATCACGCATAGCTGCAAGATCAGCAATCGCTGGTATTCCCGTGTAATCTTGCATTAACACTCTAGTTGGCCTATATGCAATTTCTGTACTTGATTTTTTATTTTTAAGCCAATTCTTTATAGCTAGTATTTGTTCTTGTTTGACTGTTTTGTTATCTTCAAATCTTAATAGGTTTTCCAATAGAATCTTTAATGACTTTGGTAACTTTGAAATTCCAGTTAATCCTGATTTTTCAGCTTCTTTAATACTAAATATTTTATATACTTTATTATCTATTTTTATTTTTTTTAAAGATTTAAAAGAATTTTTACTATTTATTTTCATATTTTTAAATAAATAAGTATAACACAAACAACTAACGAAAGGGACATTGCGTAATTAAATCGTTGAATAAATTTCTTATTTTCAGCAAATCTTTTAAGAAATTTTCCTAATAAACACCAGCTTGTTATGCTTGTTATCGCACAAAAAAAAGAAACTGTTATAACTACCACTGAATGAAACATATAGCTTTCACCTAACTCTACAAATAGCGATATACTCGTAATTGCTGCAAATACTCCTTTTGGATTTATAAATTGGAAAATAAATGTATCAAAAAATTTAACAGGGTTTTTAATTGTTTTTTCTCGAACTTGATTTTGGAAAGAAATTTTATAAGCTAAGTAGATTAAAAAAACCGAACTTAAAACTTTTATAATATTTTTTAGTATAGGATAAGAGTTAAATATAATATTCAATCCTCCAGCAGCTAAACTTATAAGAATAGTATAACCAAAAGTTACACCTAAAATTAAAGGTATAGATTTTTTTATACCAAAATTAAAACCTGAATAAGATCCTATTATATTATTGGGTCCAGGAGTAAAAGCGGCAGCAATACTAAAAAATATTAATGGAACTAACTGAGGATACATTTTGATGGTTTAAGCTATTTCTAAACCATTTTCAACTTTTTGTGATGGATGCACTAATACAACTTTTCCATCCTTTTCTATTGCACCTAAAATAAGAACTTCAGAAACTATTCCCGCAATATTTTTTTTTGGAAAATTGCAAACTCCTATTATTTGTTTACCTACCAAATTTTGTTCATTGTAGTAATTAGTAATTTGTGCAGATGATTTTTTAATACCTATAATTCTGCCAAAATCAATCTCTACAACTAGTGAAGGTTTTCTTGCCTTTTCATTTTTTTTAACGCTTAGTACTGTTCCAATTTTAATCTCTACTTTAGTGTAATCTTCAAAGGTTATTTCTTGTTTCATAGGAATAATGTATAATATCTTTTTATTTAAATGACCATGCAAAAAGACATTATTGAAGAAGTGTTTCCGGAAACTTTAAGGATTTTATCAGAATTAATAAAATTTCAAACGGTTTCTGGAACTTCTAATATTGCATTAATAGAATACTGTGAAAAAAAGTTAGAAGTGTTGGGTGCTAAGTCATTTAAAACTTTTGATAACAGAAAATTAAGAGCAAATTTATTTTCAACTATAAATGGCAAACAAAAACCAAATGAAGGTGGAATAATTTTGTCTGGTCACACAGATGTGGTTCCAGCCTCGGTGAAAGAATGGTCTTCCGACCCTTTTATTGCGAGCGAAAGAGATAACAAAATATTCGGGCGAGGTTCTTGTGATATGAAAGGATTTATTGCTTGTACTCTAGCTTTAGCTCCTTATTTTGCTTCAGAAAATTTAAAAAAACCAATCCATTTTTCATATACTTATGATGAAGAAACTGCGTGCCAAGGTGCTCCTGTAATGTTAGAAGAACTAAAAAAGAGAAAAATTAATTGTTCAATATGTATAGTTGGAGAACCAACTAATATGAAAGCTATACAAGCTCATAAAGGATGTTATGAATATTCTACTCATTTTTTTGGTTTAGCTGGACACAGTTCTGCTCCTGATAAAGGTGTTAACGCCATAGAGTATGCCACTAGGTTTATAAATAAACTTACGGAACTTAGAGAAGAACTTAAAAAAAGAGAGCCAAAAAATTCAGTTTTTACTCCACCTTATACAACATTGCAAATTGGAAAAATAAAAGGTGGAATTGCAAGAAATGTGATTGCGGACCAGTGCGTTGTCGATTGGGAATTAAGACCAGTTGTTTTTGAAGATGGCGTATTTGTTAATCAAACTATGGACAAGTATGTTAAAGATATTTTATTACCTGAAATGAAAAAAACTCATCCAAAATCTAATATTAGAAAAGAAATTATTGGTGAAATAATTGGGTTTGATAAAGAAGAAAAATCTGAAGCTGTTAATTTGATTTGTAATTTAACTGGAGACAACACAAGAGATGTCGTTTCATTCGGTACTGAAGCTGGTTTGTTCCAAGAGCTAGGTATCAGCACCGTAGTATGTGGTCCAGGTTCAATTGATCAAGCTCACAAAATAGATGAATATGTAAGTTTCGATGAATTAAAATTATGTTTAAAAATGCTTGTTGATCTTAAAGAACGAATAAAAAATTAAACTTTACATTTGGCAAACAAATTTGTTAATTCATATACAATCGTAGCGGCAGCTAGTGAAGTTATTTCAGCATGATCATAAGCTGGTGAAACTTCAACAACATCTGCGGATATTAGTTTTAATCCTGAAAGTCCTCGAAGTACATTTACGATTTCTCTAGTTGTCATTCCACCTATTTCAGGGGTGCCTGTGCCTGGAGCGTGAGAAGGATCTAAAACATCAATATCTATAGATAAATAAAGAGGATTATTTCCTACTCTATCACGAATTCGTTTAACAATTTTATCTATTCCTTCTGTTTGAAATTCATCACAATGGATGATTTTAAAACCAAATTCAGCATCATTTTTTAAATCTTCTCGACTATATAGTGGTCCTCTTATACCTACATGCATTGATGAGTCTTCTAAAAACAATTTTTCTTCTCTAGCTCTACGAAAAGGTGTGCCATGCGTATATGGAGCTCCAAAATAAGTATCCCAGGTGTCTAGATGAGCATCAAAATGAACTAATGCAACGGGTCCATTATTTTTATGATTAATTGCACGCAGTAAAGGTAATGCTATTGTATGATCACCTCCCATGCTTATAATTCCTCCAACTTTATTTAATAAATCTTTTGCAGCTTTTTCAATTTGTTCAACAGATTTACTTATATCAAACGGGTTACAGGTAATATCTCCAGCATCTGCTACCTGCTGTTCTAAAAAAGGTTCAGAATCGTATGCCGGATGATAATTTGTTCGTAAATGTCTGGAAGCCTGTCGGATGCTTTGTGGGCCAAATCGTGCCCCTGGACGATAACTAGTACCACCATCAAACGGAATGCCGACTATTGCAACATCACAATAAGGCACATCTCTTAACTCTGGTAGTCGTGCAAATGTTGAAGAACCTGCAAATCTAGGAACTTTTGTTCCACTAACAGGCTGTATGGGAATTTTTTCTTTTTTTTTATTCATTTAATTATTATAATAGATAATATGTTAGTTATATACATTGTTGTAGCTTTATGGGCTGTTGGCGTAATTTCAGAGTAATTTAGTTTTGTAACTTAATCCCTCTAAGGCGTTCAGACCTTCTTCTTAACAACTCAACTGTTGTTAACAAAGCTATTGAAAGAAAAACCAAGCAAGTTGCCATGCATAAAATTACTGGACTTGTTTCTTGACGTAAACCTGCCCACATCTGCTTAGGTATTGTAATTTGTTCAACGCTTCCAACAAACATAACAACCACCACTTCATCAAAAGATGTAATAAATGCAAATAAAGCTCCTGAAATAACGCCTGGAAGAATTAAAGGCATAATAACTTTAAAAAATGTTCGCATTGTATCTGCACCTAAACTTTGTGATGCACGAATTAAATTAGTATCAAAGCCAGTTAAAGTTGCAGTAACTGTAATCACAACGAATGGTGTTCCTAGTGCAGTATGCGCAAGAATTAAACCTAGAAAAGTATGTGTTAATCCAATTTTAGAATAAAAGAAAAACATTCCAGCTGATGTAATAATTAATGGAACAACCATAGGGGAAATTAGTATTGCCATAATAGTACCTTTGAATGGCATATTTCGTCTGCTCAAGCCTAAGGCAGCAACGGTACCTAGAGAGGTTGCTAATAATGTAGCAGAAATTCCAATGATAAAACTATTTCTGGTTCCTAGCATCCATTTGTTACTAACAACCGTTGTATCTCCTATACTACTAATGCCAACCATTTGCCTGTACCATCTAAGAGACCAGGCCTCTGGCTCAAAATGCATAAATTCCCTAGTAAATTCAAAAAATGGAGAAGCGCTAAATGATAACGGAAGAATTATAAAAATAGGCGCAATTAAAAAGAAAAATACAAAACCGCAATAGGTTAAAAATGTATAGTAACCTATTCTTTGTCCTGTTGTTGCGTACACTGGTAAAGCCATAATTATCCTAATTTAATATTTTCTATTCCAACCAATTTATTATAAACCCAGTATAAAACTGTCAGCACACCTAAAAGGATAGCTCCTAAAGCTGCAGACAAACCCCAATTTAAAGTTGTTTTTAAATGATAAGCAATCCAATTTCCTATCATCTGTCCGTCCTTACCACCAACCAACTCTGGTGTAATGTAGTATCCAATCGCAAGAATAAATACGAGCATACATCCAGCGCTAACACCTGGAATTGAATTTGGCATATATACTTTATAAAAAGCATGCAAAGGAGAAGCTCCAAGATTTAAAGCTGCTCTCATATAGTTTGGTGAAATTGTTTTCATGACACTGTACAAAGGCAAAACCATAAAAGGTAACAATATTTGCGTCATTACAATGACAGTTGCTGTTTGATTATACATTAGTGCAAAGCGGTTCTCATTTGAAATAATATGAGACATAACTAATAAATTGTTAAAAACACCTTTTTGTTGCAACATAATCATCCACGCTACAGTTCGAACAAGCAAGGATGTCCAAAATGGCAAAAGCACACATATCATTAAAAGATTGCTGTACTTTAAAGGTAGTGTAGCTAGTAAGTAAGAAATTGGATAACCCAAAATTAAACAAAAAAACATAACTAAAAAACTCACCTTAAATGTTTTAATCCATGTTTTATTATAAATTCGTCTATTTTCTTTCTGTCGAATAATCTCTTTGTCTGCATTATATTTTAAATCAATTGCATTTAAATAATATCCTGCAGTTGTTGGGTCAACCATTACCCCTATTGCTTTCCAATATTCCATGTTAGCCCATCTTTTATCGAAGGCAATCATTTGTTCTTTGTATGGGCCTTCTTCAATTTTTTTAAACTTACGTTTTGATTTTTTTAGTAAACTTTTCCAACCGGATTTTGCATAATTCATTCGGGTAGTAGCTTTACCTATACTATAGCCTGAGCCTTCTTTAATTTCAAAAAACATTGTTTCATAAAGCTCTTCGGATGGTAGGCCTTGCCTATCCCATTTTTTATACTTTTCAAAAGTTTTTGGGAAAACGGTATTTATATAACTATCATCAACACTTCTAAGAAGCATGTCTCCAATAGGAATTAAAAATGTAAAAAGTATAAAAAATAAAAGTGGTACTACTAAAAGAAAAGCTCTTATTTTATTTTTTCTTTCAGATTTTTGAAGGCTAACTTTTAGTGGAATTCCGTCTGTAGTTAAAATTGGTCCTGTAGTTGCTTCATTCATAATTTTATACCTTTAAACAAAAAAGGCGAGACTTGCATCTCGCCTTTTTAAAATATTACGAATTATTAGTTACCTTTCCAAACGCCATATCTTTCATTTACTTCAGCGCCATTATCAGCCCACCAAACTGGGTCAGCTATAATAGCTCTCTTAAGTACTTTCGGATGTGTTGGCATATGAGGCATAACATCAATATCACCACCATATTTTATGAACCAAGGTTCACCTTTTTTGATGATGGCAATACTAGATTTTCTCATAGGGCCATATGGAATGTATTTAGCTTGTTCAGCATTCGCTATTGCTGTCGAAGAGTGAGCCATAAAATCAAGTGCTTCAGCGGTATTTTTTCCACCTTTGATTGCTACAAGATATTCTTGCTCAAGAACTGTTGCATCCCAAATATATTCGAAGTCTTTGCCTTCAGAAAGGATAGCAGCACCAATTCTACCGTTGTATGCAATTGCCATAACAACTTCACCGCTTGATACTAATTCAAGTGGTTTAGAACCAGCTGACCAGAATACAACATGATCTTTAATTGTATCTAGTTTTGCAAATGCTCTGTCTATTCCTTCAGGAGTATTCATTACTTCGTATACATTTTTAGCCTTAACACCGTCAGCAACTAGTGCCATTTCGATTAAAGCGTTTCCCCATGTATGTATTCCTCTTTTTCCAGGAAACTTTTCAACATTAAAGAAATCTTTAATATTTTTTGGTTTCTTGCCTGGAAATGCACTTTTGCTATAAAACGCTGTGTATGCCCAAAAAATTTGCGGAACTACACAATCAGATACTGGTGCTACAACCATATCGTTAATGAATGAACTTTGGTCTACTTTTTCAAATAAGCCTTCATCACAACCAGTAATCGCTTGGTCTGGAAGTACGTCTACTACATCCCAAGTTACGTTTCCTGCTTCTACTTGTGCTTTGATTTCTCCAAGACCACCGTTGTAACTTTCAACAGTAATTTTAGTATCAGGATTCAAGCTAATATAAGTATCTACATAAGCTTTTTGTTGACTCGCTGTATAAGCTCCACCCCAAGATACGAACGTGATGTCTGCATATGATGATGCAGTAAATGCCATCGCGATCAATCCAAGGAAAGTAGCTTTTATAAGTTTTAACATAATTATCCCTCTTTATTGATTAATTATACGTATAAGGCTCTGATTAAAACATATTGAGAAAGTGCTGTAAAATAAAAAAAGAAGAAATTAACCTAGGTCTAGTGCCCTTGAATCACTGGCCTTCCATGAAAGTTTCACAGATGTTCCTTCTTTTAGGTTTGCGCCTTTATATGAATTTGGAACTTTTACAATAAATTGATTGTTGCCACAAACTTCAACTCTTGTTCGAATATGATCACCCAAATAAATTAACTCTTTTACTTTAGCATCAAAAGAGTTTTCAAAATTACCTTCTGATGAATTAATCTCAACTCTTTCTGGGCGCAATGATACAGTCGATAAATCTCCAACTGAATTAACGTTTATTTTCATTGATGTGATGTCATCACCTTTGTCAGTAGTTACAACACAATTTTTTCCATTAATAGATTTTACTTTTCCTTTAAGCTGATTATTCTCACCAATAAAATTAGCAACAAAAGCATTTTCAGGCTTTTCATACAAAATATTAGGAGATGATATTTGCTGAACTTTTCCGTCATTAAATACTGCAATGCGATTTGACATTGTTAAAGCTTCACTTTGATCATGTGTTACGTATACAACTGTTATTCCTATTCGTTCATGAATATGTTTTATTTCATATTGCATTTGTTCTCTAAGTTTCTTATCTAAAGCTCCCAGGGGTTCATCCATTAAAACTAATCTTGGTTCAAAAACTAAAGCTCTTGCTAAAGCAACACGTTGTTGTTGCCCTCCAGATAGTTGTAATGGCATACGGTTTCCGAATTCTCCCAGCTCTACCATATCTAAAGCTTTTTTTACTTTATCTTGAACATCAGATTTATTTAATTTTCTAACTTCTAATGGAAATGCAAGATTTTCATTAACTGTCAAATGTGGAAACAAAGCATAGTTTTGAAAAACCATTCCAATTCCCCTTTTATTAGGAGGAATTTTGTTAATAGCCTCTCCTTCTAAATATATTTCTCCACCTGTGGGTGTTTCAAATCCAGCCAACATCATTAATGTTGTTGTTTTGCCTGAACCAGATGGGCCAAGCATAGTAAGAAATTCTCCTTTTGGAATATCTAAGTTAAGATTTTTAACAACTAAGATTTCTCCATCATAGCTCTTATCGACTGTGTCAAATTTTACAAAACTTTTTGAAGTTGTCATAATTTTCAATTATTAAACATTTGTAAAAATTTATTTCAAGTTTTTTATCCTTTAATATGCAATTCCCTAGATAAATTGCAGAATAATTCTGATCCTTTTTCAGTCACTCTCACAGATTCGCTAGCTTCTACGCCCCACTCCCCAAATTGCATAACAGCAATCATATGAAAAGTAACATTAGGTTGTAAAACTGTTTTATCCCCTTTTGATATATTTAAGGTTTGTTCACCCCAGTCTGGTGGATAACCTATGCCTATAGAGTACCCTGTTCTAGATTCTTTTTTAATTCCATATTTGTCTAATACACCCCAAAATTTTTGAGCAACATCATCTGCAGTATTACCTGGTTTGGTTGCCAAAATACCAACATCTAATGCTTCATTCGTTGCTTTCATCGTGTCTATTTTTTTTTGGTTTTTTTCTCCTAAAAGGACTGTTCTAGCCATAGGGCAATGATATCTTTTATGAACACCGGATATTTCAATAATAGTTGCTTCTCCTTTAACAAATTTATCTTCCGTCGCTGTCAAATGCGAAGCAGATGTTCCTTTCCCTGTTGGCAGCAAAGTTGCGATACTAGCATAATCTCCACCAAACTCTGGTGTACCATTAAACAAAGATTTTTGAATATCTGCCACAGCATCACACTGCCT
>Ga0209709_10003515_pt1 | contig 12959 bp, 9 predicted proteins | sample ArcticOcean_MG_C_2_FD_187435 | JGI IMG/M metagenome (GOLD analysis project Ga0209709, IMG submission 187435) | Marine microbial communities from western Arctic Ocean - ArcticOcean_MG_CB4_136 (SPAdes) (version 2) | ecosystem: Environmental > Aquatic > Marine > Oceanic | place: Arctic Ocean... | reverse complement strand
TGCTCCTGCTTCTCCAACTATATGATGGGCTATAATAGCATACCACTCGTCCGGAGAAAAATCGTCAACCGAAATTCCAACCCCTTGAAAGACAGCATTCGGAACAGCAAACACTGTAGACATCGCTTCAGGATTGGATAAGTAAGCTATGAGACTTGGAAGTTGGGCCTCAGTAGCAAAAACATCTGATGCCTGAAGAGCTCCACCCATTGCAGAAAAAGTATCGCTGATCAATAAAGAGGCAGCATTTGTTCCTAAAATACTTGCCAATAAACTACCTACACCAGGGGGTATAAGTACAGTTCCAACGTCCCATATAATACCATTTGAGGCTAAAATTGGTTCATCGGAAACAAGAATCCCTTTGGTATTAGATCCTGTGAGGAGTGTTCCATTTTCCGGAGAACCCTCAGAACCATCGGCATCGGGATTATCTAAATTTACAATGATTGACTCGCCTTGGACAGTGGCTATGCTAGCACCTGGAGTTATTTCATCAATGACAGTACCAGCACCATGATAAGTTAATAAAGATACTATGATCGCAGGGCTAACATCACTTGCCTTACTCACACCCACTGTAGCGTACAGAGCTAAAAAGGCATCATTATTGGGTGCAAATAGGGTATATGTACCATCTTCTGAAAACAAAGAAGACAGCAATGTGCCATTTGCATCAATTGGATATGCTTCGAGAAGGTAGATTAATGTATCGTATCCTCCGACATCGGCCAAAGTTTGCATAATATTTTCATATTCTGATTCCACGACATCATTAGGGCCATCTACATCGTCATCATCACTACAATTTGTGAGAAAGGTCAAACTCAAGGCCATCACTAACATTGTGAAATACTTGAATGGTGTTAAAATTTTATTTTTCATCATTTTATTTGTTTTTTTCTTCTTCGATTTAATCAAACTTTTATTTTTAAACAATTTATGGCATGTTAATGCTAAAGGTTCTAGACACTTAATATGTGCTTACCTTAATAGGTAACCCTTTCTTTTTATAAATTTTTCGATTTTTTACTTATACATAGCATATTTCTACAACTTCTACTCTTTTTTCGTTCATATCGACTTGGCCCGATTATCTTTTTAATCATAAAATAGCTTTCGAATCGGGTAGCTTAAATGGATAGTATCAAACATTGATATATTCACTTTTACCTCGAAGTATATATTTATAAAATACAATTTTACATTATTAAAGTTAAAGATTTAATCAAATGTTAATAAAATATGAGTGGAGATAAGCATTTTATAAAAAATTCTTGTCAAAAACATTTTAATTAATTCAAAGGAAATAATTATGATTTACTGAATAATCATTAAATATTATGAAAATTTAGTAGGAACAGCAATTTTGTTAAATTGCTTACAGAGTAATATATCAGTTTATTAATCTTAAAATTAATGGTTTTATTCAGAAAAATAGTTTGATCTTGATTTTGGAAATAAGCCGAGGTACTTTTTTGTTCTCTTAATGTAATGTTTTTTTCCATTTGAGTTCTATTTTGATTGGGACCTGCGTTAAATGCTTATTTTTTATTTATTTTTTATATTAAAAGGTTCTTTATCCTTACATTTTAACTTTTTGATCCTAATTTTAATTAAAAATTAGGATGTTTATACAAATTAGAACAATTTTGTTCTGTTACTACGGCTTTCTTAAATAAGGAGTACTAGTTTGAACTTTTATTTAACAAAAAAATAATGATACAAATTTCTATAGTTCTCATGTACATTTTGCTCTCAGTGATCATTCATACCTGAGTCGATTGGTTCAATTAATTTAAAAAAATCAAAGCCATTCGAAATAAATTAGAATGGCTTTCTTTATTTAAAAAAAATGTATTTTCAAGAGGATAGTATTGTGTTTTTAGATGGTAGTTGGATAGAGGCAAAAAAAGCAAATTTCAGTCTCTTTAGTCAAACTATGCATTATGGATTTGGAGCCTTTGATGGGATGAGGTCTTACAAAAATGCAGAAGGGTGTAATATTTTTAGAGCAAAGGCACATTTTGAACGATTGACGGCTGCATGTAAAGATCTGACCCTCGAAATTCCCTTCACCGTTGACGAACTCGTCAATGTAGCCTATAAGCTGTTGAAAAAAAATAAGCTCGTGAATGCCTACGTCAGACCCTTAATTTTTATGGATACCAATATGGACTTGACGACCGATAGTAAGGTCCATGTTTTTATGGCGGTATGGAGGTGGAAAAAATATTTAGGCAATGAACCTTTAGATCTGATGATCTCAGAGCATAGCAAAACCGTAGGCTTGGCTAATAAAATTAATGCCAAAATTATAGGCAATTATACAAACTCCATCTTGGCATCTTCACAGGCCAAAAAATTAGGTTATAGTGAAGCTTTGATGCTCGATATTAATGGGAATATTTCAGAGAGTCCAGCAGCTAATTTTTTTTATGAGAAGGACGGCGCACTTTTTACGCCCACTACTGAATTCGCCTATGACGGCATTACGCGCCAAACTATCATTGAACTGGCAAAGCAATGGAATATAAAAGTAACCGAAAAAGAGGTGTCAGTAGAAGAGATATACGAGGCAGATTACGCTTTTTTGACAGGAACAGCTACGGAAGTATCACCTATCAAAAGTATCAATGGTGAAATTTTTAAGGCTGAGTGGGAGGATTCTAATGCTCATAGTCTGTACATGATGTACCGTCAGCAAGTAATGTTCAATGAATACCAGGGTCTAACTATTGTTTAAAATTATGTCAAGATTAAATAAATATAGTAAAGTCATTACTCAAGACCCGAGCCAACCTGCTTCTCAAGCGATGCTGTATGCCGTTGGGCTATCTAGCGAAGATATGTCAAAAGCACAAGTAGGAATTGTGAGTACTGGTTTTGAAGGAAACCCTTGTAATATGCATTTGAATATTTTGGCACATCAAGTTAAGAAAGGAGTGTTGGATGCTGATTTGGTAGGTTTGATTTTTCATACCATCGGAGTGAGTGATGGTATTTCTAATGGAACTGAGGGGATGAAATACTCCTTAGTGTCGCGTGATATTATCGCAGATTCAATAGAAACTGTCGTCAATGCGCAATACTATGATGCACTAGTGCCTGTCGTTGGATGTGATAAAAATATGCCAGCCGCCATCATGGCTTTAGGTAGATTGAATCGACCCGGATTGATGGTTTATGGTGGAAGTATCAAACCAGGTAAATGGAAAGGGAAAGATCTTAATATTGTTTCAGCTTTTGAGGCTTACGGAGCCAAGTTATCAAATAGTATTTCTGATGAGGATTATGAAGGTATCATAAAAAACTCAATTCCAGGCCCAGGTGCATGTGGGGGTATGTATACGGCCAATACCATGTCATCTGCCATAGAGGCATTGGGAATGAGCCTGCCTTTTTCGTCATCTAATCCTGCCGAAAGCCAAGACAAAACGACAGAAACTTTGAAGGTTGGAGCAGCCATCAAAAATCTAATGATAAAGGATATTCTTCCTAAGCAAATCATGACAAAGCAGGCTTTTGAGAATGCCATAGCTACCGTCATGGTCTTGGGCGGCTCAACCAATGCTGTCTTACATTTGATCGCTATGGCCAAATCGGTAGATGTACCTTTGGGTCTTGACGATTTTCAAAGAATTTCTGATAATACACCTTTTATAGCAGATCTAAAACCTTCAGGAGCGTATTTGATGCAGGATTTACATCAGGTGGGTGGTGTTCCTGCTGTATTGAAAGAAATGTTGCAACAGGGTTATTTACAAGGAGATTGTCTCACCGTCACGGGGAAAAATATTGGAGAAAATTTGGAGGCTGTAAAGAGTCTCAGCGAACAGCAAAAAGTAATCGTACCTTTTGATCGCCCCATTAAGGCTAACGGACATTTACAAATTCTCTATGGAAACCTAGCTCCCGAAGGTGCCGTAGCCAAAATCACTGGGAAAGAAGGTGAGATATTTGAGGGCCCTGCAAGGATCTATGAAGATGAATTTGATGCTATAAGAGGCATTATTGAAGAAGTTCAAAAAGGAGAAGTGATTGTGATTAGATATTCGGGCCCCAAAGGAGCCCCAGGCATGCCAGAAATGCTAAAACCTACGGGAGCAGTGATGGGTGCCGGTCTGGGGAAAGATGTTGCCTTAATTACAGATGGAAGATTCTCGGGAGGATCTCATGGATTTGTTGTGGGACATATTACTCCTGAAGCGCAAGAAGGAGGACCTTTAGCTTTTGTGAAAAATGGAGATATCATCAGGGTAGATGCCATCAGTAATCAATTGGTTTTGAAAATTTCTGATGAAGAAATGAAAAAAAGAAAATCCATTTGGATCCAGCCCGATTACAAAGCCAATAAAGGAGTATTAAAAAAATATATCAATTCGGTAGCTACGGCATCCGAGGGTTGTGTTACCGATCAATAATATGAATACATCAACTTTAGTATTAGAAAAAAAGAGATCCAAAAAGACGACCAGAATAAAAGGGTCTGATGCGGTACTTCAGTGTTTAATAGCCGAAGGAGTTACGACTATTTTCGGTTATCCGGGCGGCGCCATTATGCCCATTTATGATGCACTCTATAATTATCAAGACAAATTGAACCATATTTTGACCCGTCATGAGCAGGGCGCGGTACATGCCGCCCAGGGTATGGCTCGTGTGACCGGCAAAGTAGGGGTCTGTTTTGCTACTTCTGGTCCCGGGGCAACCAATTTAATTACCGGTATAGCAGATGCACAAATTGATTCGACTCCTTTGGTCTGTATTACTGGGCAAGTTCCTTCACATCTATTAGGGACAGATGCTTTTCAAGAGACAGATGTTATGGGCATTTCTATGCCTGTGACCAAGTGGAATTACCAAGTGACCCGAGCAGAGGAAATACCTTATGCTATTGCTCGAGCTTTTTATATTGCGAATACGGGTCGTCCAGGGCCCGTTTTGATCGATATAACCAAAGATGCTCAATTTGCTGAGTTTGATTTCACCTATGATAAATGCGAAAAAATCCGAAGTTACCACCCTTATCCCGAAGCGCTAACGTCGGATCTTGAGGCCGCTGCAAATTTGATAAATGAGGCTAAAAAGCCTTATATATTGGTAGGACAAGGTGTTCAGCTTTCTGGAGCAGAGAATGAATTGATGCGATTTGCAGAAAAAACAGGAATTCCTATGGCGGCAACGCTGATGGGACTCTCAGGAATTCCGACCAGCCATCCCCTTTATGTTGGCTACCTAGGTATGCATGGTAATTATGGTCCTAACATAAAAACCAATGAATGTGATGTCTTAATCGCTATAGGTATGAGATTCGATGATAGAGTGACTGGAGATTTAGACCGATATGCTAAACAAGCCAAAGTAATTCACATCGAAATTGATCCCTCTGAGATAGACAAAAATGTAAAAACAACTGTGGCTATTAATAGTGATGCCAAACAGGCTTTGTTGGGGCTGCTCCCGTTGGTGAATGTTTCAACGCACAAGGATTGGATAGACGAGTTTCGTCAATGTGACAAAATTGAATTTGATAAGGTAATTGATGCTGAATTGTATCCTGATTCAGGTGAAATAAAAATGGCTGAAGTAATCAATAGGATATCAGAGGTTACTGATGGTGAGGCCATTGTGGTTACTGACGTTGGACAACACCAAATGGTAGCAAATAGATATTATAAATTTCGAAAATCATTAAGCTGTATTACTTCTGGTGGTTTGGGTACGATGGGTTTCGCGTTGCCATCTGCGATGGGCGCAAAAGTAGGACAGCCAGAAAGAACGGTTATAGCTGTGATTGGAGATGGTGGTTTTCAAATGACCATACAAGAATTAGGAACCATAAGGCAGAGTGATTTAGCGGTAAAAATTTTAATTCTAAATAATAACTTCCTGGGAATGGTACGTCAATGGCAACAGTTGTTTTTTGAAAAGCGTTATTCTTTTACTGAGCTGGATAATCCAGATTTTCAAATGATTACCAAAGGTTATGGTATTAAGGCTCAAAAAGTTGAAAAAAGAGAAGATCTAGATCAAGCCATATTTGATTGGTTGAATTGTGAAGGACCGGCACTACTTGAAGTAGTGGTCGAGCAAGAAGGAAATGTATTTCCAATGGTGCCTTCCGGAGCCTCTGTAGCTGAAATCAGATTAGATTGATATGAGTTTAAAACTTAAATACCCTACCTCAACTCCCAGAGAATTTACTTTATCTGTACTTACTGAAGATAAATCTGGATTAATCAATCAGCTGACGATCATTTTTACCAAAAGGAAGATCAATATCAATAGTTTGAACGTATCAGTTACAGAAGTGAAAGGCGTAAGTCGCTTTACGATTGTGATCGAGACCAGTAAGGATATGATTGACAATATCGTCAAGCAAATAAGGAAGCTGATTGATGTGCTTGGAGCGTTTGTTTACGAAGAAGATCAGATATTCTATCAAGAAATTGCCCTCTATAAAGTTCCGAAATATGCGATTGTGGATGGGAAGTCGATAGAGGATCTAGTGAGCAAAAGTGGCGCACGGATTTTAGTGATTGAAACAGACTACATGATCATCGAGAAAACGGGAAAAGCGAAAGAGACCCATGATTTATATCAAAAATTAGAACCTTTTGGGCTCTTAGAGTTCATCCGATCGGGCCGTGTGGCCATATCAAAATCAACCAGAAAAACCGAAGCTTACATCAAAGAATTAGAAGCTTCAAATTCAAATAAATTAAGTATTAAAGATTTTTAATCATTCATAAAAGTTAGACAAATGGCAAAAATTAATTTTGGCGGTGTAGAAGAAGAAGTAGTCACCCGTGAGGAATTTCCCCTCGAAAAAGCAAGAGAAGTAATGAAGGATGAGGTGATAGCCATTGTCGGCTATGGCGTCCAAGGTCCGGGTCAAGCACTCAACTTGAGAGATAATGGATTCAATGTCATCGTGGGTCAAAGAAAAGGGGGTAAATCATGGGATAAAGCGGTTGCAGATGGATTCGAACCCGGAGTTTCATTATTTGAAATAGAGGAAGCTTGTGAGAAAGGAACGGTCATTCAATATTTGTTATCAGATGCAGGTCAAATTGACCAGTGGTCCGTTATTAAGCCTTATTTAACCCCAGGAAAAGCCCTTTATTTTTCTCATGGATTTGGCGTTACTTATAAGGATCAAACGGGTATTGAATTGCCTAACGATATAGATGTTATCCTGGTTGCTCCAAAGGGGTCAGGCACGTCATTAAGAAGATTGTTTGTAGCAGGAAAAGGCCTAAATTCATCATTTGCAGTTCATCAGGATGCAACAGGGCGTGCGCGTGAGCGGGTCATATCGCTGGGTATTGGCGTGGGCTCAGGTTATCTTTTTGAAACCAATTTTAAAAGCGAAGTGTATAGTGATTTGACTGGAGAGCGAGGGAGTTTGATGGGTGCTATACAAGGATTATTTGCGGCGCAATATGATTTACTACGTAAAAAAGGACATTCACCCTCAGAAGCGTTTAACGAAACGGTAGAGGAAGCGACCCAATCTTTATATCCGCTGGTAGCTGAAAACGGCATGGATTGGATGTATGCCAACTGTTCAACGACTGCCCAAAGAGGAGCTTTAGATTGGTGGAAAAAGTTTAGAGATGCGGTTGCACCGGTTTTTGAAGAACTTTATGAAAGTGTAGCCACTGGAAATGAAGCCAAAATTACTATTGAGGCAAATCAGAAGGCCACTTACAGAGAGGGTCTTGAAAAAGAGCTTAATGAGTTAAGGGAATCCGAAATGTGGCGCACGGGGGCTACTGTGAGAAAATTAAGACCTGAGAATAAATAATTAACCTTTTTAACTACGATTGTCGTGGCAGATCAACTTTATATTTTTGATACAACCTTACGAGATGGTGAACAAGTCCCAGGTTGTAAACTGAACACGGAAGAAAAAATCATAGTGGCTAAGGCGCTCGAAGCGTTAGGTGTAGATGTTATTGAGGCGGGTTTTCCTGTTTCAAGTCCTGGCGATTTCAATTCGGTTCGTGAGTTATCTAAGGCCACTTCAAGGCCTATCATTTGTGCCTTGACGCGGGCCGTTGAGAAGGATATTGAAGTAGCCGCAGATGCGTTGAAATACGCCAAAAGAAAGCGTATTCATACTGGTATAGGGACTTCTTTTTTGCATATTCATCATAAGTTGATGTCAACAGAAGAAAAAGTACTCGAGCGTGCTGTGCACGCGGTTAAATATGCTAAAAAATATGTAGAAGATGTTGAGTTTTATGCTGAAGATGCTGGGCGGACCGATAATGAGTATTTGGCAAGAGTAGTTGAATCAGTGATTGCTGCCGGTGCTACAGTCATCAATATTCCAGATACGACAGGATACTGCTTACCAGAGATGTATGGTGCTAAAATCAAGTATTTGATGGAGCATGTGAAGGGCATCGAAAAGGCTATTATTTCAACGCATTGCCACAATGATTTGGGTATGGCTACGGCCAATTCGATAATGGGTGTGATCAATGGTGCGCGGCAGGTTGAGGTCACCATGAATGGTATTGGAGAACGTGCGGGTAATACCAGTCTAGAAGAAGTTGTGATGACTTTTAAAAGTCACAAAGCGCTCAATATCGAAACCAATATCAATACGAAAAATATTTATCAAACCAGCAGACTTGTCTCTAATTTGATGAATATGCCCGTTCAACCCAATAAGGCTATAGTAGGGAGGAATGCTTTTGCCCATTCATCGGGAATACATCAAGATGGTGTCCTTAAGCTCCGTGAGAATTATGAAATCATCGATCCGGTCGAGGTAGGGGTTCAAGAATCGTCTATATTATTATCTGCAAGAAGTGGTAGGGCGGCTTTAAGACATCGACTCAGTATTTTAGGATATAAGCTTGAAGAGGAGAAAATTGACGAAGTATATGAACATTTCTTAAAGTTGGCGGATTCTAAAAAGGAGATTTCAGATGAAGACCTTGAAAATCTGATGGGTAAAGTTCATAGGGATAAGGAGCACGTTAAGCTTGATTTCCTTAAGGTTACTTCGGGAAAAGGTTTAGTGCCCAGCGCGGTAGTTCACTTAGATGTTTTAGGAGAAAAAATAGAAGTTTCTGGGACGGGTGTTGGTGGAATTGATGCTGCATTAAATGCGATAAGGTCAGTAATTAATAAGAATGAGTTCATCGATGAGATTTTGATTCAGGCATTTAGCAGAACTACCTTAGCCTTAGGTAAGGTACATGTCCAACTAAAGAATCAAACAGGAAAAATGTTTCATGGTTTTGCAGCACATCAAGACTTGATTACCGCCGCTATAGAGGCTTACTTGGATGCAGTTAATAAAATGGGACCCATTGAGCTGAAGAAGATTAAAGAAAAAGAATTATAAATAATAAAATATGAGTCAATCGACGACATTATTTGATAAAATTTGGGATGGCCATACCGTTAAGTCTATCGAAAATGGGCCTAGTGTTTTGTACATTGATAGGCACTATATACATGAAGTAACCAGTCCAGTAGCTTTTCTAGGTCTAGAAAAAAGGGGATTGAGTGTTGCTAATCCCCAAAAGACGACAGCTACCCCAGACCATAATATTCCTACTCAAGATCAACATTTGACCATTCAAGATGCTTTATCTAGAATTCAAGTGGATAAGTTGATGAAGAATTGTAAAAATCATAATATTCCCTTGTACGGATTAAATCACAAATGGCAGGGTATCGTTCATGTGATTGGTCCCGAGCTGGGATTGACCCAGCCTGGGATGACTATTGTTTGTGGAGATAGCCATACTTCAACACACGGAGCATTTGGATGCGTTGCTTTTGGCATTGGTACGAGTGAAGTAGAAATGGTTTTAGGTACTCAATGTATCATGCAGCCCAAGCCAAAGAAGATGCGAATCAAGATTGATGGAGTTTTAAGCAAAGGGGTAACGGCTAAAGACATTGCGCTCTACATTATATCCCAAATAACTACGAGTGGGGGCACTGGGCATTTTATCGAATATGCAGGAAGCGCTATTGAGGGATTGACCATGGAAGGACGCATGACCTTATGTAATATGAGTATTGAGAGTGGTGCTCGAGGGGGCTTAATTGCTCCCGATCAGACTACTTTTGAATACCTTAAGAACAGAGAGTTCTCTCCAAAAGACCAAAAATGGGAGGACGCCATGGCAAAATGGGCCTTGCTCAAGACCGATGAAGATGCTTCTTTTCACAAAGAATACTTATTTCACGCCCAAGACATTGAGCCTATGATCACTTTCGGAACTAATCCAGGAATGGGAACGGGAGTTACAGGCCACATTCCCCTGGCTGCTTCTATAGCGGAGAGTGAAAGGGTTACTTATGAAAAATCTCTTCAATATATGGGCTTCAGTGATGGCGATAAATTGCAAGGAAAATCAATTGACTACGTTTTTATTGGTAGTTGTACCAACGGCAGGATTGAAGATTTAAGAGAGTTTGCCCATTTTATTAAGGGCAAAAAGAAGGCAGAGAACATTACTGCTTGGATTGTACCAGGTTCTAAACAGGTAGAAGTCCAAGCCCAAGAGGAGGGTTTGTTAGTCATTCTTGAAGCTGCTGGATTTGAGTTGAGACAGCCAGGATGTTCGGCTTGTTTGGCCATGAATGATGATAAGATTCCTGCTGGAAAATATGCAGTTTCCACCTCTAATAGGAACTTTGAGGGTAGACAAGGACCCGGAGCACGTACCTTACTTGCAAGCCCTTTGGTAGCCGCAGCTTGTGCTATTTCAGGAAAAATCACTGATCCAAGAGAATATTTGAACTAAAAGCTTAAGTTGATGCCCATAGAAAAATTCATAAAAATTCAGTCTTCAGCGGTCCCCGTGCAGATTGAAAATGTAGATACGGACCAAATTATACCTGCACGTTTTTTAAAAGCCGTCGAGAGAAAAGGATTTGGAGATAATTTGTTCAGAGATTGGCGCTATGATAAATCTAATAATCCGATCAGCGGTTTCCCTTTGAATGAGATCAAATACTCGGGACAAATTTTGATTGGAGGAAAAAATTTTGGCAGCGGATCAAGTAGAGAACATGCGGCTTGGGCATTGTACGATTATGGATTTAAGGTAGTTGTATCTAGTTTCTTTGCTGATATATTCAAAGGAAATGCTTTGAATAACGGTCTGCTTCCAGTTCAAGTAACCTCAGATGAGCTTAGTGAAATATTTGAAGCCATAGACACGGATACTCAAGCTACTTTCAGCGTTGATCTTGTGCAACAAACCTTTACAATAGATGCTTTAGATAAAGTCATTGATTTTGAAATTAATCCTTACAAGAAGGAATGTCTCATGCAAGGCTATGACGATATTGATTATTTATTAAGTCTGAAAAAAGAAATAGCAGTTTTCGAATCGAAAGAATGATATGGATGAGCAAAAAGTACTCATATTAGATACCACCCTCAGAGATGGTGAGCAGACTTCTGGCGTATCATTTACGGAAACAGAAAAACTCAGCTTGGCCAAAATTTTGTTAGAAGAGGTCAAAGTAGATCGCTTAGAGATCACTTCGGCGCGTGTATCAGAGGGTGAAAAAAGAGCAGCTCTGCGCATTTTAAATTGGGCGAAGGATACAGATCATTTAGAAAAAATTGAAATTCTTGGATTTGTAGATCAGCGTGAGTCTGTCAAGTGGATTCAGGAGGTAGGGGGTAAGGTGATGAACTTGCTCGCCAAAGGATCAGTGAAGCATTTGAGGGGTCAATTACGCAAGACACCAGAAGAACACATTGAATCATTAATTGACACCATTGAGTATGCCAACACATTGGGTATTCAGATTAATTTATATTTAGAAGATTGGTCTAATGGAATGATCCAATCTCGGGATTATGTTTTTCAGTTGATGGATGCACTTGAGGATCAACCTATTCTACGCTTTATGTTGCCGGATACTTTAGGTGTTTTGCAGCCCTCAGAGACGGCTTTGTTTGTGTCGGAAATGATCCATCGTTATCCCAAACTTAAATTTGATTTCCATGCACATAATGACTACGATCTGAGTATCGCAAATGTTTTGGAAGCCGTAAAAGCGGGAGTAAGCTGTATTCACGTCACAGTTAATGGCCTGGGAGAACGAGCCGGTAATGCTATTTTGAGTAGTTCAATTGCAGCGCTTCGTGATCATCTGAAAATTGAAACAAATGTGGTAGAAACCAATATTTATCGCATCAGTAAATTAGTTGAAACCTTTTCAGGCTTACGGATTCCCGCCAACAAACCTTTGATTGGGGCCAGTGTATTTACCCAAACTTGTGGCGTACATGCAGATGGGGACAGTAAGGATAATTTATATTTCAATACGCTCATGCCCGAACGCTTCGGGAGATCCCGAAGTTATGCTTTGGGCAAGACTTCCGGAAAGGCAAATGTGAAAAAGAATCTAGCTGAACTAGGTATTGAACTTGATGAGAAAACACTCAAAAAAGTAACGGATAGAGTCATTCAATTGGGAGATAAAAAGGAACAAATCACGTTGGATGATTTACCCTATATCGTTGCAGATGTTTTGGATTTGGCAGAGATTGAGCAAAAGGTAAAAATCATCAATTATAATTTATCACATGCCAAGGGCTTGAAGCCTGTGGCTTCCGTGGCCTTAAAGATAGAAGGGAAACAGTATGAGGCGACTTCAGCAGGGGACGGACAATATGATGCCTTTATGAATGCCCTATCAAAAATCTATCAAGATAAACTTAAGAAATCGCTCCCACAATTGATAGATTATAGTGTATTGATACCTCCTGGAGGGAAATCAGACGCCTTATGCGAAACTACCATAACCTGGGAAATGAAGCGCGAGTTCAAAACTCGGGGAGTTGATACTGATCAAACTTTTTCAGCTATAAAGGCAACGGAGAAGATGTTGAATTTACTTCAAAATGAGACCATTCTTCAAATCACACAATTACAATCATAATTTACTTTAGCATA
>Ga0209709_10003514_pt1 | contig 12961 bp, 15 predicted proteins | sample ArcticOcean_MG_C_2_FD_187435 | JGI IMG/M metagenome (GOLD analysis project Ga0209709, IMG submission 187435) | Marine microbial communities from western Arctic Ocean - ArcticOcean_MG_CB4_136 (SPAdes) (version 2) | ecosystem: Environmental > Aquatic > Marine > Oceanic | place: Arctic Ocean... | reverse complement strand
CAATTTTAATTATATAGTTATTACTTGAGTGATTGACGAGATTGGTTCTTGTATATATCTATCATTATCAATATACCTTACTTTGAGTTTTATTGTACTTCCAATATCGTCGATTGTTATTTGATAATGACCAGGATAATTAACAGGATTGTTAGAAATAGTTGTAATAGTAGAATTTGATATTCTGTACCATATATATTCAATATATACACCAGTTATTCCATTATTATCAACAATTGTGCTGGTTAAGGTTTCACCAACCTTTCCAAATGGAGGTGTACCACCACGAGGTCCAGTAATACTGACAACCCCTGGTTGATTGGGCGGATATTGGATAACAGGAGTAAGAGGAGATGTAATAGTTTCAATAGTGTTATTATTATCTGTATATGTAACAACAACTTTAATTTTTTTACTGACATCTATATGAGTTAAAACGTAATTATTACGAGTTTCATTAATAAGAGTTTCTACATCATTCTCATCAACTCTTGACCACCGGTAAGATACATCTGTATAAGGAGAATCATTATCTTGAATATTGATAGTTAATACAGAATGTTTTTGATATGTGTTAGTAGGAGTTGTAGAGAATGTTAAACTTCCAATACTATTAGTATCTTTTATTATATTTGTTTGAGCTGAAGTTGCGTTTTCATGATAACCTAAATTATCAATATATTGAATTTCTACACTAATATTCGTATTGACATCATTAGGAACTAAGAGATATTCTTGATAAATTGCGCCAGAAATTTCAATATTATTTCTTAACCATTGAAATGTCACACCAGATATAGAATATCTATTACTTTCTGTTATCATAGCTCGTAATTTATTACCCCTAATATTTATACCGTTAATATTAACTAATCCTGGTATATTTTGACCCCTATACATGAAACACGATTGTCTAACCCCCTTAAATGTAAATCTTTTACATTTTCGTTTGCTAGTTTTCATTTTAGTATTAGGACCCGATTGTTGATATAAAGAACACAATTGACCGTTTATACAATTATTATATCCTCTTCTATTCATTTGACCAGCCAATATTGTATTATGTTTTAATTGTAATAATCTATTTTTACTTGATACACTGGTATTTGATGAAAATCCCTTATTATTATATTTTCTAATAGTAATAGGTATATTTTTAAATGATAAAGATTGTGATAAAAGACTATCAGGTTTTTGATAAGAAATACCACAATTAGAATTATCAGTAATATTTAAATTTTTATTATAAACAGTGCCTGTATTATTAATTTTATAAGAATTACTATCGTGATTACTTCTAAGTTCAGGTAAAATACCGGTAGAATGTTGTTTATGTGTTTTACCAGCGGATTGTAAATAATTAATATAATTACCACCGTTATTTCTCAATCTTACACCTCCTTTATCAACTAATCTGGTTATACCGTATGTTGATTTTTGACAATTTACATCACACGTTACATCTTTTATAATTTTAATATTTGTAGAACAACCTGAATTATCAGTATCACAAGTAAATCTTTTTCTATAATGATTATAAGGAACTCTATAAGGTGTTGGTTTATTTCTAACAGATAATTTTTGCTGTTTTGTAGGATTACAATTAGAAGTATCACAATTAACTCTATTTGTATTAAGATTTGTAATCTTACCTGATATTATATCAAATCTTGAATTTTCATTAATAGGTGCGTATTTATTTATAAATATACTACTAACATCAAAACTCCCATCACTTTTTATAAAATTTTCATCTTTACAATTACATATTTCTTTACTCATTATATAATATTTTATATATAAAAAAATATTATATTTACATTAAAAATTGTGGTGGATTATGATTACAACAAATTCCACCTCTTGGATTAATAGTAGTATTGTGACTAACAGCTCCTCTTACTCTGGCTAAAGCACTTGTTTGTGGATAATTCACTTCAGTATGTCCTTTATTAAATAAAGAAATATATTTTCTTTGAGTATATTGACTACCGTCTCCTTCAGCAAATGTTGCTCTCGGTTTGCCAGCAAAATATACACCGTTACATTTACTTCTATCTTCTGTTGGACCGGTTTGTTTTCCTGTATCGCATTTATTCTGACCCTTAATTGTATCATATTTTAATCTATCTATTCTTGAACTTGAATCAACAGCGCCTTGTGTTTTGAATTTTTTATTATTTAATCTATAAATATTCTGTCCATATCCAGATGAACAATTATCTATACTTGGACAGTTTCCACCATATCCTGTAGTAGTAATATTAGAACCAGTTGGTTCTTCAGTTTCTAATTTTTTTATATATGTATCTTTTCTTCTATTTTTAATAAGTTCAGCATAAGAATAAGAATATTGTTTTTTTGTGGTATGAATACCACTATTTTGTTGCCCAGCGGTATTAGGTTGCATACCACTTCTAATTAATGGTCTTAAAGATCTTGTAGAAATACCAGATGTTGCTCTATTTGTATTTCCAGTAGCAAATTTGGTATTTGAAAGAGAACCCTTAGTCGAGCAAATATTATTTGAACAATTTGTATAAGTATCCTTATATATTTCAGTAACTCTCCAACATCTATCATTAGAATCATCTGCAGAACAATTTAAACTTTTTCTCCATCCCCTTAAAGGTTGCCTAAAAGGAGCATGATATCTTCGAGATTGTTGTTGTACACTTTGATCTTCTCCTACCCAAAATCCATTAGCATCCTGGCCATTACTACAATTACGGTTTGCTCCACAATAAGTAGTGCTTATACGTTTATTTGGTACATTTCTACCGATATATTCTCTTTTTATAAAACTTAAGGTTCCTGTCCCTTTTATTCTACGTTTTAATCCATCGCGCATTATTTATATTATCAAAAGAAAAAATAACTACACAATATAATATATGACCCACAAAGTATTTTTAGGAATAATATTAATATTTACAATATTTTATCAATTATCTTTTTCATTGAAAGAAGGAGTATGTAATTATAATGATGGAACTAAGGTAGATGATAATGGTAATGTTATTAATAGAAATGCTTCTTCGTGTCAAGAAGCCGGAATTATCACAAATAGCAATAATATAAAAGAAACGGAATTAAAATTAAATGAATTAAAAAATATTGCAAAAAATGTTAAAAAAAATATATATGTAAATCAAAAATCAATAGGTAATAATAAAAAAAATGCTATTAGATTAGGCAATGCTGTTTCAGATAAACAAGAAGATGGTGGTGGTGAAGGGGATGAATGTGAAAAACACCCAGAAGCTTGTGAAGATGGAAAACCTTATCCCACCGTTTCTGCGAGCGAATACAAAAGAGCAATGAAAAACTAAATGTTTAATAAAATAATCTATTAATAATATAATATGAATACACTTATTGTATTATTGAATTTTTTACTCTTAACATTAATTTTATACAATATTATAAATAGTAAAACAATGGAGTATTTTAAAGGATGTTCCGGAAGTAGTTCTAATGCTGTATATAGACAACAATCTGAAACAGATAAATTAACAGGACAAATAAACTCACTAATATCTCAATATAATAGATTAGATAAAAAAAGTACTACGAATAAAGGATTAATAGGCTCAAATACTTCATTAATAAAACAAAAATTGAAGGATGTTCAAGGAGAAGCAGATAAAATGGAAAAACAATTAGATGATATAGATAAAAAAGAAAATAAACAACGGGGCTCTCTTTCATCCGGAGGAGGAACTCCAAAAATACACAGTGGAAGACCTGAAGCTGGAAAAAAATTTTCTACAAATTTAAGAGGTTCCAGTAGTTCTGCTTAAAATTATTCTATTATAACACTTACTAATTCAGTTATTTTATGTTCATTTAAAGGATTATGATTAAAAGATAATATTTCCTCTTCATTATCTCTGTTCAAATCCCTTAAAATTTTATTGTGAGTTTTCATTAATTTATAATGAAAATAAGGTGTTATAAATGTAAGAAATACTATAAAATTATAAAATATAATTTGTAAATTATTCCACATCAAACAATAATAACAAAAAATAAAATGAAAAGAATAACATATCGAACTGTATAATATAGGTTTTATTTTTTTACAATATATAGTTTTTCTTTTTACGCGATAAAATAAGTTGTATAAAAAGTATATATGAAAAAATATTGATTGTAAAAAAAAAGAATAACCATAATAAAACATTTGGGGGAGGAATACATCTTTACTAATATCCTTAATTATATAACTATATTTTTCGTTTTGACCCAAATTTAACATTCTTATCGCTAAATAATTATCGTTAGATTCTATACACCATATTAATAATGTTCCTGAAAATGCCACCAATGATTCAACAAAATAAATAAGAGGTAATTCAAAGAATTCAGTATAGAAAAAAATTTCGATTGGATATTTTGTAGAGAAAATATATTTTCCTCGACATTCCATACATGTTTTCCATGCCGGGGCATCTATATTAAAGTGTCTCCAATTATTTAAACACGATTTATGAATATATGCACTTGTTCCTTTACAGTCACAAGGCGTTATTAAAGGGTCGTTAGCAGTACCAATATCAAAACATATTCTACATTCATTTTCTTCTTCAGACATATAATATATTAATTATATATATATATATAATTAATGTATAAAAACGCGAAATATAAAGAAGGGTTTGATTTTATGAAAAGTGCAAAAAACAGTATGCCAAAGTTAGATTTTGATATGGGAGACATAATGGAAGATATTAATATTATTCCAGAAGATGCTGGAGGTTTTTTTTCAAAAATTTCTAAGGGAACATCCGATATTGGTAGCAGTTTTTTAGGACCAACTCATAATTACGCAAAAGAGATTCTAAGCCCTCAGGAATTGGGTATGAGTGATAAAGGAGATATGACTACTTTAGGAAACAATGTTGGAGGTATTATTGCTTATACTGATGTTTTAGTAAGTGGAAAAAGTAGTGCACAACAAAATTGTAATGGTGGAGAATGTAACCCATCATGCGACCCTGAATCAGGAAATAACTGTTCCCCCTTAGGGAATTCATTTTATTTAGAAACAGGTGGTAAATGTAAAGGACAAAATGGAAATATACACACAAGATATATGTATATAAATAATAAACCAACAGGCTCTATACCTTTTATATCTGATATGACTGGGAAAAATACGCCTGGTTTAAGAGGGTTAATACCTGGTGCTATTGAAAATTTAGGTCATATTAACCCATTGGCTATGTTTTCAGGTTTTATGCAAGGAACAAATCCTAACTGTAGACAATTAAAATTAGAAGGTGAAGGAGGGGATGGTAAGCAATATGTTGCTGATGCTGATATTGCTGATTTAGATCCTTGTTATTGGGATTCTAAAGGACAACCAAGAACATCTAATTCTACTGATAAATCAGGAAGAAATCCAGTTGCTTTTGAAATAAATCCAAAGAACCCATCTGCCGTAAAAACAGCAGGATGCCCCACAAAAAGTGGATTTATGAATATGAATAGGCAATTTTTTAATAAAAAAGTTCACCCTTTTTATAAAAAAAATGATTTTACAGAATTAAAAAATCCATTAGATAAAACATTTAATTTAATGTTTGGAGGTCTACTTATTTATTTAATGTATAAAGGTATGATGAAATCTGGTCAATTATTTTAAAACCATAAATTACTTATTGATTTTTGTTGAGCTACTAAAGCCCCCAATATATAAAATATAGTTCCTATTACTAAATGAAAAAACTTTGTAGGTTTATATTCTATTTTTAAAGACCTGATAATTAATGAATGAGGAGAATCTTCAGAAGGAGGATATATCCCCCAAAATATAGCATTTACCATTAATAATGATGTAAATATAATTCTTAACATATAGATGTATATTAAGAATTTAAATTGATAATTTATCGGCTTTATATTCTACAAGCAATCCAACATGAAATTCCTGCAAGTAAAGCAACAATTAAAGAACTGGAAAGAATTACTTGTTTATGATGAACTAACATATGCATAATTTGTGATTTAAATGAAAGTTTTGATGCTCCATTAGGTGGGTTTATTTCTTCGTTTGTAGCAAATTGTGAAAGAGTTAATGATAATATAATATTTAAGATTAGTCCAATTACTGCTGTTTTTAAAAATAAATTTTTCTTCATTATAATATTAAATTATATATTATTTTCGGCGTCTTTTTCTACGTGATTTTCTACGTGATTTTCTGCGTCTTTTCTTTTTACGTGATTTTCTTTTCTTTTTACGAGATTTTCTTTTTTTACCTCCCCCGATATTCCTCGAAAGAAAGTTGTCAGCGCCGGATTGTTCCTGTTTTAATTTTTCGCGTTTGTTCTCTAGAGCACGTGAAAAGGCCCCAAATGCCTCACGAGAATTGTCAAATGTCCGGCCAACACCTTTCATCACACTGTTGCCGGCGGCTTCCAAGTCTCCAACCCCTTGTCTCACCACTGTGTCGGTGTTCCCACCTTTGTGATTTTTTCTTGTTTTTCTTCGTGGCATTATAATATAAATTAATAAAAAAAATTATATTATAAATTATCTGCGTTTGCGACTTTTTCTTCTGCGTTTGCGACTTTTTCTTCTACGTTTTGTGCGTCTACTCTTTCTGCTTTTACGACTCTTTCTTCTGCGTTTGGTGCGACCCCTTAATCGTTTTTTAGCTCCTCCAACCATATTGTTCATTTTATTTAACATATTTGTAACTTTATCTAATGCTCCGAGAGCCTGCTTTTGTGTGTTTTGTGATGATTCGGCGTGATTCATTATAATATATAATTATATAAAAAAAAAATATATGTTATTTAAAATTTAACGCGTTTGTGTAATTCTAAAGCTGCTAAACCACCAGCAATCTGAGCAACAATATAGGGAGCTAAATCTTTCATGTTCATTTTACCAGACATTGCCATCATTACACTAACAGCAGGGTTAAAGTGTCCTCCTGATTTTTTTCCAAGGATGAAAATAGCAGCCATAAGACCAAGACCAATGGCAATGGCATCACCAGTTGCTAAAATGACATAGAGAAAGAATAAAGTTCCTAAAAATTCTGCGACAAGTTTATTAATCATTATAATATAAAAAAAGAAAATTTAATTATTGCCTTTATTTGCCCCAGATTGTTCAGGTTGGTTAAGAGACATTCTCTCAAAAACATTCTTAAAGTATATAACATCACTGGATGAACCACCAATTCCGGATGTTTGACCAGGAACATTTCTGTAATGACCAAACAATTGAGCTCTTCGGGATTTAGCGTCGTTACCAGCTGATGCGTTTTGTACTCCAGCGTGAGCACCTCTATCAGTACCTCCTTCACTCTGTGGTGTTCCAGTATTTCCTCTTGTTCTTTTTTGAATTTTTTTTAATCTGGCAATTCTACTTGATGTATCTGTTGTAGGACCAGGTTTAGCGGTACCCTCTACTAATCTACCATTGCAAGTAGAAGAATAAGCATCGTAATTTACCTGAACACTTGCATGGGGTCCTCTAAAGGTTTGTCCTCGTGCGTTACAATTATGTAAATTATTTGGGACTAAAGAAAAAGAATTTCTGTAATCTGTAATATTTTTAGCTGACATATATTATAATCTAATATAAAAATTTACCCGAATGTGCTTTCTCCGGCATAATTAATATATAAAAATCCATCTTCATCTTTTTTTTCTTCATAAGCTGTGCCTAAAAGTTGAGAACAAGGAACTATTTTATTGGCAATGAATAAATATAAACCCTTTTCTGGAGATAATTTTAATCTCTTACGTATAACTAACATAAAATTTGCAATACTTAATTCTCTTGGACATAAATATTTTCTTCTATCTATTTCAGGAACTTCGTTATTTATTCTTTGACATATAATAGGAACTCTTTCTGGATATTTACATATAATTCTATTTGATTCTGCAAATCTTTTTTCATAAGGGTGATTTAATTTAAAATCCGTGATTTTGTCTTTTTTTTTCTTTTTAAAAATCTTAAGCATATTTATATAATAATATGAATTTTTTTTTATATTATTATTTGGCTCTGGCTCGCATTTTACGCCTTTTTCTCTGTAATCTTCTTGTTCTTTTCTTTTTCCATTTCCACCTCATCTTAGCAGTTGATTTTTTAAACGCGCATCTGTGACTCATATATAAAATACATTATATAGTTTTTAAATAAATTAAAAAAATGATTAAAATTGAATAAAAATTTTATATATTAATTGATTATACAAATGAGTCAAAATTTCATATTAATTGATGGTAGTTATTTTATATTTTATAGATTTTTCGCATTATTGAATTGGTTTAAATTGGCAAAAAAAGAACAAATAATTGATAAAGAAAATCCTCCAATTGAAAATGAAGAATTTCTTAATAAATTTAAAAAAACATTTATTTCAAAAATAGAAGAAATACAAAAAAAACTAAAGATAGAAAATCCGATAATAATAGTAGGAAAAGATTGCCCCCGTAAAACAATATGGAGAATGAAACATTTACCAAGTTATAAAGAAAATAGGGTATATGACGATTCATTTTTAGGAGGTCCCTTCTTTAAATTAGCTTATGAGGATGATTTATTTATAAAGGGCGGAGCGAGTAAAATAATGAAATATCCTGAATTGGAAGCGGATGATTGTTTGGCTATTTTAACAAAAAAGTTAAAAAATACATTTCCTGATGGAAAAATAACAATAATAACAAGTGATATGGATTATTTACAATTAGCATGTGAAAATGTAGAATTATATGATTTAAAATTTAGAAAATTAACAGAGCGAAAGTCATCATATGATAATGCAGAAAAGGATTTATTTGTGAAAATTATAACAGGGGATAAGAGTGATAATATAAAGGGAGTATTTAAACGATGCGGATCAAAAACAGCATGTAAATATTATGAAAATAAAGAATTATTTGAAAATAAATTAAAAGAAGAAGAGGGAGCAATGGAGAGATATTTATTAAATAAAAAAATAATAGATTTTAATGAAATTCCGGAAGAGTTGATAAATAATTTTATGAATCATTATGAGTTAAATTGTTCTCAAGTTGTGTAATTCTTTAATTTTATAATAAAAAAAATAAATTTTTATATAATTTATAATTAATGAGTAATAATTAATGAGTAATAACTCTTGGAGCGATATTCATAGAAATTAATTCTTGAAATAATAATTTACAAGCATAAGGTATTTCAATTCTATTAAAATCAGTTCTATTATTACATGTTTTACAAATATGTATTTTTTTATCAGGATTAAATACAACAAACATTCCACATTTATTACAAGAATAAACTTGAAAAGAATCACTCGCATAATAAATTCTATCTTTTGTAAATCTACTTGCACCATGAGAAATCATACAATCCCGTTCCATTTCACCAAATCTTAACCCCCCATCGCGACTTCTACCTTCAGCAGGTTGTCTTGTGAGAACAACCATAGGACCGAAGCTTCTACTGTGAGCTTTATCATTAACCATATGTTTAAGTCTTTGGTAAAAAGCAGGACCAATAAATATAGAAGTTTCTAATTGTTCGCCAGTCATTCCATTATATAATATATCATTACCATGTCTCTCCATACCTAATTTTTGTAATAAATCAGAAATTGTTTTGATAGATTGTTCTCCAAAACTGGTTCCATCTCCAAATAATCCTAAATCTAATAAAACCTTACCAAGTAAGGTTTCTTTTAATTGTGCGATAGTCATACGACTTGGTATAGCATGAGGATTAATAATAATATCAGGTCTTAATCCGTCACTATTAGTAGGCATATCATCTTCAGGTATTACAAGACCAATAGTGCCTTTTTGTCCGTGTCTGGAACTAAATTTATCTCCAATAGTAGGTTTTCTATAAACTCGAGTCCTAATTTTTGCGAAAGTATAACCGTCCCCATTTCTATGAATATAATTTTTATCAACATAACATTCTTCATGAGTTCTAAAAACTCTACTTTGGTCTCTAAATTTAATTGTTTTGGTTGGGTCATTTCTATTTTCTTTAATAGGTACAATTTTACCAATAATAATATCGCCATTTTCTAATAATGTATTTTCTGGAATAACACCTTTATCATTTAATTTATCATAATTAGCGAATTTCATTCCCTTTGTTTTGCTTCTATCAGCTTTACATCTAATTTCTTCATCTCCTTGTATTTTTTTATCTTCATCTTTTTCAGTATGATAAACAGTAGCACCAAATAATCCTCTATCTAATGAGCCTTGATTGAAAAGAATACTATCTTCTTGATTATATCCAGAATATGACATAATAGCAACAATAACCATATTGCCTGAAGGTATTTTATTAAGTTGAATCATATTCATTAATCTTGTATCAACTAATGGTCTCATAGTGTATGTTTGAACATAAGCAGTTTTATCCATTCTATTTTTATAATTAGTAACATACATTCCCATTGCTTGTTTTCCCATAGCACACTGATATGTGTTTCTGGGAGATTGATTATGTTCTGGAAAAGGGATACAACTTGCGAGAATACCAAAGATGGTTGATGGATGTATTTCGCAATGAGTATATTTATAATATTTAGTTACTTTATTTTTAAAATCTTTAATGTTCATAGCAATTAAAGAGTTATTTTGTTCGGAAGCATCAACATATTCTATAATGGAATTGGATATTTTATTATTAACTAAAAGATCTTCCCAAGATAAAGTATTATTTATAATAAGTGATGAAATTTTTCTTGTTAGTAATAGTTTATTATTTTTAACCCTATATACTGGTCTCATAATTCTTCCAGCGTCATTACAAATATTAATTTCTTGTAGTTTAAAATCAAAAGTAACACTTGTAAATATATTAATAATACCTTCATATTTTTTTTGTTTCATATATTTATAAAATTTGTATGGTTCCTTAACAGTGCCTATCCAATTACCGTTTATAATAATTTTAACTTTATTAAATAATTCTTCAAATGTAGAATCTTTTAATTTAATAATAAATTTTTCAATAACATCATAAATAGGTTGACTTAAACTTTTGATAGAGATGTGTGCCATATAAGCTAAATTTTTAACTACTCCGACACTTTGTCCTTCAGGTGATTCAGCAGCACAAATCATTCCCCATTGAGTGTTATGTAACTTTCTTGGAGGAATTAATTTACCACTTTTATCAATAGGTGTATTAATTCTACGTAAATGACTTAAACTTGAAATATATGTAAGTCGGTTTAATACTTGCGCGACTCCTACTTTATTTGAATTAGTATTTTTAATGCCAAAATCACCAGTAGCCAAGGCTCTTTTTAATCCATTTTCAATAGTGGTAGATTTAATAATTTTATAAATATTGGTTAAACTAATAATATTTTTATAATTATCAGTTGATTTCCAGGACCCATTATTAATTTCTCTAACAGTTTGTTTTTGCATATCTTTTACCAATTTATTAAAATAATTTCTAAATAAATTGTTTAAAAGAACACCACATAAATCAATTCTTTTATTTTTATAAGAATCTCTATCATCGCATTTTCTCCAACCAAATGATGTTTGTAATAATTTATTGGTCATAAATCCCATAAAATATATTTTTTCTATTTTTTCTTTACAATGAGGAAACAGGTCATTAGTTAATACATTTACAGTAAATTCCCTTTTCTTTCGAAGTCCTTCTTCATAAGTCATATTAATAGGTGTATACATTGCTTGAGAAACAATAAATTCTAATGCTAATTCTTCAGTATTATATTTATGAGCATCTATAATTGAAGCTTTTAATGCGAATAACATTTTTTTCATAGATTTTTCTTGAATATTTAAAATAATATATTTGCAAATTTCAATATCTGATATAATACCTAATGCTCTAAAAACAACAAATAATGAAATAGGATTTTTAATCCTTGGAATTTGAATATATAATGGATGGCCTGCACCATTATTTCTATTGGCAATAGTAATATTAATTTGTTTTGGAGATATACATTTATTATCAGGAATAGATTTAATTTCAGCTAACCAAGACCATTTATTATTATTTTTTTTAATATTAAAACACATAATATTATTTTCAGCAGCTCTTTCTTGGCCTAAACAAGTTTTTTCACTACCATTAATAATAAAATATCCCCCACCATCATATTTACATTCACCAGTAATATCGTTATTTAAATGATTATATTGTTTTAAAATACAAATATTTGATTTTAACATAATTGGTAATTTTCCAATATGAATTCTTGGGATTTTTTGATATAAATTTTCAATATTTTCAAGTTTAGGTCCAGTTCGTTTAATAATTTTGATATTTACATCAATTGTCATAGCAGATGAGTATGTAAAATTTCTTAATCTGGCTTCTTGTGGAAACATAATTTTTGTTGCTCCATTATTTTCATGAATTTGTGGTCTATATATTTGAAAATTATCAAAAGTAACAATCATTTCTAAGGAATATAATCCAGTTTCTTCATCTTTATCGTGTTCAGAATGAATAGTCACTGGATTAAACATCTCAATAGTTTTTTTAATTTGATAATTTATAAAATAATTATAGGATTCTAATTGATGTCTAACTAATCTTTCAAGATGTTGTCCCTTGAAATAACTTTCTATAATTTTCCAACTTATTTGTTTAATGTCCATTTTTGCGGTTTTCTTAATTTTTTCAGTTGAAGCCATTTTTATAAACATTAAATTTAATAGTTTTATTTCAATTTTACATATAAATGATTTTTTATATATTTTTAATATATATATATATGTCTAACAATAATCTTAATAAAAATAAATTACTTCCAATAAAGGATATATCAAAATCTCTATTAAAAATTACATGGACAAATAATTGTATTATAAATCCAAATTTATCTCATCTACATAATTGTAAGGATATAAAATATACATATCAAAATACATGTAGTAATATTAAAAATAATAATATTAAAAAAAGTTTAGAAATAAAAGATAATAAATTA
>Ga0209709_10003513_pt1 | contig 12963 bp, 11 predicted proteins | sample ArcticOcean_MG_C_2_FD_187435 | JGI IMG/M metagenome (GOLD analysis project Ga0209709, IMG submission 187435) | Marine microbial communities from western Arctic Ocean - ArcticOcean_MG_CB4_136 (SPAdes) (version 2) | ecosystem: Environmental > Aquatic > Marine > Oceanic | place: Arctic Ocean... | reverse complement strand
TAATTTATAATTGGCAAAATAACAGAAATCCATTTATTGATTTCCCTAATTTAATTAGCTACATATGGGGAGAAAACTCAGATGAGGTATGGTTTGATGATTTAAGTATTTCGGAATTTCAAAATGAATTTACTTTTTATCCAAACCCAAGTAATGATAAAATTTTCTTTAAATCAAAAATAGATAAAGTTGAAATTTTCTCTTTAGAAGGGCAAAAGTTAATTCGGTATTTAAACGTGAAAGTATTAGATCATAATCTAGAAAAAGGATTATATCTGATGTGTATTAATAAAGGTGATAAATCGTCAGTTCATAAAATAATTATTAATTAAGTAAGTTTGTGACTATAGCTTGGATTTTTTTAGGGTTTATTCTTTTAGCCATAGGTGGGAGGTTTATCCTTAGGTCTGCTATCGCCATATCCTTAAGGTTTAATATTTCTAAAGTAGTAATTGGAATGACTGTAGTTGCTTTTGCAACTTCACTTCCTGAACTACTAATTAGTTTAAAAGCTGCAATAATCGGATCTTCATCAATTGCAATGAATAACGTGATAGGATCAAATATTGCAAATATTGGATTGGTTTTAGGATTGACAGCTTTAATTGGAAATATAGGTGTACCTAAGTCTTTTTATAAAACTATCTGGCCTCTAATGTTTTTTCTCTCATTACTATTATATTGGTTCATCTTTAATGACAATTTTCTTAGTAGATATGAGGGGTTAACTTTGTTTATCTGTCTTGTTATTTTTTTAATTTTTTCAGTAAAAAATACTCCGAATAATATAATTACTAAAAATGAGGCTTTTGAAAATTTACAATACACTTCATCAATTAAAATAGTAATCTGGATTTTAATCTCATCTCTCTCATTATACTATGGTGCAGAATGGTTAGTTTTTGGTGCAATTGCTTTGGCAAGCTCAACCGGAATAAGTGAGGCTGTAATATCGGTCACAGTTATTGCAGTAGGAACAAGTATTCCAGAAATAGCAACCTCTATAATTGCTATTGGTAAAAATCAAACAGGTATTTCAATTGGAAATTTAATTGGATCTAATATTTTTAATATTGGATCAGTTTTAGGCCTGACTTCAATAATAAAACCAATTCTAATTGATGATTTAAATATATTAAATAGAGATATATTGTTTTTGATTGTCTTTACTTTTTTGGTTCTTATAATTTCAGTTTTACCAAAAAAAAGTATTATAACTAAATTAAAAGGATTTATTTTAGTAACCTTTTATTCTGTCTATTTAATTTATCTGTTTTTTTATTAATGTTTTCTAACTAAATAAACTCCTGCTGAAAGTGCGAATATTGATAAAGCAAAATATAACATTTCTAATGGAGATTCAAACTGCATCTTTAAAACTCTTTCGAAAAATGAAACAATTAAAACCATAATTATTACTTTAATAATCTTTTGTTTTAGTTCATCTAAATTTTCAATCTCAAGAATTGTAACATCTAAATTACTCCTTGCTATATCTATTTTAGATATAAATAACTCGTAAATACCAAATCCAAAAATCATTAGAACAACTCCAATTAAATATAAATCAACAGCACCTATGACTGCAACCAATAAGTTTCCATGATAGTCTTCATCAGTTAGAGGTGTATGATGAAGTATTCCTTCAATCACTTCCCAACTCCCAATTACAAATAGAGCAATAGCCGCAACAACGGAAAAAATCACACTACACAGAACAACATACCTTGTACTCCATAGAACAGATTCAAATATGCGCTCAATAACTGTTTGTTCAGAGCTTTTTTTTATTCCTTTGTTATCCATAATTAAAATATTATTAAACCTATGATAAACAATAAATATAAGGAAATTATTATGATTGAATTTTTAACGTTTAATTCATAGAAGTAATAAATGATACTTATCAGTGTTGTGAAAATAAATAATAACAATACTGACCACATAATTATATTCCCATTTAAAATATAATCTCCTAAACCCAATATATTTAACCTCTCTATAGGAATATTTGTTTGGATAGGCCCATGAATTAAAGTGTAAATAAGTACTGGCAAACCAATCCCTATGCAAATGTCAAAGATATTAGAGCCATAAGAATTAGAGAAAGAATCCGCAAATTTTTCATTTTCAGCATCTTTTACTGATAGTATTGTATCAGGTATACTTGAAGCAATTGCTGCAATTACAAATGCACTTACAAATAAATTAACTCCATAATCTTTAGATATAGTTTCAACAACCTCAATTAGTAACCAGCAAGACCCTCCAATAAGCAATACAGATATTATTATTACAATCCAAGAGTTAGTTTTAGTTAATTTAGAAAGGGATAAAATATTAAATAATCTAATATTTATTATAGAGTTAATGTAGCTCTTTTTTCCTCGGTTAAATTTTTGTTCTAAATTTATTTTTAAAGTAACTGAATTTTCACTTTTTCGCTTTTTATATATGAAATAAACATATGAGATATAGAGAAGTATTAGTGAAACTGCTAGATATTTATTTACACCATATAACAACCCTACTGATAATAATATGATTGATAATAATAGAAATGTACCATCTTGAAGTACTATTGACCTATTAACTTTAAATTTAATGTGCTTATTGGATAGGTAAACTACTAAAAAAGAAATCACAGGAATACATGCTATATTAAAAATAGAACTACCTATAATTGTTGCGTATCCTGCAGAAAATCCTTCTAAATTACCAAAATAGAATAAAAACATAAATGTTATTAATAATTCTGGTAGAGATGAAGCTATAGCGTTTACAGTTGGCCCTTTCAGGCCTTCCCCCCAATTCCTTGTCAAAAAATTAGCAGCTAGATCAAAACTTGAAGATATTTTCCACATTATATATATAGAAATGAGGATTTTAATTATAGCTATAATCATAGTTGTTTATTGACTTGTAAAAATATATCATTTATTGTTAATTAAAAGTAAATTATATAAATAATATTTGACTTGATTTTTTTTTATATCTTTTGGAAAACAAATCATTTAATTTTGAAAAACTTACTTTCTAACAACCCTTTCAGAGTATTAGGAATACTATCCAATAGTCGTGTCAGACTAATCGAAAAGAATGTGTCGAGATTTAATGTGTACATAAAATTGGGAAAAAAAATTGATTCTATATATGATTTTGATAATCTTAATTTAAAATCTGTAAATAGAGAAATCAGCAACATTACTAAGTCACAGAATAGTTTACTTTTAGATAATAATAAAATAAAATTTTCTTTATTCTGGTTTACAGACGAGAATCCTTTTGATAGTATAGCTTTAAAACATCTGTCTAACGGAGATTCGAAAAAAGCCTTGAGTGTTTGGGAAAAAACAACAAAAAACAAAAAATTATCAAAAACAAATTTTTCAAATTTTTTCAATTTATCTACTTTGTTATTACTTAAAAATTTAGATACCTCAAAAGTAGATTCTTTTATTAAAACTACTCAAGGAGTTTTCGAAATTAAAGAAGCTATTAAACTAAAATATGAATTAATTGATTCTCCTTTTTTTAAAGAATTTAAAAATAAAAATGGACCAAATTGTAATGTAAATTTAAAAGAGTTTTTTTCTAACTCAATATTGGATATACTAAATCTAAACTTTAAAAACCTTGAGCTAGTAGATTTATTTAAAGGTTTAAGTGAGGATGTGTATAACATGCTTTCTTCAGGTGTAAAAAAAGAACCTATAAATAATATTCAGTCTAAGATTAATTCAGTCAGTGAAATTATTAGAAAGGAACCTAAAAATTCAGAAGGTAGTATTACTCATCCAAAAGGAAATGAGTTAGGTTCTGAGTTAATTAAATCTACTGTCAAAGATTTAAAATTGTTAAAAGAATTTGTAGATAAAAGTGATTTTCAGTTTCAAAATATTTGTGATAATTTATCAAATGCAATAATTGATTGTGGGGTTGCTTACTGGAATAGTCACGTAGAAAACCAAAGTAAATCTACGAGAAAATCTTATCAGGATTATATTAGTTCTTTTAAATATGCATTAAGTATCAGTGTTACTGAAAAAGTAAAAACTAGATCTAAAGCTTCAATTAATCACGTTAAAGAACAAATAAATAGTAATAAATGTAAAATATGTAATGTTAATGATATTGCAAATTATAGTTCAATTAAAATTAACATGCATAAAATGAACTGGGATAATTCTTATTCCTACTTCAAAAATGGAGGTATAGAAATATCAAGTTGTAAATCGTGTTCAAGCTCTAAATCTAACAAAAATATTAAAGCATTCTTTTTAGGTTTTCTTGCATGGGGAGCTGTTTCAGCAGTTACAGTGGGATGGTTCTTAGGAATCGATATAATTTTTGCACAATTTAAAATGTCTAAATGGATTTTTAGAAAAATAAAAACTGAAATTTATTACAATGAATTTAAGAATCATCCAGTTATTAAACCTCTTTTGTACGAAGGGTATAAATTTGGAATGCCATAATTATAAAACTATAAAACATGAAAAAAATATTCACTATACTATTACTTTTCTCATCTTTAATCTTAATTTCTCAAGAAGTAGATTCTGCTGATGCTGATTTAGGTCTTAATAAATTGATTCTTAATCAAGAAAAAATTGTTATTGATTTCAATAAGAAAATTGATATACAACAAACAAAAATTGAAAAAAACTCTCAAAATCTTGTTTCACTCAAATCATTATTGAATGAAGTTCAATTAAAATCAGACTCTTTAGAAATGGATTTGGAAAATGAAAAATCTTTCAATATAAATTTAAGAGCTTTTGTGAGAGATACAGCTAATCCGTTTATTAAAAGAACTAACAAAAAGTTTTCATCTCAAATAGTAGATAATAATAAATTTGCTTCAAATATAGATTTAATTAATAAAGATCTTTCTACTCTTCAATCTGAAATAAGCACAGCAAATTTAAAGAGTTTAGATAATACAGAACAAATTAATTCAGTATCAACTGACCTGTTATCCAAACAAAAAATTGGATTAATACTAATCTTTCTAGTATTAATATTAATATTAACCTCCTATATAGTTGGCGATAAAAAATCAAAAAAAATATTTGAAAGCCAAATTAAAGATAGTCAACAAATTGTTGATTGGTTAAGTTCAAAAAGCGAATCTAGTTTAGATAACTCAAAGGCTTCAGAACCTAACCATTCCTTTGCTAAAAATGTAGCTGATCAAATAATTAGAATTACTACAAATTTAGACAGAATGGATAATACAATTAAAGGTTTTAAACAATTAAACGCATCCGTCAGAAAACTTAAACAAGCATTGGATAGGAATGAGTATGAAATTGTTGAACTATTAAATACTAATTATAACTCTGGAATGAACGTTGAGGCTAATTTTATTTTAGATGAAAGTCTACAAACTGGAGAGAGTAAAATTACAAGAATTATCAAGCCTCAAATAAACTATAAAGGTAAAATGATACAAATGGCTCAGGTAGAGGTCAGTCAAAATGATTAATAAAAAATATAAATTATGAGTAGATTAAAATATGGTATAGATTTAGGCACAACAAACTCTGGACTTTCCAGAATAGTTAAAGGGGAAAGTAAGATAGTGAAAAACTCTTCACAACAAGACACCACTCCGTCTTGTATAGGCTTCACAAGAAAAGGTGGTGTTCAAGTAGGGACAAAGGCTTTTAACCAATTGAAGTCCGATAAAATAAGGGCCTTAAAATCTGGTACTAATTCAGCTTCAAATATCTTCTTAGAGTTTAAAAGAACTATGGGTACTGATCAAAAGTATCATTCGGATAACATGAATTTAGATTATTCATCCCCTCAACTTTCAGCAGAAATCTTAAAAAGTTTAAAATCACTAGTAGAAGATAATTTTAAGTCAGTGGTAATTACTATACCCGCAATGTTTAATGATAATCAAAAATCTGCAACTATTGAATCTGCTAAATTAGCAGGTTTTGATCAGGTTGAACTTTTGCAAGAACCGATAGCTGCAGCTACTGCTTTTGGAGTTGACGAACAGGTTAAGAATGGAAATATTCTAGTTTTTGATTTTGGAGGTGGAACATTTGATGTCTGTTTGATTTCAATCGAGGAAGGTATTATGCAAGTTAAAGATACAGGAGGTGATAATTGGCTTGGAGGAAAAAATTTAGATGAGGCAATTGTAGATAAAATTATTTTACCATGGTTAAAAGAAAATTACAAAATTGAAAGTTTTTTAAATGATGAAAATAAAAAAGCACAATTAAATGATGTACTAAAATTGTATGCTGAAGAACTTAAAGTTAGTATGTCATTTTCAGACGAAGAAGATATAGTTAGTGATTTAGGAGAGTTACCAGAAGATGATGACGGTGAAGAGATGGAGATTGAAATATCAGTAAATTCAGAACTTATGAATTCAGTCTTAAGCCCTGTATTTCAAGTAGCAATAGATCATACTATTGAGCTGTTAAAAAACAATAATTTAAAAGGATCTGATTTAACTTCATTACTGTTAGTAGGGGGGCCAACTTTTTCTCCAATTTTGAGAAAAATGGTATCAGATCAAATATGTAAACCTAACACTAAAGTTGACCCTATGACTGTTGTTGCAAGAGGAGCTGCAATATACGCCACAAAATTTGATGTAGATGAGGTCATAAAAGATGAAGTTAGAGATGAAACAAAGATTCAATTAGATTTAACTTATGAATCTCAAGGAGTAGAACTAGATCATATTTTAGCTATAAAAGTAAATAAAGAAAAAACTAAAGGTGAAATCCCTTCAAGTCTATTTGTTACAATTAAAAGAGGAGATGGTGCCTGGGAAAGTGAAAAAATATCACTTGATGATATAGGCGAAATTGTAGATTTACAATTGAGAGAATCCAAAGCTAATAATTTTGAAATTCTTATAACAAATGAAAAAGGTGATACTTTAGAAGTTGAGCCAGCTGATTTTACAGTTATGCATGGCGTAAAAACAGGGAAGGCTACACTTGCATACAATTACGGAATAGAAATGCAGAATTCAGAGGGAAAACCTGTATTTATAACGGTTCCTGGATTAGAAAAAAATCAAACATTGCCGGCTAATGGAGAAATAACTGGCTTAACAACCAAAAGAGATTTAAGACCAGGGACAGACGATGCAATATTAATTCCTGTTTACCAAGCTCAGGATGGAGCTGATAATACCAGAGCTTCAAGTCATATTCATGTGCGAACTTGTATATTGCATAGTAATGATCTTCCTGCATTTTTACCTACTAATTCTGATGTTACAATCTTTTTAGATATTGAAAAAGAAGGAGATTATAAATTAACTATTGATATTCCTTTTCTAAATGAGACTATTGAAAAAACTTTTGAGAAAAAAGAGCAAGAGGGTGAAGCTGATGAATGGTTTGATGAACAATTTAGTTCTATTGTTAAAGAAATAGATGCAATAAAAAAAGCTGATGACCAATATGATATTGAGAGCTTAAATAAAATTGAATTAGAAGTTAATAATATACAATCTGATTTTAATAAAAGAAAATCTGATGGTGATACAAGAATGAAAACTAGAGACGCTATAAGAAAACAATTTGCTGAATTAGATAAACTAACTAATAATACAGCTTGGCCCTCAGCTGAGTCTGAAATGAAAAAAATGTATTATACCATTGAAGAAAAAGTAAAATCTTCAAAGGATAGTAGTTTACAAAATCAGCTTAATAGATTTAATTCTCAAATGAAAATTATTATTGAAAATGAGGATGTAAATTCAGCAAAAGAATTAAAAATTCAAATGAATAATTTTTATGTTGAACTTTTAGATGCTGAACATGGAGTTGATTTATACATTGGAGTTTTAGTTAATTTTAATGATGATTTTGATTCTCATCCTTGGAACGATAGATCTAAGGCTAGGTCAGTATTAGATGCTGGTATGAAAGAAGCAATGTCTAATCCTAGTAAAGATAGAATTGTAGGGTATTGCCAGCAATTATGGCAATTGTTACCTAGACCGGGAGGGAAAAAAGCTAGAACTGATATTTTAGGATAAGATTATGAAGTTAAAAAAAGAATTTATTTTAGCCGAAAAATATAGTGTTAAACATTATATAACTCAAACGTCATTTTGTGATATATATTCAGCAAAAGATTTAGAGTTTTCTAAATTAGTTTCTATCTATGTTTACAATGCATCAAATATTTCAAATGATGATTTAGATTCAGAAAACAATCTCAAAGAAATTGGTTTTTTAGGTTTAGGTATTGAAGGATTCCCTAAGTTAATTGGTTTTGGTGATTTTAATTATTTAAATGAAAGGTATAGATATATAGCTACTGAGTTTATTGTTGGGGAAAGTGTTATGGATCGAATGAAAAGATCAGGTCCATTAAGTGAAATTGATTCAGTTTTAGTATGTCTTAAACTTATAGAAATTGCAGAAAAATTACATAGTAGAGAAAAATCTATATTATTAAATGCTCTATCACTAGACAATATAATGTTTGATATGTCAGAAAATACTGAGAAAATTAAACTAAGAAATTTAATAAATGTACGCTATTTTGAAGATGAATTTAAATATAATTACATAGATGGTGTATTACCAAATTATCTCGCCCCGGAATGCTTTAAAAATGTTTTTACTGCTAAAAGTGACCAATTTAATATAGCTGCTTTGTTGTATCATATGATTACTGGAATAATTCCATGGTTTAGTGAACCGCAAGATTTTGAGATAAGTGCTAAATCAATTGATAATTTAGAAGTCAACAGAAATTCACCACTTAAATTTGCCGATATTTTTGATGATCATATAAAATCTGTTATAAATAAAGGTTTAAATTATAATGCAGATGAGAGATTTATATCCCTTTCAAACTTCACAAATTATTTAAATAGAGATACAATACTTTCTAATAACACTTCATCAGGAGTTTCACCAAAAAAGAAAAAAAGGAATAATATTGCAGGAAACGGTTTTTCTGATGTAGCGGGGATGGATGATTTAAAAAACCTTTTGCAAACTAAATTTATCGATACACTTAATCGTCCTGAGCATGCGAGGAAATATGGTTTAACTATTCCTAATGGGATGCTATTATATGGTCCACCTGGTTGTGGAAAAACATTTATTGCAAAAAAATTCGGGGAAGAGGCTAATTATAATTTCCATCTAGTTAAGCCCTCAGATTTGAGCTCTATATATGTTAGTGGTGGTGAACAGAAAATAGGGGAATTATTTGATGATGCAGAAAAAAACGCTCCTTCAATAATTTGTTTTGATGAAGTGGATGCTGTTATGCCAAATAGATCTGATGGCAATAATTCACAAGCAATAGGTTCTAGAGTTAATGAATATTTAGCCCAAATTGATAAATGTTCAGAGAGAGGAATATTTTGCATTGGCACAACTAATAGACCAAACTTAATAGATGTAGCTGTCTTACGGACAGGTAGATTGGAACATAAAATTTACGTTGGACCTCCTGATTTTGAGGCTCGTAAAAAGATGTTTGAGCTTTATTTAAAAAATAGACATATTGAATTTGATATAGCCTATGAAGAATTTGCTAGTTTAACTAAAGGGATAGTTGCTAGTGATATAGAGTTTATTGTAAATCAAGCTTCGCATAAATGTGCAATGCTAGATGTGAGAATTTCAAATAAAGTAATAATTGAAGTAATATCTTCTTTTACTCCTTCTGTCCCAAAAGAAGAAATTGAAAAATATGAAAAAGAAGCAGATAATTATAAAAATAATAAATCAGACACTGAAGGAAAAACCTCTATTGGTTTTAAAAGAAATAGAAAATAAAAACTATATACATGGAAAAAATAGACTACAAAAAAGTATTACTTGATATTGCTGTTTGCGCAATTTCATGTGATGGTCATATTGACCAAAAAGAAATAGATGAATTGAATTTGATTGAAAAAAAATCACCCTATTTTTCTCAATTAGATTTAACTGAAAATCTTCAAAAATCAATTGACTCTGCTATAAAATCATATGCTTTATTTCAAGAATCTATATTTAGAAATCTAGATTCATTAGATTTAAGTATTGTCCAACAGCTAACTATATTAGAAATCTCTATGATTCTAATTGCAGCGGATAAAAAATTTGAGGAATCTGAAATTATTTTTATTAATTCCTTAAGAAGTCGTCTGTCAGTACAAGATTTTTTAATTAACGAACGCTTTGGAGATATCGAATACTTAGATAAACAAAATTTATCAAGTAATGAATTTGATACTCCAAATAAAATTTCTAAAAAATAGTCTTTTATTGAATTTTAATTATGAAAAACTATTATATGGTTTTAGAATTAAATAAAGGAGCTTCTAAGCAAGAGATTCAGGCTGCTTATGATAGATTGTCAATAAGTTTACATCCAGATAGAAATAATAATTCTAAGTTTTTTATTGAGCAATTTGATTTATTGGATACAGCATATAAAAATCTTATTAACTCTGATTTTCATAGTAGTAAATTTGTAAAAAATAATAAATTTTATTTTGATAAGTCCTGTTCAATAAAAGAGATGTTCGAAAATTATAAAAACATTCCTCACAACTTTAAATCAGATTTAATTAATATTTTAGTATTAAATGTTAACTCTGACGAAATAAAATACAAAATAGTTTTAAATGTAATATGTGAATATGAAAGAGTTAGTTCAATTGAAAAGCTTTTGGCCTTTGTGAATAATAAATACAAAATTAAATAGGTGATTCTAAATTAAAATTATGTTTATATATTATTTGTTGCTTGCTATCATTCCTCCTTTATTTTTAGCTTATTATATTTATAAAAATGACCTTTTTGACAAAGAGCCTATTGACTTGGTGGTTAAAAGCTTTTTTGGTGGTTGTTTAATAGTTGTTCCTATCTATTTTATTGAAGTTGCGCTACATGATTTTACAAATAATATTTTTTTATACACTTTAATCGGTGTTGCTCTTATTGAAGAAGGCTTTAAATATCTTTTGCTAATTAAATTTTTCTTTCCTCTCAAGGATTTTGATGAGCCTTATGATGGTATTTTTTATTCTGTGATGATTAGTTTAGGCTTCGCTGCTATCGAAAATATTAAGTACGTTTTATTTGATAGTAATCCTGGAACTGAGTTTACTGTTGCATTTCTTAGGATGTTTACAGCTATCCCTTTACATGCAACTTGTGGAGTTATAATGGGTTATTACGTGGGTCTTTCTAAATTTAAAATTACAAGAATTAATGAAAATAAATTTATAAAATTTTTCACCAATCCAAAGTTAATAGGATTATTCTTAGCTATACTTATTCATACTTTTTATGACTACTTCTTGTTCTTAGGAGAGGGGGTGATCTTTTCTTTTGTTACATTGGGTATTTCAGTTTACCTTGCAAAAAAAGCTATAAAATTACATCAACAAAACTCACCCTATAAAGATTTAAATTAAATGTTATGAAAAAGTACTATGAAACTTTAGGATTAAAAAGTAATGCTTCAGAAAATGATATTGATCAGGCTTATAAAAAGTTATCTACCGAACTTAATCCAAAAAATAATAATAATGAAGAGTTTTTTAAGATTGAATACTTGAAAGTAGTAGATGCTTATAATGCACTTTCAAATAAATCAAAGTTAGGATCTTCAAAAGTTTCACCTAGTAATCAAAATTCTGATCCACAACTACCATCTAAGTCTGAGGATGATGAATTTATAACTGTTAAAATATCAAAAAAGAACCTTAATAAGGCTAGTGATATTTCAAAGATTAATATACCAAAAGATAAAAGTTTTAGTAGATTTTTTCAATATGATAATGAGTATATTAGCGGTTGGACTTATTTTGCTAGAACATTTTTAAACATAATTTTATCCGTTTTTTTGATAGGTATTTATCTTCAGTCTGTTACAGCTTACAAAAGAGGTAACTCTTTAAGTAGTTCTGCAACTGCTCCGGTATGGGGTGCTTGGGGTTTATTATTTATCCCAGGGTCAATATTGCTGGACTATATGCCAGAAGGGTTTATTTTTGGCTTTATTTTATTCAGGCTTCCACACTTGATTTTATGGTGGTCTAATGGAAAAAAAGAAAGGTATAATGCGATTACTTCTTTTAAGGAGGAATCAAATAAATAGTAGACTATAACAGATAATATTAACGAGATTTTAGTTGGAATTGGTTTTGTAAAAACTAATATAATTTCTCTGTCTTCATTATTTTATTTATATAATTTTTCACCTAAATTAAGATCCTCTATTGAAGCTAATCTAGTAACAACAAAATATCTTCCAGTGGAATTTGAAAGAATAACAGATTTAGATAATATGCTAATTGAATTATGGTATTATCATTGATAAAACTTATGTTTTAAATGAAAAAAAACCACACATTTCTGAGTGGTTTTTTTTAATAAAAATTGAAATAGTATTATAAAACTGACTTTACAGTTTTAACTATTCTTCCTGCAATTTTATACGGATCACCATTTGAAGCAGGTCTTCTATCTTCTAGCCATCCTTTCCAGCCTTGCTCAACTGTAATTATGGGAATTCTAATAGATGCTCCTCGATCAGAAACTCCATAACTAAAGTCATGAATTGAAGCTGTTTCGTGAAGTCCAGTTAGACGTTGTTCATTGTATTGTCCGTAAACAGCAATGTGTTCTTTTACGACGGGTCTAAATGCCTCACATATTTTTTCGTAAGTTTCTTGAGATCCACAAGTTCTAAGCAAAGTGTTTGAAAAATTTGCATGCATACCACTTCCATTCCAATCTCCTTTTATAGGTTTTGGATGATATTCTATATAATATCCATATCCTTCAGTTAATCGATCTAATAAGTATCTTGCAATCCACATTTCATCTCCAGCTAATTTTGCTCCCTTTCCAAATAACTGAAACTCCCATTGTCCACTTGCAACTTCTTGATTAATTCCTTCAAAATTTAATCCTGCGGAAATACATAAGTCTGCATGCTCTTCAACAA
>Ga0209709_10003505_pt1 | contig 12973 bp, 15 predicted proteins | sample ArcticOcean_MG_C_2_FD_187435 | JGI IMG/M metagenome (GOLD analysis project Ga0209709, IMG submission 187435) | Marine microbial communities from western Arctic Ocean - ArcticOcean_MG_CB4_136 (SPAdes) (version 2) | ecosystem: Environmental > Aquatic > Marine > Oceanic | place: Arctic Ocean... | reverse complement strand
CAAGATATCATTAATAAATTGCAGTTAGATGATATAGAGCCTTCTTTAAGTATAGAACAAATTAATGAAATAAATGATAAAGTAAAATTTTATCAAGAAGAGAATATAAGATTATCAAATGAATTAACCTCTCTCCAAAATAATTATGAAACAATTAAAAATAATTTTACCAAAGCAGAGATAGAGAAAAATAATATTTATAAACAAATTAAAGAATTAAATAATTTTTTAATTAAAAATAACTCAGTTGATGTTTCCCATGTAAAAGAAATTGTTAAAGAAGAAAATTCTATCAAATCCAAAGTATTAAATGATATAACCAATAATAATTTTCAAGAAGACAATAACACACCTAAATTAGATAAAGATTTAAATAGTGAAATTGATAATATCTTTAATTAAAAATTGTTTTTTATATTTTCATTAGTTTCCTAGCCGACTTTCAAAAACGTCACACTTTTGACCATTTTTTAATATTGTAAAATATAAAAATTCTGTTTTAACCTCTTCAAAACTTAAAGTTTGCAAACAGTCTGTTGTGACATAATTATAATGATGACTATAATTAAATTCACACTCTCCATTGGAACAATTTGCAGTCGCTCCATTTGTATTGGTAATGATTAAAAAATTAAGACTTAATAAAAATATTAATTTTTTAATGGTTGAAAAATTATTCATTAAACATTAAACCAATTTTTTGGTCCATAGATTAAATTCATTGATAGCTATTTCTTCTGGCTCTATTATCCAAGATCTATTGTCTTTTGCATTATGAGTAAATTTTATAAATCCTTTTTTTTTAGCATTTTCTAATATTAATCTTAGTGAAGGTTTTGAAATTCTGGTAGCAGCTGAAATCCCTCTTGCTATATCTTCAATATTTATTATATTTTTTTTAGAGTATGATTCCATAATAAATAACCAAATTAGCATTGTTATTAAATCTCTTCTGAAAAACTTTATTGAACTATTTCCTTGGTTTACTTCTATTAAATCTTTTAGTAGAGCCGAACATATTTTTTTTGAATGATTATTAAGTTCAGACACTTAATTAATATATATTTTTTATACATTATATATATATAATTTTTTATCTTAATATACACATTTTACTATTTATTAAGTCTTTTTTTCTTAATATTTAAAAATATTTTCTTATAAAAGTGGTAGCAACTCTTAATGTTGCAGCAAATATAATAGAAAATAATCCATAAAGAATTTATTTAATTATTTTTTTAATTCTAATGAAACTGTATTCGGGTGCTTACAAGATTTATACTCAAGTATGTAAGAATCTTAAAAATATATCTGCTTTTAATTTTATAAGGCAATTTTAGTATATTTATAGTGATTACTATAATTAAACTCAAATTAACCGTTAGAGTAAATTTGAAGTTGCTCTTTTAGCATTAGTAAAAATAGTACAGTAATGACAAGTAAAGTTAGAATTTTATTAATTCTTGACTGATATATTTCCCCCTCTTAGTTGTTTATCTTTATTAATAGATTTTATTGACATAAATAAATATGAGGCATACTCATTATAAAAATACGTTTTATGGAAGTTTTTTTACCTATTGCTGAAGTATCTGTAAACATCATAGCAATTTTTTCTCTTAGTGGAATAGTTGGGATACTCTCGGGTTTATTTGGAGTTGGTGGTGGTTTTCTAATGACTCCATTTTTAATTTTTTTAGGTGTACCACCCACATATGCGGTGGCAAATGAGGCAAATAATATCTTAGCCACATCAGTTTCGGGTTCTACAACTCACTATTTAAAAGATACGCTAGATTATAAGATGGGCTTAATGATTGTTCTTGGTGGAGTTTTTGGAACATTGCTAGGAATTTGGACTTTTACTTATTTTAAAGGGATTGGAAAAATTGATATCGTTATTTCATTGGCCTATATGTATATCCTTGCAATAATAGGAACTGCAATGTTAGTTGAAGGTTTGGGTGAGATAGAAAAGGCTAGAAAAAAAATCATAACTAAAAAAAAATTACATGCACATTATTGGATACACGGCCTACCATTGAGAATGCGTTTTAAAAAATCTAAATTATATGAAAGTGCATTTACTCCAATTATTATTGGTTTAATGGTTGGTTTTATAGCAGCAATAATGGGTATAGGAGGGGCATTTATTTTAGTTCCTGCAATGATTTATATAATCGGAATGCCAACAAAACTAATTCCTGGAACCTCTTTATTTGTTACTATTTTTGTAAGTGTTATTGTAACTTTCTTGCATGCATTTAATTATGGTTCAATCGATTTGATATTAGTTTTTATGCTTGTCTTAGGATCTATCGTTGGTGTTCAAGTTGGACAAAAGTTAGGTGAGTCAGTCGATAGTACTGGTTTAAAAACTCTTTTAGCAATCTTATTATTGTTAGTTGGTATAGCTATTGCTTATGATACTTTTTTTGTAGAGCAGGCTGTCAATGAAGTTATTAAAATTGACCTGAATAATTTAAATCCATTGTCAATGTTTATTAAAAAACTTTCTATAGACGTGCCAATTTTATATGGATTATTCTCAATATTATTTGCAGTTTCTTTAGGCGTTGCTGCTGCTTTTATTAGAAGATTTTTTTCAAATATAAGAAAAAAGTATTTTAAAAAAACTACTTAAGATGAAAATAATTTCATAAATGATTGCATTGTAATAATACTAACTAAACCAACAGTTATCATAGCAATAAACCCAACAACAAAAGGTTTATAACCCATTGATTGTATATCTTTTAAGTTAGTCGATAGACCAACTGCAGCCATCGCCATACTTAGAAATATTTTAGCTGAATCTTTAACATTAAAAACTGAACTCTTCCAAATTTGTTGTGAAGTTTCTGTTAAAAACACTTGATCACCTATGTTTCTAAAAATAATCATTCCAATAAAACCTAGTACAAAATATGGAAATATATTTAATAATGAGTAGCTTTTGGCTTTTGTTTTACCTCTGTTATAAAGAAAAGCAAACAGAGGTATCATAATGACTAAAAAGGTATTTCTGATAAGTTTTGTAACTGTTGCAATATTTAAAGTTTCAGGGCTATCAAACTGCTGATCATAAATTAAACCAGCGGCAGCAACTTGGGAGGTTTCATGGATAGCTGTACCTAAAAACAATCCAACAAATAATGGGTCTCCATTAAAATATATGTTTGCAAAGTAAGGGTAAATTAACATTGAAATTATTCCAAAGACAGTCATGTTTGCAATTGCGTATGCAATCTCACCTTTGTTTGCTTTGATTATTGGTGCTGTTGCCATGATAGCGGTTGTTCCACAGACTGTACTTCCAATTGAAATTAGGTAAGCCATTCTTGTGGAGATTTTTAATTTTTTAATTAATAATTTAATTACAATTAAAACACTTATGATACAGACTATAACTAGTGGTATTGCAATTGTGCCAAATTTCAAAAATTCAAATGGCTTTAATTGTATACCAAGACAAATTATTCCAAGCTTTAAAATATATTTTTGAGTAAAATCTATACCTAATAAAAAATCTTCTCTAATTTTTAATATATTTCCCAACATAATACCTAATAGTATTGCAATCATTGCTGTTGAGATTGGGCTTTTGTCGTAACCTAATAATTTAATACCTATAATATCATTTAAACTTTGGGAAAGTATGAAGAGAATAAATGCTAAAATAATACCTGGTAGTATGACCAGATATTTTTTAAATAACATTAATTTTTATTTGATAATTGTTTAGGCACTTCTATAAAGTTTAGTCATAACGAATTCTTTATGACCTAATGCTTCAGCACAAGTTAATCTACCATTAGCAACTCTAATCATGGATTTGATTAATTCATCACCAGCTTGTGACATTGTCATCTCACGAGATAAAATTTTTGATACATCGCAATCAATGTGTTCACTCATACCTTTAACAGTAAGTGGGTTAGCAGTTAATTTTACAACAGGTTCAATTGGATTACCTACAATATTACCTTGACCAGTAGGGAATAAGTGAATGTTAAAACCTGCAGCTGCTTGAAGAGTAATACACTCTGCTGCTGCTGATGAAGTATCCATAAAATATAATCCTTTTCCTTTTGTAGGCTCTTCAGCTGGTTCTAGTACATCTATAAATTTACAATTACCAATTTTTTGAAAGTTCCCAAATGCTTTTTCTTCAATAGTTGTTAATCCACCAGCAATATTTCCAGCTGTAGGCTGACTATCAGAAAGATCATCTGTTGCTTCTTTTAGAATGAAATCATTATAATCATTCCAAGTTTTCATAAATTTTTCTGACGCTTCAGGTGTTGCACCTCTTGTAGCACAAACTTTTTCGGCGCCTGTTAATTCAGATGTTTCACCAAAACATAAATGAACTCCTAGTGGTTCTAATTTATCCATTAAGTTTCCAACAGTTGGATTTGCAGCTAGTCCCGATGTTGTATCAGATTCACCACATTTAACAGAAATCCATAAATCGTTGAGAGGACATTCTTCTCTTTGTTTTTCAGATGCCCACATTGCAAATTCTTGGGCTTTTTTAGAAGCTTTCATTATAGTTCCAATATCTCCAGTACGCTCTATATGGAAACCCTCTACTGGTTTTCCAGTTTTAGCAATTTCATCAACAATTTTTTTTGTCCATTTAGGTTCAATTCCAATTACTATTACAGCTGCAACATTTGGATTTTTACCCGTTCCAATCATTGTCCTAAAGTGCAAATCTAAGTCAGCACCAAATTGAAGTCTTCCATAAGAGTGAGGAAGTGCTATTGTTCCTTTAATATTGTTAGCAACAGCTTCAGCACATGCGTTTGAGATATCATCTACAGGCAATATAATTACGTGGTTTCTAGTGCCAACTCTGCTATTTTCTCTTTTGTAACCTAAAAAACTTTTTGGAATTTCCATATTTTTTACCATTTCTTCGTTTTTACATTATGAACATGAACATGTTCACCTTTTTTGATTGATTTAACTACTTTTCCAATATCATGGCCATATTTTAAAATAGTATCACCTTCATTAAGGTCAATCATTGCAATTTTATGCCCTAATTGAATTTCATTCATAGATTGAATTTTCACTGTTTTATCATTTTCCATAATCCAACATGAACAGTCTTGGTTTAGGTTAATTTTATCAATAACAACAACTCCAACGTTATCTTTTTCGTCGTGTATTATAATGTCCGTAATCATAATTGTGTCGATTTGTTTGTTTGAAATTTTTTAAATCTTATATATTAATTACCACATTTAACAAATTAAATTATAGAATTTAACAATTCAGAGAAGAAAGGTCCGAATTATTATGACTAAAATGACAACAGAAGAAGCTTTTGTAAAAGTTTTACAAATGCACGGGATTGAGCATGCATTTGGAATTATTGGTTCAGCCTTTATGCCTATATCTGATATTTTTCCAGACGCAGGAATAACTTTTTGGGATGTTGCACACGAAACTAACGGTGGTTTAATTGCCGATGGTTACACTAGATCTACTGGTAAAATGTCAATGGTTATTGCTCAGAATGGTCCTGGAATCACAGGATTAGTTACTCCAATTAAAACAGCATACTGGAACCACACTCCTTTACTTTTGGTTACACCTCAGGCTGCAAACAAGACTATGGGTCAAGGTGGTTTTCAAGAAGTAGAACAAATGAACTTATTTAAAGATATGGTTTGTTATCAAGAAGAAGTTAGAGACCCTTCAAGAATGGCAGAAGTATTAAATAGAGTAATTGAAAAAGCAATTAGAGGATCTGCACCTGCACAAATAAATGTTCCAAGAGATTATTGGACTCAAGTTATTGATATTGATCTTCCTCCAATCGTAAGACTAGAGAGACAAGCTGGAGGTGTTGATGCAATTAAAAAAGCAGCAGATCTATTATCTAACGCAAAATTTCCAGTAATTTTATCTGGAGCTGGCGTTGTTATTGGTGGTGCTATTGAAGACTGTAAAAAATTGGCTGAAAAATTAGATGCTCCAGTATGTTCTGGGTATCAGCATAATGATAGTTTTCCAGGAAGCCATCCATTAGCTGCAGGACCATTAGGTTATAATGGATCAAAAGCTGGCATGGAATTAATTAAAAAAGCAGATGTTGTTCTTGCACTTGGCACAAGACTTAATCCTTTCTCAACTTTACCTGGTTATGGAATGGATTATTGGCCAAAAGATGCGGCTATTATTCAAGTTGATATGAATTCAGACAGAATTGGTTTAACCAAAAAAGTTTCTGTTGGAATTTGTGGAGATGCAAAGTTAGTTTCTCAACAAATCTTAGCACAACTTTCTTCATCAGCAGGTAATATTAATAGAGAAGATAGAAAAAATATTATTCATCAAACTAAATCTGCTTGGTTGCAAGAATTATCGAGCTTAGATCACGAGGATGATGATGAGGGCACAGTGTGGAATGCAGAAGCTAGAAAAAGAGACGCAGACAGAATGTCTCCTAGAGAAGCTTGGAGAGGGATTCAAGCAGGTATGCCTGATGATGTGATTATTTCAAGTGATATTGGGAATAATTGTGCGATTGGAAATGCTTATCCTACATTTGAAAAAGGTAGAAAGTATTTGGCACCAGGATTATTTGGTCCTTGTGGTTATGGTTTCCCAGCTATACTTGGGGCAAAAATTGGTTGCCCTGAAACACCTGTAATTGGTTTTGCAGGCGACGGTGCATTTGGAATTAGCATGAATGAAATGAGTTCTTGTGCCAGAGAAGAATGGCCAGCAATCTCAATGGTAATTTTTAGAAACTACCAATGGGGAGCAGAAAAAAGAAATACCACTTTATGGTTTGATGATAATTTTGTTGGAACAGAACTTGATCCAGAATTAAGTTATGCAAAAGTGGCTGATGCCTGTGGTTTAAAAGGAGTTACTGTCAGAACTATTGAAGAAACTACAGCTGCTATAAAACAGTCTTGCGAAGATCAAAAAAAAGGAATTACAACATTTATTGAAGTAATACTAAATCAAGAACTGGGTGAACCTTTCAGAAGAGATGCTATGAAAAAACCAGTTAAAGTTGCGGGTATTAAAAAAGAAGATATGATCCAGCAACCATCGTTAGTTTCTTAAGATCTTTTAAAAGCCAAATAACTATCATAATCTAATTGTATGAATGTAGTTAATGATAAAAGTTGTAGTTGGATAAATGACCTTCATCAAAGAGATAATATAAAATCTTTAGATAAAGACAAATATTGTGATTGGTTAATTATTGGCGCTGGATATACAGGCTTATCTGCAGCTAGAAAGCTTTCAGAATTAAACCCTAATCAAAGAATTATTTTGGTAGACGCGCAATTGGCAGGCGAGGGTGCAAGCGGAAGAAATTCAGGTTATTTGGTTGATACAACGCTTAATGATGGTTTTACTTCAAATAAAGAACTTTCAAATTATAAAAAAAAGACTGACATTTATCAATTAGGAATAAATACGGTAAAAAAATTTATTAATGAATATCAAGTAAAATGTGATTGGAATGAAGCAGGAAAATTTTTTGCTTCTTCTAAAAATAGTGATGAAAAAATTTTACTTAATTTTTCTAAAACTCTAAAAAAACTTAATTTTGATTACAAACTATATAATCAAAAAGATTTACAAAATAGACTAGGCACAAGTTTTTACAATTTAGCACTATATACCAAAGGTGGTATTTTGCTTCATCCTGGAAAATTGGCTAGAGCAATGGTTGATATTTTACCAGATAATGTTGAGTTATATGAAAATTCACCCTTGATAGAATGGAAAGAAATTAATAATTATATTTATTGTAATTTTAAAAATAACAATATTACTGCAAAAAAAGTTATTTTTTGCACAAATGGATTTTTAAAGTCTTTGGGTATAAAAACTAATTACAATTTTCCACTTACTTTGACCGCAAGTATGACTAGAATATTATCTGATAATGAATTTAAGTCTATTGGAATGCCAAAAGAATGGGGTGTTTTACCTGTTAGACCTATGGGAGCAACTATTAGACTGACAAGTGATAGGAGAATTTTGATTAGAAATACTGCTGAAGTTTATAATCCATTTCAAATGTCTAATTATGATCTGAAAAAAAGATCCACATATCAAAAAATTGGAATTAAAAGAAGATTTCCAAGCTTGCCAGATGATATTATTTCTTCTAGCTGGTCAGGTATTGTATCAAGAACTAGAAATAGTTCACAAATTTTTGAAAAAATTAATAGTAAAATGTTTGTAGCCGGATGTTATAACGGATCAGGCATAGGTGTTGGCACTTTATTTGGAGAACAAATTGCATTAAAAGCAAGCAACCAACATACAAATGAAATTGAAATAATAGAAAAAATAAAAAAAGTAACTTGGTTACCTCCTCAACCTTTTTTAAATTTAGGTATCAAAGCAAGACTAATGTATGAAAAATTAAGAGCGAAATCTGAGATCTAAAAGAATTTCTTATATTTTTATAAAATTTTTTTTTAAATTGTCTTATTAGTTGTTACTAAATTCATGTAGCTTTTTATTTAAAAAAAACCCATCTATTACTCTCTGAATTTCTGCAAGCAGTATTTGTTGTACCTCTTTCGGCACCATTTAAAGAAATATAACTATCAAAAATTCTACAAAATTCACCTTTTTTATTAAATTTTGACATTAAAATTTTTACTTTGCCATATGCAGGTCTATCTTTACTATACCATGAAGTTAACTGGCCGTTTTTTGAATGGTCTAATGCAAACATAATAGCTGAAGTGTGATTTTTTTTTTCAAAATTATTTAAATTAAATCTATGCATATTTATAAGATCAGTAACTAATAAAAGTGTAAAAGCTGTTGGGTCACTTGTTGCTATAAATTGTTTTTCATAATTTGCTATTGATCCATCAGTTTCAAATTCTCCTACAGTATTGTTTTGAGAACAAGAAATTAAAATTGATAAAAAAATTAATTTCAAACAATTGATTAGTTTAATATCTTTTACCAATGTAACTTCCATAGTTATAGCTCCAATCTTTTGCCCAATTAAAAAGACAAGCTTGATAGATTGCCGTTCTTGCTGTTTTATTTTTTTGAATTAAAACTTGATAATATCTACAGGTTTTACTACCACCACCTGGAAAAGACGTTATAACTCGAACTTTTCCCATAGTTTTATTCTTTTTATTATACCAGCTTACTACTTTCATATCTGGAACATTGTTTAATGTATATCTTACTGTTGATTGATGTTTTCTTTTATCTTCACCTGACAAAAGATAGACAAAACCTACATATTGAACGCCATTCCAAATATCACCAGTCCACCCTCTAGGATTTGTTTCTTCTGAAAAAATTGGTTTTGGCATCATTTTTATAAAACCATTTTCTGGAGTTTCTACAGGTCTTGTTTCAAGTGTTCCTACTAAGCTGCTGCAAGCTGAAATAAATATTACACTGAAAAATAATATAAGTTGATATGGTTTCATAAGTTTTATTAATTTTTTACACAAGATTAATTAGTTTAATATTTTTGTCCAATGTGACTACCATAATTAAATCCCCAATTTGGTAGCCAATCTTCTTTACATGCTAGATAAACAGCTGTTTTTGCTGCTTGTTTTTTTTGAATTAAAACTTGATAATATCTGCAGTATCCACCACTTAAACTATAAGACTCAATAACTCGAACTTTTCCCATAGTTATTTTTTTTTTATTATACCAACTTGCAACTTTCATATCTGGAATATTTTCCAGCGCAAACATTACTGTTGTTTTATGTTTTTTTTTATCTTCAGTAGATAAATTAAAACCAAGGTACTGGAAGATATACCAACCATGTGTCATGTCAGCATACCGTCCTAATGTTTTTTCATCAAAAAAAGGTTCTGGCATGACTGATATAAATCCCTTTGATGGTGTTTTTACTGATCTTGTTTCAAATGTACTGCAGGCTGAAATAAATATAATACTAATCGATAGTATAAGCTGGAATAATTTCATAACTCCCATCAATTTTTTCACAAGCAATTGATCTTTGTTCTACAAGCTTACCACCAAGAGCCATCATCCAAACATATGGACTACATTCTTTTGCAACACCTACCTCTTCTAGATAATGCTTAGCACTATCATCACACACAACTTCTTCTTCAATTTTTTCTTCTATTAACTTTCCATTAGTATCAACTATCTTAACTAGTGTTGTTTTAATATCACAATATTGTTTTTTTTCTTCTGAATTTGAAATATTACAAAAAATAAAAGAAAAAAATATTAATAAATAAATTTTTCTAATCATTGATGTTATTCTATATTTTTTTTAAGAACTTTGATTTGAATATAAAACCTATAATAGCCTTCTTTAGTTCTTAAAAGTTCAGTGCGTTCTACTAAATAGTTTTCCATAATTGTGCTCGCAACAACATTAATTATTTCAACTTTTGACTCTGATGATATTGATAAGTTATTATTATTTCCAATCTCAATAAGCGATAATTTTGATTTATCTTGTAATACACCATTTATACGATCTGCAAGCTTTGACTTGGCTAATAAAATTGTTTTCCTTTGACCTAATTCAAGATCAGGAGAAATACTCGTTGCAACTTCATACATCCATTTTTTGTCTTCTTGTTTAGTTGACAAATACCATTTTGGTACACTTTTAATTGCTCCTTTTTTTAAATCTTCTTTTTTTACATTATAAGAATTAGAACAACCAAGTAAAATAAAAATAGAGATTAATAATAGGTAGTTTAAGTTATTTTTTATATTCATATAAATCATTTTATCATTAATTTTATATAATTAACAATTGAAAAAATAAAATTAGAAAACAATGAGAATAAACTATATTTCACATTTTAGGAGATTTTATTGAAAATACATTTGGTATTTCTCTAATTTAACAGGTTAGATAATTATGATATTTGTAATAATATCCTTGTGTATTATTATTTAAAAAATAAGTAAAAATTACTACGTTTGTAATTCACAATAATTCAAATGTTAATTCGTATTATAAATTTGCTCTGTGTCTTGAACTTAGCTTCTATAATCTTTATTTAACAACAAAGATAATTGAGCAAAAGAGAGAAGTTTAAGAAAAGTACACTACTATTGTGCCAAGGATTTTTGTGCTAGGATCTTGGTTTATGAAAAAATTTTTCAAAATGCCGATAAGATAAATGAAACTCGATAAAAACCAACTTAAAGAAATCGACGATCTTGGTTATATCATTCTACCAAGTTGCTTTTCAAATGTAGAAGTAAATAATCTTCGTAAAGCTATGGCTTCAGTCTTTAATGAAAAGAATGAGGCTAACATAATTGAAAAATCATCGGGTGTAGTTCGAACTGCAATGGGTCTACATCTACGTAGCAAAATTTTTGATGATCTCACGAGACACCCTAATTTCCTTGAACCTGCATGCCAAATACGTGGTCATAATCTTTATATTCAGCAGACAAAAATTAACGTCAAAGCCGCTTTTACAGGTGAAGTTTGGCAGTGGCATTATGATTTTGCAACTCATTTTGGAGAAGATGGATCGCCCAAACCATTAGCTTTGAATTTACATGTCTTCCTTGATGATGTTACTGAATTTAATGGTCCACTTTTCTTCATTCCTAAATCTCATAAATATGGTTCTGCACCATCAAAACTGGATACTGACACAACGAATTATCCATTGTGGGTTGTTGATCAGCAGACTGTCAAAGCCCTTGTAAAAGAAAATGGAATTATATCAGCACGTGGAAAAGCGGGCACTGTTTTAATTTTTGTAGATAACTTGGTACATGGTTCAGCACATAATATGTCACCATTAGACAGAGCAATTTTTTCAGCCATTCTTAATCCATGTGATAATGCTCAAACTAAATTTGCTCGACCAGAATACAAGCATGGTCGAAATTTTAAACCTATTAAGACTTCCTCTTATAAAAGTCTGTTAATTTGATCATGACTTAAATTTTTTATTATCTAAACACAGTATTCCAGATCGTACTTCTATAATTCTTGCTCTAAATATAAATTGATGTTTAAATAATAGTATTAATATTTTAAATGAATTTAACTAAAGAACAAATAAATCAATTTAATAAAGAGGGTTACTTATTTTTTCCAAGTCTATTTTCTCAAGAAGAAATTCAAAATCTTTCTTCTGCAGTTCCAAAGTTATATGAAATTAGAGAAGAATATAATTATAGAGAAAAAGATAGCGATTTAGTCCGTACTAATTTTGCTGCTCATTTATATAGCACACCATTTGCAAAACTAGCTAGACACCCACGTATGATAAAACCTGTTGAAGATTTGCTCCAAGAAAAATTATATATGCATCAGTTTAAAATTAATGGAAAAATGGCATTTGAAGGTGATGTGTGGCAATGGCACCAAGATTATGGAACGTGGTTTAATGATGATTTAATGCCAAGTTCGCGTGCCATGAATATTGCAATTTTTCTAGATGAAGTTACAGAGTTTAATGGTCCACTTTTATTTATTCCAGGAAGTCATAAAAAAGGAATAATTGAAGCCGATCATGATTTAACAACTACGAGTTATCCACTTTGGACAATTAATAATAACCTTATTTCAGAATTAGTAGATAGAGCTGGAGGTAGAGAAGGAGGTATTGTGAGTCCAAAAGGTAAAGCTGGATCAATGATTCTATTTCATAGCTGCTTAGTTCATGCTTCTAGTAATAATTTATCTCCTTTTAATAGAGTAAGTGTTTATCTGAGTTTATGTGCTGTAAGTAATCACATCAGAAGATTTAAACGTAAAGAATATATAGCTCATCGTGACTTTGCTCCTATTGTATGTTTACCAGATGACTGTTTAATAAAAAATTATAAAGTTAATTTGCCATGGGAAGAGGGTGTGCCTAAAAGTGCCTATCAAACTTCACTTAAGGAAATATCAAAAAAATAAAAAAATAAATAATATAAATTATGTATTTAAACAAAAAATTAGAGGAATATAGTGGAAGTATA
>Ga0209709_10003503_pt1 | contig 12974 bp, 14 predicted proteins | sample ArcticOcean_MG_C_2_FD_187435 | JGI IMG/M metagenome (GOLD analysis project Ga0209709, IMG submission 187435) | Marine microbial communities from western Arctic Ocean - ArcticOcean_MG_CB4_136 (SPAdes) (version 2) | ecosystem: Environmental > Aquatic > Marine > Oceanic | place: Arctic Ocean... | reverse complement strand
ATCATTGGAATGCTACCTGGTCTTGGACCAATGACGGCAATTGCATTAATGATACCTATTACTTATGGTTTTGACCCAGCTACTGGATTAATTTTAATGGCAGGTGTTTATTATGGTGCAGTATTCGGTGGATCAACTTCATCAATTTTATTAAATGCTCCAGGTGTTCCTGGAACTGTTGCAACATCATTTGATGGTTACCCTATGGCACAACAAGGTAAAGCTGGAAAAGCTTTAGCTATTGCTGCTTGGAGTTCTTTTGCAGGTGGAACTCTTGCTTCAATTTATTTATTATTTCTTGCACCAAGCTTATCTAAAGTAAGTTTATCTTTTAGGTCATCAGATTATTTTGCTTTAATGATTTTAGGTTTAACAGCAATTGCAGCTTTTTCATCAAAGGGTCAATTTTTAAAAGCAATGATGATGGTTGTTCTAGGCTTAATGCTAGCTTCAGTTGGACAAGATTCATTATCTGATATTACAAGATTTACTTTTAATAACATGAATTTATCCGATGGAATAAGTTTCGTTTTAGTTGTAATGGCAACTTTTGCTATGAGTGAAGCTTTAACAATTATTTTAAAACGAAATGATCCATCCGCTGTTGCCAAACAAGTTTCATTAACAGAACTTGGTTCAATTAAGATAAATAAAGAAGAGAGAGGTAAAATGTTAAAAGCTATTCCTCGAAACTCAGTTATTGGTTTTTTAATTGGAGTTTTACCAGGTGCTGGTGCAACTATTGCATCATTTCTAGCATATGGAATGGAAAGAAATTTTGTTAACGATGAAGAAAAAGAAAAATTTGGTAAGGGAAGTGTTCATGGTTTAACTGCACCAGAAACTGCAAACAATGCGGCGTGTTCTGGAGCCTTTGTTCCTTTATTAACTTTAGGAATACCTGGAAGTGGAACTACTGCGGTAATGCTTGGTGCTTTATTAGGATTTGGAATTCAACCAGGACCTAGACTTTATATAACTAATCCTGAAATTTTTTGGTCAGTTATTATGTCCATGTACATTGGAATGGTAGTTTTACTTATTTTAAACTTACCTTTAATACCCTACATAGCAAGAATACTCGCAGTACCCAAAAATTATTTAATTCCACTTATTTTATTTTTTTCAATTACTGGAATTTACGTAATGTCTTTTAATAATTTTGATATTTATCTAATGATTGGAATTGCTGTTGTTGCAACTTTTATGCGCTTATATGATTTTCCAATGCCACCACTCATATTAGCTTTTGTTCTTGGTGGATTAATGGAAGAAAACTTAAGAAGATCTTTATTAATAAGTGATGGTTCGTGGACTTTTTTATGGGACAGACCTCTTACTGCTACAATAATAGGATTTACAATTCTTATTGTTGGATGGCAAATTTATAAAACAATTAAAAATAAAAAAATTTAATTAAGAATTTTTTTATATTCTTCAATAATTATATTCCATTGAAATTTGCTAGATTGCTCTTTAGCAGCCTTGCCAAACTCAAGATATTTATTATTCTCAATCATTGAATTAATTGATGAGTAAACTTCATCTAATTCATTGCCATCACAGATTAAGCCAGTTTTTTGATGTTCAATGGCATCAGAAGCTCCACCATCCTTACCACCGAGTGAAGGAACCCCAAACTGTGCAGCTTCAACATATGCTATACCAAAACCTTCAACTGATTTTTTATGTATTATAGATGGCATTACAAAAATATTTGATTTGGCCAAAAGTGAGTTTTTAAGATTGTTCGAAATATCTTTAAAAAACATTACTTGCTCCTTTAAATCTAACTCTTCAACAAGTTTTTTTAAACTTTCCTCCTCATCACCATACCCGATACAAATGTAGATAATACTAGGGTAAATTTGTTTTAAATTTCTTAATGCCATAATTATCTTTTCATGATTTTTTCTTTTATCAAATCTAGAGACAGTAATTAATCTAGGATATTTGTGTTTTAACAATATTTCTACTTTATCTAAAATCTTTTTATCCAATTCTTGGACAAGGTCTATACCAGGATTGATAACGATAATTTTGTCTTCTTCAACACCACATTGTAAGGCTAAGTCTCTAGTGTATTTTGAATTAGCCACAACTACCTCTACATTATTTAAAACATCTAAAACTCTCTTATTAAGATTTGTTCCTTTTTTGTGATTAATTTCCTTACCATGAATTAAGCATATTTTTTTTTTATCTGTTTTTACTAGTTCAAAACTTTTCCAGTGGTCAGCAATTATACCTTCAATTTTATTTCCTTTTATAAATTCATTAATTAGTTGGGCTTTTCTATACTTTCTAAGAAGTTTAATCCCACCAACTCTTTCAATTGAAAAAGAAACTTGTTCATCAAAAACTTTATGGTTTTCATGATAATCAGCAAAAACTTTAATCATGAGGTTTTTGGATAGTTCGTTGGTTAAACCCCACATTAAATTTTGCATACCGCCTATTTCAGGAGGAAAGGATCTGGTAATAATTAAATACATTAATTATTTATCCATTTAATGCTGCAACCCAAGCTTGGTATTTGTTCTTTTGGTCCTTTACCAGTTTCACTAATTTGTTTCATTGCTTTAAATAAATCACTTTCACCAATTCTTACTGGCTTTAAATCTTTTAGTTCTCTAATTCTTCCTCTGTACTGCAACTCTAAATTACCATTAAAGCCAAAGAAATCAGGGGTACATACTGCACCGTAACTTTTGGCCACATCTTGAGTCTCGTCAAAAAGATAAGGAAAAGTAAATTTATGTTCTTTTGAAAATTTAATCATATTTTCAAAAGAGTCTTCAGGATAGTTAACGGCATCATTTGATGAAATAGCTATTGTTTTAATTCCAAGTTTTTCTAGATTTTTACAATCTTCAACCACATCTCTAATTACCGCTTTAACATAAGGACAGTGATTGCAAATAAACATAATTAAAGTTCCAGCATCACCATTAATATCATTTAAAGAAATAACTTTATTGTCAGTTGAATTTAATGCAAAATTATTTGCGTTCGTTCCAAAATTACATATTGGTGTTTTTAGTGGGGGCATGATAAACATTATATAGGTATGTTTTACGATTTGGAAAATAAAAAAGCAAAAAATGCTGGTGAAAATTGGGTTGCTCCTAACAGTTTTATCATTGGAGATGTAACTTTAGAAAAAAATACTAGTATTTGGTTTAATGCCACTTTAAGAGGAGATGTTGAGAATATTTATGTTGGTACAGGCACAAATATTCAAGATGGAAGTGTGCTACATACAGATCCTGGTTATCCGTTAAAAATTGGTAAAGACGTAACTATTGGCCATTTAGCAATGTTACATGGGTGTACAATTGCGGATAATTCTTTAATTGGGATTGGTGCTGTAATTTTAAATGGCGCTAAGATTGGTAAAAATTGCATCATCGGTGCCAATACTCTTATTACTGAGAATAAAGAAATACCTGATAATACTTTAGTTATTGGATCTCCAGGAAAAATTGTACGCAAAGTTACAAATGAAGAAGCAAAATTAATAACTGAAAATGCAATCCACTATCAAAAAAATTGGAAAAAATATTCTAAATTAATATTTTAGGGAATTAACCAGTATCCCTTTGTATAATCAGAATATTCAAATCTAGCTCTACGGTGACCTTTTGCTGCTAAATAAAGCCACTCTATACTTTTTATCTTACATTGAATTACAGTAAAATTCTTATAACCTTCTTCACTTTGTTCCATTGTAAATTCAAAATTATCTAACTCAGGTTTTAGACCAGAAGTTGGAGTAGGAGATACTGTACCAGGTCCACCGTATAATAAATAACATTTTCTACTCATGTGACCAGTTTTTAACCATGATTGTTTTGTAATTTCATTTTGATAATTAACAGTACACTCAACTTTTATTCTAATTTGGATTTTTTCTTCTTTATCATAAAATAACATTGAAGCATTATTGTTATCTTTTAATCTTTTAATTTTATCAGATCTGATGTCACTGTGAAATTGAAGAAGTTTATTTGATTGATCTGACTTTCTAAGAACCACTATTCTTCCATCAAAATCATCTTGGCTACCACAGATAAACACAGGAATTCTAAAAGGAGAATTTCTATTGGTCACCGCATTACAAAGTAATGACCATATTTTTTTTTCTATTTCAGCAAAGTTTTCATAGTATGCGGGTTGCATACAAGATTATTTGCTTAATCTTTTAATTAGGCTAGAAGTGTCCCATCTATTTCCACCCATTTCCTGAACTTCACTGTAATATTTATCAACAATTTCTGTAACAGGTAAGAGAGAGCCATTATTTTTTGCCTCTTCCATTGCAATTTTTAAATCTTTTCTCATCCAATCAACCGCAAAACCATGCTCAAATTCATCATCAAGCATTGTTTTATATCTATTTTCCATTTGCCAGGACTGTGCGGCACCTTTAGAAATCACTTCAATTACATCTTCCATGTTCAATCCTGATTTCACTCCAAAGTTAATAGCTTCAGATAAACCTTGAACCAAACCAGCAATACAAATTTGATTAACCATTTTTGCCAATTGACCATTGCCAGCAGCACCCAGTAATTTCATTTTTTTGCTATAGCAGTCAATAATATCTTTGGCACTATCAAAGTTTTCTTGATCTCCACCAATCATTACGGTTAGAGCACCATTTTCAGCACCAGCTTGACCACCTGATATAGGAGCGTCTAAGAAGCCAAATTCATTTTTTATAGAGTATTCGTAAATCTCTCTAGCAATTGTGGCAGAAGCCGTAGTGTTATCAATATACACAGAACCTTTTTTAATTGTTTTAAAAATACCATTATCTCCAAATGTAACTTCTCTTAAATCATTATCATTACCAACGCAGGTAAATACAAAATCAGCACCTTCTGCAGCTTTTGCAGGTGTATTTGCTTTTAAACCTTTAAATTCAGCAACCCATTTATCAGCTTTTTCATCTGTTCTATTATAAACAGTTACATTGTGACTTGCTTTTGATATATATCCTGCCATCGGATAACCCATGACACCTAAACCTATAAATGCAACATTGCTCATAAATTTTATTTCCTATGTTTAAAAGTTTAAATTTTAAAGTAATTTTATTTGGATTTATATTTACATTTTTTTCAAGCTTTGGACAGAGTTTTTTTCTTGGTTTATTTAATTCAAGTATAAGAGACGCACTTTCTATTACACACGGTCAATTTGGATCAATTTATGCATCAGCAACTTTATTAAGTAGCTTTATCCTTGTTTGGATTGGAAAAAAAATTGATGACATTAATATTTTAAAGTTCGCATCTTATGTTGTTGCCTTACTAGCCATTTCTTGTTTTGTATTTTCTAAAATTTCATCAGTAGTTTTTTTATTTTTTTCTATTTTTTTAATGAGACTTTCCGGACAAGGTTTAATGTCTCACTCCGCAACCACAACTATATCAAGGTTTTTTGAAAAAAGTAGAGGTAGAGCCCTAAGTACTACTTGGTTGGGTTTGTCTTTAGCTGAATTTATTTTACCACTATTAATTATCTTTTTATTAACACTTTATGATTGGAGAAATATTTGGGCAGCTATTTCAATTTTAGTTATTGTTGTGTTGCCAATAGTCTCTTTTTCATTGATAAAAAATGTTAAATTAGATTCAAGAGAAACCTCGAGTATTTACCATGCAAAAATAAAAAAAATAAAACAATGGACGAGAACTGAAGTATTGAAAGATTATAGATTTTATATTGTTTGTTTAAATATGTTGGCCATGCCATCGATTGCAACAGGAACATTTGTTTATCAATCGTTTATAGTTTCTTCTAAAGATTGGGGGCCTTATGTGATCGCTCAATCATTTATGGTTTATTCAATTTTATCTGTGATCACATTATTTTTAACTGGTTTTTTGATTGATAAATTTAGTAGTAGAAAATTATTAATCTATATGAATATTCCATTGTTTTTTTCTACTCTCGTACTTTATCATTTTAATTCATCAGCTTCATCTTTTGTATTCCTTGGGCTAATTGGTATCTCAAATGGATTGGCAAACGTTTTAGGTTCAGCTACTTGGGCTGAAATTTATGGTGTAAAACACATTGGTTCCATTAAAGCGTTAACAACAGCACTAATGGTATTTTCTACTGCTTTTGGCACAGCACTTTTTGGAATACTTATAGATAATGGCTTTTCGATTGAACAAATAGCTTTAGTTTCAGGCTCTTACATATTAGTTGCAATATCGTTGTTATTCTTAGTAAAGAGCAAACTTAATCCTAATTATTTATAAAATTCCTCTTGATTTTCATTGAGTCACTGTATAGATACTGCGCATGGCTAGAGTAACTGTAGAAGACTGTATTGATAAAGTAGATAGTCCTTACGAATTGGTATTAGTTGCTAAAGAAAGAGCAGTTCAATTAAATTCAGGTCTTGAACCAACTCTTGATAGAGACAATGATAAAAATACAGTTATAGCATTAAGAGAAATTGCTGAAGAAACTATAAAAGTTCCAGATTTAACAGAGAGTGCGGTTCATAAACTTAGAAAACATGTTGAGCAAGTTGATGATGGTTCTGAAGATGATGAAATCGTAGGTGATGACTTTGAAAGTATGTATAAAGGTGAAATTTCAAAAAGTGGTACTCCTATTTTACCATCGAAAAGAGCTAGAAAAATACCAGAAAAAATTCAAGTAGCCCCAGAAGATTTAGAAGAATTAACTGCAAAGGCAGAACCAGAAGTAGAAGTTAATCCAGAGTTAGAAGTTAACACTAATGAAACTGAGGTTTCTTTAGACCAAATAGCTGAAACTGAAGCTAAAACAACTGAAGCAAACCCTGAAGATTCAGACACTACAAATAACTAAAAAAATAATATAAAAGTTAAACATGAATAGGAAAGTATCTGTTGCTCCTATGATGGATTGTACTGATCGTCATGAGCGTTTTTTTTTAAGATTGATTAGTAAAAATACACTTCTTTACAGTGAAATGATTGTATCTGAAGCAATTCATAGAGGGGATAAAAAAAAATTATTAGAATTCAATATTAATGAAAAACCAATTGCACTTCAAATTGGTGGCTCATCCCCAACATTATTAGCTGAAGCAACAAAAGCAGGTGAAGATTTTGGTTATGATGAAATTAATTTAAATTTAGGCTGTCCTTCTAAAAAAGTAGAAAAAAATAAATTTGGTGCATGCTTAATGAAAGAGCCAAACTTAGTTGCAGATTGTTTGAGTAAAATGCAATCTGTTACAAAATTACCAGTAACGATCAAAACTAGAATTGGTTATGATGACACTGAAGATTATGAAAACTTGCATTATTTTATTTCAACATTAAAAAACACGGGGGTTAAAACTTTTATCATTCATGCAAGAAAAGCTATTCTTGGAAAGTTTACACCCAAACAAAATCTAAATATTCCGCCCTTAAAATACGATTTTGTCTATCGTTTAAAAAAAGATTTTCCTAATGAGGAGATAATTATCAATGGTGGAATTACCACAATAAATCATATGAAGGATCATTTAAAAGAGGTAGATGGTGTAATGATTGGGAGAGCCGCTTATCATACACCTTATTTATTAGCCGATATTGAAAGAGAAATATTTAATAATGAAGATGTGCCAAGTAGACAGGAAGTAATCGAACTGTTGCTACCTTATGTAAGAGATGAAATTAAAAAAGGAACAAGATTAAATCAAATTATGAGACACACACTTGGATTATTTCATGGTCAAACAGGTTCTAGTTTTTGGAAGAGGTATTTAAGCGAAAATATGTGTGTTCGTGATGCAGATGTTAAAAAAATTGATCACATTATGGATAAGATTAAATTTAACAATGTTGATACGTCAGAGAGTCAGCCTGCTTAGCTCTTTATTATCCAACGAATATATCTATTTTATTTTATTAATGGCTTTAACAGCTGTTCCTGTAGGATTTGTGGCTGGTTTATTTGGAATTGGTGGCGGGTTAATAACAGTCCCTTTTTTATTTTATATGTTTGGCTCTCTTGGAATAAATCAAGAGTACGTTATGCATTTAGCCGTTGGAACTTCGTTTGCAATTATTATCCCGACATCAGCAGTATCAGTTCTAACTCATCATAAATTTAAGGCTGTAGATTTTGATATTGTTAAAAGTTATGGAATATTTGTTGTTTTAGGTGTCATATTTGGAACTATTTTTGCAGCAACACTCAAAACAAAAGCATTAGTTCTTTTCTTTTCAGTCATTATATTTCTACTAAGTATATATTTACTCCTATTAAAAGAAAAAGAAAAAAATATTGTATTGAAAATAAAACTACATTTAAAAATTATTTTAGGATTTTTGGTTGGTTTTATTTCTGCCCCAATGGGTATTGGTGGTGCAGTAATGAATGTACCTATATTAAAATTTTTTGGATATTCAATTAATAGAGCAATTGGTAGTGCAGCAGCAATTGGCTTTTTAATAGCAGTATTTGGTGCAATAGGATTTTTAATTACTGGTAGTTATTTAAAGACAGATATTCCATTAAGTATTGGATTTTTAAACATACCTGCTTTTTTAATTTTTATACCTATTACAACTTTCATGGCTAGAGTTGGAGCACGAACGGTTCATTTAATTGATAAAAATAAAATAAGTAAATATTTTGGAATTTTTTTACTTATTATTGCTATTAAATTTTTATATGAATATTTTAAACTTTAAAAATGACAAACAAAGTAAATAAAAATTTTTTAAAAGATTCTTATTATATAACTGATTTAAAATTATGTAGTGTTAGATTGACTGATAATAGTAGGTTTCCTTGGATAATATTAATTCCTAACAGAAAAAATATAACTGATATTACAGACCTTAATTCAAAGGATCAAACCTTACTAATGAAAGAGATTGTCCATTGTAGTAAATTGATGAAAAAAATATTTAAAACATCAAAACTGAATGTCGAGAAAATTGGTAATATAGTTCCTCAGCTACATATTCACATTATTGCTAGATTTAAGAACGATAGTACATGGCCATTATCTGTTTGGATTGTTAAAGGAAAGCCATATACAAAAAAATTGCTAGAAAATATTATTATTAAGTTAAAGAAATTTTTTTAAGTATGGGGTAGGGGTGGTTTCAGTCTCCCTACGCCACCCTTGTATTAACATTAAACGATTCTCTCTAAATAGTTCTACACTTAATAATTGAAACTAGACTTTATCAACTGCTTGGTTTATTAAAATAGTTATTAGCTTTTTTTAAAACAATAAAAATCATAAGGAATTTTTGGTAAAGACAACACTCTCATCATTTGCAAAATCTATTGGTTTTAATTCTCAGAACTATATTCCAAAGGAAGGTGCTTCATTCTCGTTGTTCAGAATAGAGGTTTTGTCAGGTTTAACTGTGGCTTTAGCTCTTGTGCCTGAGGCTATTGCCTTTGCGTTTGTTGCGGGTGTTGCACCATTGTCAGGTCTTTATGCTGCTTTCATAGTTGGTTTAACTACTGCTATATTTGGTGGACGTCCGGGAATGATTTCTGGTGCAACGGGTGCTTTAGCGGTTGTGATGGTTGCTCTTGTTATGGATCATGGAGCAGAATATTTGTTTGCAACTGTAGTTTTAATGGGAATGCTACAATTAATTGCTGGCGTCTTTAAACTTGGAAAGTTTATTAGAATGGTTCCTCAACCTGTAATGTTAGGCTTTGTCAATGGCCTAGCAATTGTGATTGGAATTTCTCAGCTAAGCCAATTTAAAACAGTAGATTCACTAGGAAAATCTATTTGGATTACAGGTAATACATTATTTTATTCAATTGGCTTTGTTGGTTTAACCATGCTCATCATTTGGTTATTACCAAAAATCACTAAAGCAGTCCCTGCAACATTAGCTGCTATTTTAACAACATCTATATTAGTCTTAGTATTAAAAATTGACATCCCAAGTGTTGGAGACCTTGCGAGTGTTAAAGGAGGTTTGCCAAATTTTTCAATTCCAAGTGTTCCATTAAACTTTGAAACATTAAAAATTATTTTCCCCTATGCTTTTATATTAGCATCCATTGGTTTAATTGAGAGTTTGTTAACTTTAAACTTAGTGGGTGAAATTACCAATAAAAGAGGAGGTGCGAGCCAAGAATGTTTAGCCCAAGGTTTGGCCAATACTGTTACAGGTTTTTTTGGGGGGATGGGTGGATGTGCGATGATTGGGCAATCGATGATTAATGTAAAGTCTGGTGGTAGAACACGTATTGCTGGAATAGCAGCTGCATTATTCCTATTAATTTTTATTTTATATACCTCTTCTTACATTGAAATGATCCCAATTGCAGCTCTAGTTGGAGTTATGTTCATGGTTGTAATTGGAACTTTTGCCTGGAACTCGTTAAAAATATTATTTTTTGTACCAAAGAGTGACGCGTTGGTCATTATACTTGTAACAGTTGTAACTGTTTTGGAAGATCTGGCTGTTGCTGTAATTGTTGGAGTAATTGTATCAGCATTAGTATTTGCCTGGAAATCTGCATCAAGAATAAGAGCGATTGAAAGACCATCTATAAGAGAAAAAGGTGCAAAAGTTTATGAAATAGAAGGACCACTTTTCTTTAGTTCAACAGATAGTTTTTTAGAAATTTTTAAACCATCCGAAGATCCTGAGGTAATAATTATAGATTTTGCTAGATCAAAAGTAATTGATCAATCAGCGCTAAAAGCCATTGAAGATATTGCTGATAAGTACAACAGCTTTGGGAAAAAAGTTAAACTTAGACATTTGACGCGTGACTGTCATAAATTGTTAAGTAGAGCTGGTCAACTTGTTGTTGATAGTGATGACGATCCAGATTATGGAATTGCAGTTGATTATGATGTTAAATTAGGTATTTTTGGAAGATAGGATGAGTAAAGAGATAAAAGCAGATGACGTTATTTTTAATTTTTTTCAACAAATTTGTGATGAGAAAGATGATCAAAAATGTGTTAAACTAGGAAATAGTTGGATCAACGCAATGGAAACCAATCTCATCAACATGGAAAAAAACCTAGAAGAAACTGATAAAGCTAAACATCAAGAAAATATTGATAGCAACAAGCACCATCTTAATAGTCTTAAGGGTAAATCTGCTGAAGAATGGCGTGAATACGCAACCCAATGTATGGTGGAAATCCTAGATCACAAAAGTAAATCGTGAATTTTTTTAAAAGATTATTCTCAAGTAGCAATTTAGAATTACAAATTAACGATGGTGGCAGAGCTGCAGCAGGATACAAAGGAAAAGCTGGAGATTGCGTTGTTAGATCCATTGCAATTGTATCGGGCTTTCCTTATAAAAAAATTTATGATGATCTTTATAAGGCAAATGAAGAGTTTAGAATCACATCACGAACTAGACTTGCAAAAAATTTAAAACAAAAAAATGATAGCCCAAGATCAGGCACACATCGTGTAGTTGTTAAAAAATATCTTGAAAAATTAGGTTGGAACTGGATACCAACAATGTTTATTGGTCAAGGTTGTAAGGTTCATTTAAAGAAAGATGAATTACCAAGTGGTACTTTAATTGTATCTTGTTCAAAGCATATAACTGTTGTTAAAGATGGCGTTCTTCATGACACATATGATTGTTCTAGACATGGCACACGATGTGTTTATGGATATTGGACCAAGCCTAACTAGATTTAATTTTTAGAAGTATAAGCGATATAGAAAATTTACCGAAACTACAGTCAAAACTATTACTAACAAATATAAAGAAATGTAATCATGAGGCTTCATCATTGTTTTTTAAATACCTTTATTCATTATTTTCACACTCAATTGTTGCAAACTCTGTAGCTTTCATTATTTCCTCAGGTTGCATTTTAAAGATCAGATCTATCTCCTCATCTGAAAATTTTTTACTCAATGCATCAATTGTGCAAGTGCAGTAGATTTTTGCTCCATCAGGACCAAGATACTGTTTGGAGTTTCCATAACATCCTATGTATATTTCCTTCTCATACTCTGGGCTAAAAGCCATACTTTTAGATGAGAAAAGTAGAATAAAAATTAATAGGGCCTTAAATTTTTTGATCGTATTCACCAATCTTTCCAGTTTTTTGCAGTAGGTCGTCAATAAATTCAAATATTTTTCTCTTTCTTTCATCTGAGGTTGGGCTTTCAGTAACTACTACTAAGGATGGTTTATTTGATGAAGCTCTAATTAATCCCCACGAACTATCTTTAAAAGAAAATCTTATACCATTAACTGTTAGCACTTCGCTAATCTCCTGGCCATCAATTTTAGTTTTATTAACTTTAATTTCATTTACTTGTTTAACGAGTTCTTCAACAACTTGATATTTCTCTTCATCTTTACAAAAAGGAGCCATTGTTGGTGTTTGAAAGGTGTTAGGTAATTCTTTTATAATTTCATGCATACTTTTACTTTCATTATCTAATAAGTGACAGACATGAATTGCTGAATTAATTCCATCATCGTAACCAAAACCTAAAGGTTGATTAAAGAAAAAGTGACCACTTTTCTCAAATCCAGCTAAAGCTTTTTCAGTATTAACTTTTCTCTTAATATGCGAGTGACCTGTCTTCCAGTAAATAGTTTCACAGCTGTTTTCTAATAAAACCTTATCAGTTGAATATAATCCAGTTGATTTAACATCAACAATAAACTTAGAACCTTTATGAGTTTTAGATAAATTTCTTGCAATCAATAATCCAATTTTATCTGAAAATATTTCATTACCTGTATTATCAATCACACCAACTCTATCTCCATCACCATCAAAACCAAAACCAACATCTGCGTTATTATCTTTTACAGCTTTTGCGATTGCATGTAACATTTTTAAATCTTCTGGATTTGGATTGTATTTTGGAAAAGTCCAATCAAGATTACAATCTAATTCTATTACTTCACAACCAATTCCTCTTAAAATTTCAGGTGCAAATATTCCAGCTGTACCATTACCACAAGCAACAACTGCTTTAATT
>Ga0209709_10003501_pt1 | contig 12978 bp, 20 predicted proteins | sample ArcticOcean_MG_C_2_FD_187435 | JGI IMG/M metagenome (GOLD analysis project Ga0209709, IMG submission 187435) | Marine microbial communities from western Arctic Ocean - ArcticOcean_MG_CB4_136 (SPAdes) (version 2) | ecosystem: Environmental > Aquatic > Marine > Oceanic | place: Arctic Ocean... | reverse complement strand
GGACAGATAGCCTATGTGCTATCGTCTTGTGGGTGGGTCTATGTTGGAATGCAATGGAGTGATCGAGCAATTATGATTGGTTCTGCGATCAGTGGGACTGCCGTCTTAATGAACATGGTACAAAACAGTGGAGTAGGATTATGATATATTTAGAAATGGTTGCAGGAGTAATACTCCTTATCGGTTTTTGTTGTTTGCTTTACGGAGCTTACCTAATGGTTGAAGATTCTGACGAACGATTTAGAATTAGAAAGAAAGAGAAATACGAGGCTCACTTTAAAGAAGACATAGAACGTCTGACTCAAGAACTCGCAGAGGCAGTGTATGCAGAACATCAACACCAAGAAAGTAAATTGGAAAACAAGGAACATCTATATGATTGAAGCTGGAGGGAATTGTTCCGTAGGTCGTGGTGGTGTGTATGTCTACGAGGGTATCGGTTACCGTTTTAAATTAACAGACGATGTCAACCCGACTCATACATCACATTTAATGAAACCCTCTCATATTAAAATACTAAATAACAGTACGAGTCTAACTCCTGCGATTCTTCGTGAACAAATTGTATCTCTGTGGTTCTCTGATGAGAATGACGATGTCCGATTACACAGGAACGAAGTTGCAAGAGTCAGACGTGCTAAGATTAGTGCAAAGTTAAAAAAGAAAACGAGAAAGAAGATATGATGGAATTAATATTATTTATAGCAACACTTCCCTTTACCATCGCAATGTTTGTAATGAAGTATGGGATGTCCGCAGTCTTTTGGTTTTTACTTGGGTCATACCTTTGGAGTTTATTCCAATCGTTCGTAGAACGTTTTAATATAGGAGGCAAAAATGAGTAATGGATTAATCGCAGTACACATAGGATTTATAGTTGCACTTGTAGTGAGTGTATGGTACAGTGGCCACAAGCAAGGTCGTAAAGACATGGTAGAACAATTCATGTTAGATCAGCTGGTGTCCCCTGCCCAATTAATTGAATATTATAAAAAGAGAAATCAACAAGAAGAAATAGACGATAATTTATAGGATAAAATAATAATGAGAATACTTGGAGTGAATATTTCACACGACTCAACCGTGTGTGAATTGGAAGATGGAATAGTACTGAACCTGTACGAAGAAGAAAGATGCAGACGCAAGAAGTACTGGAGTCCCAAACCCGAGAGTGCCTGTATGCAGACACTTGAACACTACCCCGAACTTAAAGATGTAGACCATGTGGTCTTTGCATCTTTCGACAGACGACACACCGACCTCGAAGTCGATGGTCATATAGGCCTTGACAAGATATGGTCTCGAACCTTTCTTAAGGATGTCCGATTAAAACAATTAAGTCGTGAACGCATGGACGACCTTCACATTCTTTATCCCGAGTTTTCTTTTAAAGATCAGTGGGATAATGTAGACGAGAAGATTGTTGATACAATAATGGGAGAACAATTCTCACCCGATGAGAAAGCTTCACCCGAGTCTCACTACCGAGTTGATCATCATTTATATCATGCATGGTCAGCCGTGTATTTTAGTCCGTATGAATCTGCACACATTATAGTATGGGACGGTGGAGGTGCAAAGAAATTCTTTGACACTCATCCCCTGCACCAAGAAATAGAATCCATTTATAAATTGGATAATAAAGAAGTCACTCTACAATATCAGAAGTTGTCAGCTGCACGAGCAGTGGATGATCTGTCTGCAAAGTATTTCCCTAACGAGTTGTGGGAGTCTTGTACCTGTCTTGAATCAGAGTTCATGACGGACACAGAATCAGGTGCTGAGATAGAGTTTACCTCTTTCCCATCTAGTGGTATGAACTTTAGTAATATGTCTCAGGCATTAGGTACAGACGATCTAGGACGGGCTGCAGGCAAGGTCATGGGTATGGCATCCTACGGTAATCCTATGGAGAATGTCCATACACAGTTTACAGCTGCACAACAAGTAGAGATAGATTCTTTTAATGCATCCTGTAAAACAATTCAGAAGGCATTAGACTTAGACCCCGAATGTAAGAATATTATATTGAGTGGTGGGTACAGTCTTAACTGTACAAACAACTACAAGTATCTATCTGCATTCCCCGATGTCAATTTCTTTATCGACCCAGTCCCCCATGATGGTGGTACTGCACTAGGAGCTGCAGTTCAGTTTTGGGACAATCTTCCCAAGACAGAGAAACCGTATGTGAAGAATTCGACATGGACAACAGGGGATACAGTATAATGCATAAGACAAAAATAATAAGAGACGTGAGTGAGATTGTTGATTTAATTATTGACGAGAAACAGATCGTTGGAATGTTCCAAGGTAAAGGTGAGTGGGGCCCACGTGCATTGGGTAACCGAAGTATTTTATTCGACCCGACCAACCATGAAGCAAAACAAATTGTTAATGATATTAAGAAGAGGGAAATTTATCGTCCCTTCGCAGGTAGTGTCATGGCAGAACACGCTAATGAATATTTTGATATGAAACAATTACCCGACTCCCCTTGGATGTCGTTTGCTATTCAAGCACGAGAGATTGCCTACGAGAAGATTCCTAGTATTGTTCATGCAGACGGAACCTGTAGAATCCAAACCGTCACAGTTGAGCAAAATAAAAACTATTATAATTTAATTAAAACCATGTACGAAAAGAATGGTGTACCGATAGTGTTCAACACTTCCTTTAACCTAGGTGGTGAAGCACTGGTGGAAACTATCTACGATGCAATTGACACTTGTAACCGTACAGAAATTAATTATCTGTATATTCCCGAAGACCAAGATATTAATATTCCGTATGAGTTAATAAAAATTAAAGAAAATGATAACAGACCCGAAGATGAATAAATAACTATATGATAGAAGTTACCGACATTGCCATCTCTAAGCTTATAGAGAAACAAGTAGACTCAGTTAGACTGGGTGTGACTGGTGGTGGGTGTAGTGGTTACGAATATGTTTTTATACTGGATGAATTTAAAGACGGTGATCTAGAAATAGACTACGGTAAGTTTAAGTTTCTGATAGATACAATGAGTCAACCTTTTTTAAGAGGGATGACACTAGATTATATTAAAGAAGGATTGAACGAAACATTTACGTTTCAGAATCCAAATGAAGAAGCCAGTTGTGGTTGTGGAGTGAGTATTACATTTAATGAAGACATCGTCAGCGAAAGCAAAAGGGCGTAAACTACAACAGTGGTTTGCCCAAGTAATGGTTAATACACTTAACCTACATGAGGAAGATTTAGAATCTAGACCGATGGGGTCACAGGGTGAGGATATTATTATGGGACGAGAGTCTCGTGAGAAGTTCCCATACTCTATTGAGTGCAAGAACCAAGAAGCAGTGAACGTGTGGAAAGCATATGAACAAGCTTCAACAAATTGTAAGGGGTATGAACCTCTTGTAGTGATTAAACGAAACAGAAGTAAACCACTAGTACTGGTTGACGCTGAACACTTCGTTACACTACATAAGAAACAATTAACTCCACTTGAACAACAAGCAATGGAAGTAGGATTAAAGAAGTTATGAGAAGTTTTGCAGATATAACAGAAATAAGAAACAAAGACAAACCACCTATACGGTTGTTAATCGTGTCTGCAAAGAATGATTCTAAGATACCCTTTATTACTGCAGGGAGATTACAAGAAGAGTGTAAGAAGAAAGGACTGGACTCTTACATTGTACATATCGAAGAAGCAGTAATCGATAAACAAAAAGATGTTACTACAATTTCTAATCATGGTTCAGATGTAGATTGGGTCTTGGACGAAAATGTAATTGCAATCATTCGTGGTTCAGCTGCAAGTAAAGATTCCTACATGGATTTAGTTTCTCAGTTAGAGAAGATGAATATCCCATGTGTCAACAATCGTGAAACTGTTAGTATGTGTGCAGACAAATACTGGAGTTCAATTAAACTCAGAGAAGTTGGAGTGACCCAACCTAGAAGTGCGTTGGTACGTTCTAAGGAGACTCTACAGGAGTCTATTGAAAGTATTGACCTAGAGTATCCCTTTATACTAAAAACCCTCAGAGGGTCTAAAGGTGTGGGTGTAATGTTCATTGAATCGGAAAGGTCTCTTAAGGCTTTGGTTTCGATGTTGTATAAGTTGGATGAAGATGTTGAGTTTATAGTTCAGCAATTTATTGAATCCGATGGTGACATTCGTGTTCAAGTTCTCGGTAATGAAATTATCGGTGCAATGAAACGAATGCAAATCAAGGGTGACTTCCGTTCTAATATTTCACAAGGTGCAGAAGGTAAACCATACAAGTTAAACGAAGAAGAAATCAAACTTAGTATGGATGCCCATAAAGCAGTTAATGGTGACTGGACTGCAGTAGACTTTATTATAGATAAGGATGGTACTCCGTATTGTTTAGAAGTAAACAGTTCGCCAGGCACGGATGGATTCGAAGAAGCAACAGGACTCAATGTTGCAAAGACAGTTATAGAATATTATGAAGACCGTGCAAACTGGAGAAGGACTCCAACACAGATTGGTAAGTTCGAACAGATATACATTAAAGGTGTGGGAAGGATTGTTGCAAACTTTGATACAGGTAATAGTGCCAAGTGTTCTTTACATGCAGAGAAGTTTGAAGTCAAAGGAAAGAACGTTCACTGGGAAGTTAACGGACAAAAATTTAAACACGACTTAGTTAAGATGGTTACGTTTGAAAGAGGTGGAGTCAACGCAGAGAAATTTGAAAGGCCTATGATACACTTTAGTGTATCTTTCAATGGTAATGATTATGAGGAAGCAGAATTTATCTTAGACGACAGAACTGAGAAAACTACTAAGTGTTTAATGAACCAAAGATTTATGAAACGAAGTAATGTAATGGTTAACCCATCAAGGAATTTTATTGTCACCGACTTTGTTGAAACAAAGGACTTACATGATATTGAAATTAAGAGATAGAAGTATTTGGTCTTAACAACTTGACAGTGACTACCACTATTTGTTATACTAGTAACCTATGAATAAAGACAAACCAAAAATTAGTATCCAAGAACGATGCGAGAACAAGGCACTCGATGCTTACGGTGAGATCGAAGGTCAGATAGATATCTTTCTAACGACTCCTTATGGGAACGACTGGAGGTGTCTACAATATTTGAACACACTTGCATTCTCCCCGATGGTTATTAAGTATATGCAAGGACAAGTCGATCACATTATTTTTGAGGTGGAAAATAAAGAGAAGTGCGATCAGTTAAAAGAAGCATATAATTTCCTATCAGTAGACGACAAGAAGATGTTCATTACGTTCCTTCAAAACATTGATAAGGATATCACAACCTACATCACCAACAACAAGACAGTTAGAAAAACCAAACTAAAAACTCCCGAACAACTGGTAAAGAAATTACCGTACCTAGAGTCGTGGGAGAATCACACTAGTGTTAACCCAATAGAGATACCTCGTGCAAAGATGTTGTTTACCTACAACACTTCCAGCAGAAAGGTAACTTGTTTCGAGGGCAACCTCAGTGTTAATGGTTCAAGAATAACTGGATATGAGTCATGTACAGAAAAGACCTTGACAGATCACAAGTTTCTTGGTAAAATAGAGACTGGTGGTATGATAATTGCTAAACGATTTATGGATGAGATTCCTAGATCAAAATTGAAAGATGGAAACGATTTGATAACCAAAAATACATTATTAATAAGAGTGATTAAATAAGATGGTACTAATAGATTTTACACAGACGATCATAGCAGGTCTCATGGCCCAGTTGAAGATGAACAATGGAGAGGTATCAGAGGATATGCTCCGACATATGATTATCAATTCAGTTCGTATGTATCAGAAACGATATGCATCCGAGTACGGAGAGATAACTCTTTGCACCGATGCAGGACATACATGGAGAAAAGACTTCATGCCTTTATATAAAGCAAATCGTAAGAAGGGTCGTGATGCTTCAGACCTAGATTGGAAAATGTTATTTTCTACACTAGACAAAGTTAAACAGGAAATCAAAGAGAACTTCCCATACCGATATATGTATGTTGATAAATGTGAAGCAGATGACATCATTGCTATCCTAGTTAAACATGCAAAAGAACCAGTCATGATTGTAAGTGGAGATAAGGACTTTCAGCAACTACATAAATATGACTATGTAAAACAGTGGAGTCCTAATCTCAACAAACTGATTAATTGTGAAGACCCCGAGACGTTCCTTAAGGAACATATCTTAAGGGGTGATAAGTCAGATGGAATCCCAAACATATTATCGAATGATGATTGTTTCCATTTAGGGATTAGGCAAACACCGTTAAGAAAACCTGTAGTAGATAGTTATCTGAGAATGACCATTCAGAGTGACGATAAATACTATAGGAACTATTTAAGAAACCAAACTTTAATTGATCTAGAGTTTATTCCTCAGAAAATTGAGGACACAATCTTAGACGAGTTTTCAAAGACCGCACCTGTAAGAGGGAAAGTATTTGATTACCTAAGAACCCATAGACTTGATCAATTATTAAATCATGTAGAGGACTTTACATTATGACAGAAGTAAAAAAGAAAGGCAGGGGTCGTCCGAAAGGAGCTCCGAACAAACCAGTGTTAAAACTGATAACCGAAAGAACCAAGTTGCAAAACAACGCAGACGCATATGAGATATTATGTCAAGCAGAAATAGTTGCACAAGACGATGCCGATAAAGCATCTAATGGTTTAAAAGTGTTCGCACAAAGAAACGCATCAATCAAAGCAATACTGAATTGGATTCATAATCCTTTGATCAGTTCTACTTTGCCTGAAGGGAAAACTCCTTTCAAAAATAATGATGCTCCAGCAAGTGACCTTGCAGAAACCAGTTTGAGATTTGAATTTAAACTATTCAAATACTTCGTAACAAACCAACTACCCATAGCAAAAAGAGAAGCTATGTGGATTGGAATGTTGGAAGGCATCCCTGCTCAGGAAGCAGAAATGATCGACTTAATCAAAGATGGTAAGAATCCTTTTAAACATATCACGAAAGATATCGTCCAAAAAGCATTCCCCGACATCACAATTTAATAAATACTAATAGAGATTCGAGACTATACATACTATAAAGGAAGTTATAAAAGTTAACTTCGATATTTAACTACCTAGTCTAACATCTTTCCATGGAGAATATATAATGGCAGAATTTGAAACACCCTCTACGTTCCAACAGGAACGTGTAGAACCCACCGAGATTGAAAAACTAGCAACTCGTCTAGAAAACTATACCATCCCGATCAAACCCAACACAGTAAATGCTATCAAAGCAATTATGGAACTTGGTCTATCGAACGGTATGTTTAAAGCAGACGACCTAGATGCAATCATCACAATTAGAGAAGAGACCAATAAAGGTATCATCGAATATCAGACACAGATGAAACGTGGTCAAGAACAGTTTGCAATGTTACAAGCAAAGGAAGTTGAGAACCAACAGATTGCTTTGAATGAACAACGTGCAAAAGAAGTTCAATTAGTTATTGACGAACGCATTCTTCGTAAACAAACCGAGAACAGACTTGCACAGATGGAAGCAGTTCTAGCTAAGCAAGGTCTGTCTATTGATTTAGATGGTGATGGTGTTATCGGTTTACCTACAGGACAAGTTGAAGACACACTTACTACAAGTGAAAAACAACAAGTTGCAGATATGTTAGCACAGTCAAGGGCTGCAGTTGACTCTGTACCATATGAACATCGTATGCCTGTGCCTCCAGTAGAAACAGTTGCACCAGTCGAAACATTGTTACCACCAGTAGAACCTACTGGCCAACCAGGCCCTGCATTTAAACTTGCAAGGATGATGAATCCTGTAACAGAACCCAGTCCGTCTGAGGAGATGCAAGCAGAACTTGAACCTATTTCTACCGACCCTGAATTTGTAGAAAAAATTGAAGATGCAAAGAAATCTTTTGCTGAGTTTACCTCAAGTACAGAAGACGAAGGATACAGTCCTAATGCTATAATCAGTGGAACAACAAGTGAAGAGTTCTTTGCAGAAACTAAACTTGCAGAAGAAGTTGAAGAAGCTGAACAAATTGACGATGCACAGATTGAAGCTGAACTTGCAGAACTTCTGACCGACCTACCAAAAGTAACGGAAGAACCTTCTACTCTTTTATCAACTGGTTCAGTACCCCAGTCAGAAACAACAGCCCCATTTCTAACAGGTGGTAATGCACCAAACTTAAATGGTGTGATTGGTAATGCACCTAACATCAAAGCACAACTTACTGAAGATGAACCTACTCTAGACATTGGTTACGAACAACCAGTAGTCGGAGAAGATGATGTTGTTTTAAAACAAGACAATATCAGAACCATCGAAAACTATGAAGAGACTGAAGAAGAGTTTGATGAGATTACAATCCCTAATAAGGGTGATCTCATGAAGATGACTAAGTCTGAAATAGAGGCAGTGTCGATTACATTGGGATTCGAAGTCTCAACTAAAACTACTAAAGCAAAAATGATTGAAGCTTTTGAAGAGAAGGCTTTGGTTCTTATTGCAGAACTAACAGGTAGTGATGAATTTGTAAGTGCAGTTGAAAGTGATGAGGCAGACAGCGATGGTGATTCGAATTCAAGAGACGGCGGATATTTCTAAGAACTCTGTAGTAAGAGAACTTAAAATTGAAGAAGTCGCACCTCAGTACGATATACAACTAACCCCGATCACAGAAGATGTGTTGAGGTTTGATATACCAACCGATTATGGGTTCCGTCTAGGAACCCTTTTCGATGAACAATTAATACACGTAGTTAAAAAAGATGATAGTCTTTTGATTTCGTGTTTGCCCCTAGGGGAAGACCCCCTTCAAAGTATACGACTCAAATCATTCCTATATAAACCATACGGTTTTCCTAGGAGTAAACTAATAGACCCTACCGATGGTGGTTCTTTCTGTTGCATACCGAAAGACCTTGCCGATAACTTTAAAGCTGGTGATAAAATAGTGTATACGTTCCATGATCAAACGGAAGACTACGAGAGACACTTAGTGGTGACTCATGTCTAGGAACATCCCAATCACTGCAGTTGACCAGTACGACTTCCTCGAGCATAGAAGAGAACAAGAGAAGAAACACTGGAAAGGAATTCAAACCAACTCCCATGAGATGAAGTACACCGAGTTGAGTTCTATCCTTACAGTGGAGATGAACACTACAGAGTTGTGTAACAGGACGTGTTCGTTTTGCCCTCGTGCAAACCCCGAAGTCTTTCCCAATAGAAATCTACACATGACCCCCAAGGGTGCTGAAATCATTGGCACCGAACTTCATAAGAATGGATTCCGAGGTAAGATATCGTTAAGTGGTTATGGAGAGAATTTACTTAACCCAAGATTCCAAGAGATCGTTCATACGCTTAGAAGAACAGTTCCACATGCAACACTAGAGTGTAACACTAACGGTGATAAGTTAACATACGAATATGCAAATATGTTGTTCGAGTTCAGTGGACTAGATATGTTGTACATCAATTTGTATGATGGTATTGAACAAGCCGATCACTTCGATGTGATCATGAGAGATGTCCCCCAAGCAAATTACAAATACAGAATGCATTGGGGTGAAGTAGAAAACCATGGACTCATACTAAATAATCGTAGTGGTGTAATGGATTGGGTTGGAGTAGAAGACAGTACGATAGAAGCACTTCAAGGTAAACCATGTCACTACCCATTCTATAAAATGTTTGTTGACTGGAACGGAGATGTGTTGTTCTGTAGTAACGATTGGGGAAGAGAACATGTCGTAGGTAATCTATTGACCATGTCACTACATGATGTGTGGTTTAGTAAACCGATGAACAAGATCAGAAAGAAACTAATGAGGGGAGATAGAAGTATGTCCCCTTGTAACAAGTGCAGTGTAGATGGAAGTCTATTCGGCAAACATTCATTTGAAATAGTTAAGGAATATTATGAGAGTAGCAATAACAGGAAGTAGTGGTTTAGCAAAATGTATTGGAGACGTGATTGCATCAACTCCGACATTAGGAACAATAAACATCGTGGCACATGTTCGTGTCGAAGATGTATTACCTGGCTTCTATAATAAGAATGTCAGTACAAGCTTCGAAGAATTTGATTGGAGTCAATACGATGCATTTATAAATTGTGCTCATCAAGGGTTTGCACAATGTGATCTATTGATGGCAGGATACCTAGCATGGAAGGATGATAACAGTAAAACAATCATCAACATTTCCTCTCGTGCATCCCAACCAAACATTTCGAAAGGATATATGTACGCTGCTCAGAAGGCTGCACTGAATCATCTATCCAATAACCTCAATTACAACTCAGAGAAACAATGTCGAATCAGTACATTGAATCTAGGACTATTAAACCATGTAGACCTACCATCAATCTCTCACAACGAAGTGTCCTCTTGGATATATCGACACTTAACAGGGTCTAAACATATAGACATTCCTGAGATGACTTTCCAACATTCTGCTAACTATCAAGATGTGCAACACAGTAAAGAGATGTTTAGAGAAGCAAAAGTTCTGCAGAAGATTTTGGATATACGATCTAAGAGATAATTATGTACGGTATTATAGATGTAGAGAAATCCAACCAAGCAAAGGAATCGATATATCTTTTTTTTATGGCTCATCCAGCCAAGTGTGCTGGGACAAAGTTGATAACTGAGATACAAAAACATAAACAGGTTGGAGTTCACCCTATAGTATTTGAGTCAACCCACACAACACCTGAGCATATTATTAACACACAACCAGCACTGTGGAAACGATGGGGACACTTACCCCTCTACTGTATGACTAGACACCCTTATGAACGATTTCCTTCGCAGATGGGATTCGTTCCTATCGTCCTTGCCAAGTGGGGCCCACAAGCATTCTTAAAGAGAGACCAAGGCCTAAATACTTCCTTGGCACGAGCATTGTTTGAATGTCAATGGAACTACATGAGTTTCCATGGTAAACGATTAAACAATCTTGTACAGATTAAACTGGAAGATGTTACTGGTACTGTATTTGAGATTGAAGGTTTAGAGATAGACATGAGAAATGAACTTTGGACACAGAAAGAAGCATACGAGGCTATTGATATTACAGGATATCCTCAGTATACTGAAAGTACCCACTCTAAGGAATTTGTCCAAGAGGCATACCCCAATGATTTCGAGAATTTAGGATACCATAAATAACTATATGACTGATTATAACGACTTCGGATTTACAGCGATGGATGCAGACGAACTTGCAACCATTGACACAACTATAGTTGCCAAGACCGCTTCTGCAACGGAAGTGATCGAGAAAATGGACAACTTTATCAGACCTCTCCTAGAGAATCTTATGAAAGATTCCGACAAGGAGTACATCTACTGGCCTAACAGAACTAAGATACTTCAAGAGAAGATTCTAGAACTGGACAACATCCAAAAAAACCTCTAATCTTTCTCTAAAAAGGGGTTGACTCTGGCCCCACCTTTTTGATATAATATACGTTCAAATCAAATAAAGGAAAATACAATGATTGGAGAATATTACAAAGAATCGGAATCCGTGATGCGAGTCGTTCGCATTGGACAAGACCTTATAACCAAGTGTGAAAACAACGAACTGTTTGCAGGGAACGATGACGAGTCCTACGAACTGTGGAACGCAGCTGTTACAGCAGGAAACAAGATGACAACTTTCGGGATGGTATGGAGTGAATTCAAATCTCTCAGTCAGTTATCGTCTATTGAAAAGAAGGCAGTTTCATTCTATTTGGACAATAAAGATGCGTGAAGTGTTACAAGTGTTGGAAGGAAAGACCCTGTACAGGGGAAAATCGCCAGATGGTTACACTAGGTACTGGATAGAATCAGACGAAAGTACTCAGATGTTCAATGGAAACTGGTATAAATTACCACAAGTAATGGAATATTTCTTGCAAATTACTTCCTAAAAGACTTGACAGTGACCCCTACTTTTTGTTATACTATGTATATAATGAAAAATCAAGAGGAAACAAATATGAAATTATCAGAACTAGTTGAAGAAGTCAACTCAGAACAGAACCTATTAGAGTTGGTTCAGAACTTATGTGACGGTCTTACAGAGACTTTACATGCAGCTTACAAACATACTGCAAATGACTACTACGGTTATTCAGTCGGTAAAAAATATATCAAGATTATCTCTTATGGAAATCAGACTTCTGTTTGGGGTTTTATCAACATCAATGAGTTCACTAAAGTCAGGAAACTGGAAAGAGTGAATGGTATTGTCAACAAAGAAGTTACCTTCAAAGAAGGTGATGTGTTAATGTCAGCAGGTTGGAACACTCCAGCTTTGAATGCATCAAGGGGTAATCTCCTTGACGGTTATTCTGCACATGGTAACATGTACGGCCCAGGCTACTTAATCTAGGAGAAAGATATGAGAATGACATATGAAGGATTAGCACAGGCAATAGCCGATGAAGTTAATGAGGATATCAGGTTTAATAACAATTTATCTGATGGTGATGTATATAACGATACAGTTTTAGACAGGGTGATAATGGACAAAGCAAGTTCATTGTGTCCTGATTACCTAGACCACTACGATGTTGCTGATATAGCAAGAGGCCTGGTGGATATAACATGGTAGATATTATGGGGGTTGACAATGACTTCCACTTTATGTTATACTATGTATATAATGAGAAACCAAGAGAGAAATAAAATATGTTAAACTTAATCATCCAAACCCAATACAAAGAAAACTATGCAGCGCATAACGAGGACTATGTCCACGGTGTGTCTGAATCTTACTGGAAGTTTAAGGGTGGTTCGACATATCTTATTACAGATGTGGATTTCCTTAACACGGAGTACCTTACGGATTTAGTTAAGCAAACTGCATTCATTCACTCTTATGAGAATTCTTCGGCAATGGAATATGTCCTTGAGTGGGAACTCATTGACGAGAATGATATAGGTAAACACA
>Ga0209709_10003491_pt1 | contig 12999 bp, 23 predicted proteins | sample ArcticOcean_MG_C_2_FD_187435 | JGI IMG/M metagenome (GOLD analysis project Ga0209709, IMG submission 187435) | Marine microbial communities from western Arctic Ocean - ArcticOcean_MG_CB4_136 (SPAdes) (version 2) | ecosystem: Environmental > Aquatic > Marine > Oceanic | place: Arctic Ocean... | reverse complement strand
AAAGTACATCGTAGACTCTCCCTAATTAACGAAGATTAAATTGTGCCACTAAATACATCATCTCTTACACCTATTTATTTTATTTCTTCTTTACCTTCCAATTTCTTTTGCAACAACTTCCCTTGTATAAATTTCTAACTCCGAAGAATAACTCCATGCCTTTGCTGGTATCTTGTATTTTGCAACAAATGCATCTATATTTTCTTGCTGTTCTTCATCTTCAACTTCTTCTTCCTTTGGTAGATAATGAAGTTTTTTAATCTTAATATTATTGACTATTTGTTCATCCCATGCATTATCTGTCTGTCTTTTTGATTTTGCATAACCATAAAATATACTACTCATTACTTCTTTATTTGCTTTAATAACTCTTTCTACTCCATCAAAATAATCTTTTATTACCAAACTTAATTTTTTACTATCTTTTAGATGTCTTTTCATGTTTTTCCAAAGATCAAATTCTTGTGCTCTTCGGACTTCAGTTTGTCCCATTATTGGGCCAAGATGTTTTACAACAAGACCTTTTATTAATACGTTGAGATCCTTTTCTACTTTACTAAATTTTCCCCTCTCTCTAGTTTGATTCTCAAACCAAGACATCATAACCCACCTTCTACCTGTTTTATCTACTTCACTCATTATATCATCTCTAGCAGATACAAGTACATCAGCATCCAGTTCTGCAACAACGCCACCTCCTGCAGCTATACCACCTTCAAACTGCTTAGCCATCATTGAGAAAAATGCTGAAATGGATTTCTTCTTCCCTTCAAGTTTTTTTAATTCATATATATCTTCTGCACTCAATACATGAAAAACTGTTGTACGAATCGTATCTGGCCATATTCTTTTGAACATAGGGCCGGAGATAGGAATCTTTAATGCTGAAGAACCCAATGCCTGACTCCCAACTTCAAATACATAATCTGATGTACTCTTTATGGCAAATTCTTTTAAATATGTCTTGAACGTTTTCATGAATTTCTTGTCCTAGCAATATAATCTATTAAATCTCCATTACCATTAGGATATAGTTCAAATGGAAACCCTTCTATATCATCGTCATCTTGCCAATCTTCTCCAAACTCTTCAGTCACATGAATTTTCTTAATCTTGAAATTATTAACTACTACTTCATCCCACAAAGCTTTATCTCCACTATCTGGATCTGGCACAAGTTCTTTATCAAATGCATAATCGGTAAATATAGATTTCAATGGTTTGGAATATTTCTTCATGATCTTTTCCATACCATCAATGTAATCTTTAATAATTATTGATTTTTCTTTTCCACCAGTAGATTTACCAAGATAAGACCATCCTCTGTTAAGTTCTCTGGTGGTCAAACCTTTTTTGTATGGCCCCATTCCATTTTTAACAAGAATTTCTACTAATAATTTTTCCAAATCCTTTTCTATTTTCTTGAGTTTACTTCCACCCCCCAGGCCAGGATCACTAGCAGTAGATGGATTCATAAGTGAACTAAAAGTTATCCATCTTCTTCCTGTTTTATCTGGTTGACTTGAAATATCATCTGGTGCGGCTGCAAGAACATCACCTTCTAACTCTACAACATAACCACCATCTGTTTTAATTCCACTAGAGAGTATATAATCTTCTATATTATAAAATGCAGAGATTGATTTTTTCTTTCCTTGTATTTTTTTTAATTTCCTAATACCTTCATCATCAGTTAAATGGAACACTCTTGAACGAACTGACTCTGGCCATATCCTTTTGAATATTGCAGGAGACAACGGAATCTTCAAATCTTTAAGACCTTCTCTTGGTAAATCAAACAACATGGTAGATAAACTTTCAGTCCATGCTGGAGCTTCTTTGATATATTGTTTAAAGGTTTTCATCCTTTACTATTTCCCAATGTTCTTACTTCTGCTTGTGCAACTTGACTGATGTAAGTTGATAATTCTTTAGTAGATTTCCAATGTTTATGTGGTATTTTACCTAATCTTGGAATTACTGAATCTTTTACCCAATCTGCTGATCTGGTTGCCGTATTATAAGTATGAACTTTCTCAATTTTAATTTGGTCTACCACTTGTTCATCCCATGCATTCCATTCACTCATTTCTGAATCACCACCTACCATACGACCAGAAGAATGTTTAAATTTTACCGTTCCCCTTCTGACATAATACCCATGAACTGCACCTTGAATCTCTTTTTTGTGTTTCTTGAGAATATCATTTACACCATCAATATAATCTGCAATTATCAAAGACATCTTCTTACCATCATCTTGAAAATCTCCTTGCATTTTGTACCAAGCACCTATTCCTATATCTGGTTCTATTTTTAAAAACTCTTTATTTTTGGGGTCATGTTTTATTGCAAGATCCATCAACATCTTTTCAAGTTCTTTGTGCATCTTCTCTTTTGGATCTATATTGTATAATTCAACCCACCGTCTGCCTGTCTTATCTGGCATACTCAGTACATCACTTTTACTTGACATGATAATATTTGCATCCAATTCTGCAACAACCCCCGAACCACCCTTTATTCCCGAATCTATATAAGTACTATCCATATTAAAAAAGGCGGAGATTGCTTTTTTCTTATTCTGTATTTTTATTAAATTCTGTAACCCAATACCAGTTGTAACATGAAATACTGTTGCTCTTGGTATCTGTACTTTGAAAATCCATTCCATTGTCTTAGATGTTAATGGAATTTTCATAGTAGCTATTTGACCAAAATCAAATATCATCTTAGAAGTGCTTTGTTGCCAAGCAATTTCTTTTTCTCTAAGATATTGTTTAAATGATTTCATCAGTTGTCCACCTTTGCACCAGCACGCCATTGGTAACAACTCCAATATCTTGCTTTCCACTTGGGCCCTATATCATCATCACAACTATGTCTTGCACGAAACGCTTTCCGTCTTTTAGGATCATCTCGTTTGATTTCCATATTAGGATCTCCGAAACCTAGTTTAATCACATTCCCCTTTTCGTTCTTCACATAGACATAGAACTTCTTCCTGTCTCCTTTAGGGGCACGAAAGGGGTCATTGAGTTTGACCGTCTTTCCTTGATATTCGGATTCTTCGATATATTGTTTAAAAGATTTCATCTTCCGGCTAGTGTTGAATATTCTGTATTTACAGATTCTATGAATTGTTTTATATAACCCTGTAATTCTCTTGCTTCATCATCATCATTGATTTCGTTGATTCTTCCTTTAATCGCAATAAGGTCATTTTCAAACCTCGTACATTCAGTATAAGTAAATCCATAATATCTCTGAATGTCAGTATGACACATAAAAATTTCATCTTCCTTGTCATACACCTTAGTAGAATTCCAATATGTGTAGAACTTAGAAGTTGACCATCGTGAATAGCTCATTTTTTCCAATTCAGTTTTTCTTTTTCTTAATTTGCCACTTCTCTTTGAACATCTCTACTTTATCATAGACCTTGAGATGTTCTAACATAGAACTGACTGGCATAATATCCTCTTTAAGTTTATGGGAAAGTGACATGAGGTCACATGGACTCTTTCTCAACGTGACAAGTATTTTTTCCTCAAAGGAAGTATACTCGTTAAATTTTTTCATGTTACTTGTCCTCTAATTGATAGTTGAATGCCATCGTGTCTTTTGAGGCGGGTGGGGCCATCTTTCTAAGATATACATGAATCATCATAGACCCTGTTGGAGTAGGAAATTTGAATGCTGGTTTGTTGGGTTTCATTCTCATTTTAATGTCATCAGTCGCATTAACTGGATGTTTTGCAAGTTTCCGTTTCTTGATTTCATCATGAACGAGTTTGTCAAGTTTTCTGTCTAACCGATATTCTTTAAATGTTTTCATTTTTTCTTTACTAAACAACAAAAGGTTTAACTTTTGTGCCTCGTTCCTTTTCTACATCTTTGTTTGCTTTGTCGAGGACAGATTTCATGTCTCCACCCGAAACAGTTATGGGTTTTACTGGATCGCCTGTTATCCAATCTCCTTTAGTTTTATCTTTTTTAGAGTCTACTTGTTCTGGATAATGTGTAATATCTTCAGAAAACTCTTTAAACGTTTTCATTTTCTTCTTTCTTACTTACAGGCCAATTTGTGCAGTATGGATGTTCTGGAACATTTTTCTTTTTAAATTTAATTCTAAACATTTCAGGTTCTTCATCTTCCCCTATTATATCAATGCCGTGATCGAATACAGATGGTGTAGATAATATTTCCTTTTTTGTTCTTAAAAGGGGAACAGGTTTCTTCAAAGTAATACTTCGGAAGAGATATCGATTTGAAAATTTGATACTGCGAATGCCATTCTATTTTTTTTGATTTTGGTAAACTAATGTCAACTGACACCATTACTTCTTCTTTTTACCTTTTTTAACCAATCCTTTTACTTTCTTTATTGGTTTCTTCACGGTCTTAGTAATTTTCTTTGTTTCATCTTCTACATGATCTGCAACCTTTTCGGCCACGTCTGTTTGTTTACCGATTAATTTTTTTGCATGGTGTTTCAGTTTGCTCAAAAATCCCATATTGTCCTTTTCTAGTTAGTTGTTTACTTTGATAATCTTTTATTGCAGCCTTGATCGCATCCTCCGCAAGAACTGAACAATGAATTTTAACTGGTGGTAAAGATAGTTCTTTTACTATCTCTGTATTCTGTATCATAGATGCTTCATCTACTGTTTTTCCTTTAACCCATTCGGTTGCAAGAGAACTGGAAGCGATAGCACTCCCACACCCAAAGGTTTTAAAAACTGCATTCTCTATAACTCCACTTTCCTCATTGACTTGAATTTGGAGTTTCATTACATCTCCACATTCCGGCGCACCCACAAGACCACTACCGACAGACTTGCTTTTACTATCTAAACTACCGATATTTTTGGGGTTCTCAAAATGTTCTATTACTTTTTCACTATAAGCCAAGGTATTCTCCTATTTTTTTACTTATTGAATTATATTCTTCTATGTCCTTATTCCATCTGCATGCTGGTTTCTTAATTTTGCACACATTACTACAATAATTCTTATATCCAGCTTTTGGTTCAAAGGGTTTACCACACTTCTTACAGAAATTCATTAATTATCATCCCATTCTAATAGTTCATGAACTCCATGTTCTTCTAGCATTAGACGATTCTTCCAATGTTCATCTTTAACATCATCTTTGTTCTGTCCATGATATCCAACTGCGTAACCACTTTCACACATCCATTTGTTTATGTTTGTCCATCCACCAAACTCATGTCCATCTTCTGTGCAGTTAATCCAAAGTTCGCCCAATACTCTGCCGAACTTACCTCTGCTATCTGACTCTGGACATCTACATTGTATTTCAATATCATCTCTGTCTGACAATATTGCCCAATGTATCCACGATGTTAATGCGACTTTAGACAACTTACCATAGATTTTTTCATTCTTATGTCTTGTTCTGGATTCTGGTGTGTCGATTCCGAGTAAACGGATTCTATTACATATCCGTACATCGAAACCCAAATCAAAAACCGCATCGATAGTATCCCCATCAATAATCTTTTCTACAGCGGTTATGTTGTAAATAAACTCACATGGTTCGTTATTAATATATTCAGCCACTTCATCCTTTCTATATCGCTGAGACTAATTCCTCATCACAGCCACATTGGTTATCAATTGTGCATTCACAGGGATCACACGTACAATTTTCGCATTTGCATTCTTCGTTATTACACATATTACTTCTCCTTTGGTTTATTCATGGACTTTCTTCGTTCCACATCTTGTTTACGTTTATCTTTGACAAGTCTTTTTGCAAATCGAGAAATAAGTGCCGATTTCTTTTTGACTATATCAGAGATTTTTCCACGTTCTGCATAACTAAGTTCTGATCTACTTTTTGTTTTAAGTTTGGGGTAGAATTTTTTAACAACCATCTGTATTGCTGATTTTCGGGCCCTCGTAAAAAGTTTTGCTTTGGTTGCTGCACGTTTCATTGCACGTTGTCTTTTCATTATAAAAGAAGGTTTCTTCGCCATAATTCTCATACGAATTGCCATCTTTCTCCGTTGTGAAGGAGACAACCCTTTCGATGGAACCTTCGACTTTGCTGCTTTAACTGGTGCTTCTTTCAGTTCATCCAACCCCCACTCTTTCCTAATTTCATCCAACTTAACTTTCATTCCTTTTGCGACTGCATTATAAAGAGTATGACAATCTTTTTCCGATACACCAGAGGGGATTCCCATTTTAAAGATATCATAATTTCCATCTTTAACTGCAGCTCTCATTTTGGATGCAGACATACCATCTGCACCTTCTGCATCTGGATCTCGTTCTCCTGCTGAGATCACATCTATGTCTTCAAATCTATAGAAACCATGTCTGGATTCCGTATTATTGTATTTGTTCAGAAGAGTTTTAAAATTATTCACACGGTCACTTCCTACAACCATGATAACCTTTGAATATTTTCCTGACTTATGAATTTCTGACAATGCGTGAAGTGCTGTTATTGCTTCTGTTTTCATGAAAGAAGAACGATGTTTGGGAAACATCATTTTCATGAATACTATTTTTTGATCGTTTGAAAGGGGATTCTTTTTTGCATCTTGAGAATGACTTGTGAATATAAAACTCTCGGCTTTGTGTTTAGAAGCAGTATTCCCGACTACATTTAATAGTTTTTCATGTCCGATTGTTGGAGGATTAAATCGGCCAAACGTGAATACCGCCGTTGTTCCTTTTACTTCTTTGATGAATTTTTCGTAGGATTTTTTTGATTCGTTTGTTCTTTGTTGATGGTCACTATGATCTTGTTCTTCATCATCTCCTTCTTCTTTTTTTGATTTAACTTTATTTCGTGCAACTTCTATCTTGCCTCTGATGGTTGCAGGATCGCCCCAACGAGAATCTTGATATGTTTCATCTCCATACATTTCTTCCCATTCGGATGCTTCTTGAAGTCTGGTTGCTATTTTTGCATTTCGTTTATGTTTATTCATTTAGGTTTTTCCCCAGCATCCCAATCTTTAGCTGTTGTAAATAGATTTTTAGTAAACTCCAATCGGTCAACCAATTTAACAATTTTTCCATCAGATATTGCAGTAAATCCTTCCTGCCCGACTACTACAAATCCAGAATCAGTTTTTGCGAAAGTTTTCAGTTGTTTTATCTTATTCAATTGAGTAACGACCTGTTCCTTTATAACGATTGTTTGGGCAATAAACTCGATAACAAATTCCCAATCTTTTCTTTCAGAGTTGAGTTTATTCCGTAGTGCTTTTTCTTTTGCCTCATTGAATGATTTTAATTTTGTCTTTTTTTCATTAACCAACCATACAATAAAATCATTAAAATACTTTTTAGAATTCTTGATAACAAAACCCTTCTTGATTTCATTATTGTCAAATCTTACAAGTTCTGCAACTATCCCCTTAGAGTTTTTCTGTAACTTGTTTATTGCAAATTTTGATTTACCGACAATCGCTTTGAGACTTTTCAAGAGACTGTTTAGGTATTTAGTTTCTGTCTTACTGAATAATGCACCACCAATATCTGTCAAGTTAGCATCATCAAACCAAACATCTTTATTTTCCTTAAACTCGTTCTTGGTAACATCGTATGAAGCAGACATATCTGAAAGTGTTTTTCCTGTATACCTTGTGTGCATCGCTATACCAAGTTTTGCGGCATTAATTTGTTTTCCTAAATCACTATCTGATGGAACTGCGTATGCAATGCTGTTTGGTCTGAACATTAATAGAGATTGACCATCAATTGTTTCATTGAACTTTTGGTCTGGTGTAAACATCAAGTCGCCCTGAAATACTCCTTTACCCTTCCAAATTTTGGGTAGTAATTTTAATGCAAGTTTTAGTTTGTCTGGAAGTTCACCCTGCCCGCCATGAAACTTATCAATGTCTTCATTTGTAAAATTAACCTTTGGAACTTTCTTGGAAAATGTTGATTTAGTTCCAACAAAAAACCTTCCAGATTCGGGTTCAATTCCTGCGATTAAGCCTGGAGCACCATCCCACTTGAGTCCAATTTTTAATGCACCATCTGTTCCTCCACTCAACATATCAATAAGTGATTCTAAAAAATTGACGGTAGTTTTAACACCGCTATCACCATCAATCAATAGAGATTGGTCAATGTGTAAAAGATGTACATTCTTTGCTTCAGAGATGTATTGTTTAAAGGTTTTCATTTATACAAAGTTCTCCATTTCATCTGGAACAACTAATCCCTTAGATTTTCTTATAATCACAAGAAACGAATCGATGATATCTTTCTTTTTATTTCTATACAGATATTTTGAATGATCTAATATTTTAAATAATGATTCAAAGGATTCGGTATCTTTTACTGTGAATGTGGGGCCAAGAATTGCTTTTACAATATTGTCTGGTTGATCTTCAAGAACTTCTGTTTCAAGTGTTTGTTTTCTACCATTTGCAAACAACTTACCAGATTTTCCAACTCTTGTTTGTAATCCTCTCACTAATCCACGTTTCAAATCAATGAAATTTCTTCTGAATAAAACAGGAACTTCTACATTGTCTGCATCAAATCCTTTTTCAAGAGTATCGAAATTCATAGCTGAAGCCATAGATGACAACAGAATATTTCTATAAATTCCCTTCCACTTTGATTGTTCTTCGTTAGGACTCCAGAAATTAAACTTTGCAAGATTCAGGTTATCAACAATCATTAAATCAAGTTGAACATTTTTATTTTTCTGTTTACCATCAGTATTTACAATTGGCCATTCAAGAGATATTACACCAGTTCCTTTGTTAGAAACTGTGGTCTTGGAAATTTTACTTACTTTATCTGAAATAAAATCGAATAGTTCATCAGCAAGTTGAATGCTATTTGCTCTTAAAACTTTATTTGCATCAATTGCCATATCAATATCGCCAGAAGAACCACCTGGCAGTTTCTTACCAGTTGAACCAAGTAATTCAGTATCTTTATCTGTGATCTTTAGAACCTTAACGATTCCTGTTGATATAGATTTTAGAGTATCCTTGACATTTTCTTGATTGATCCTGTCAACACCCTTGACAGCCTTACCACCTTCTTTTATGTATTGTTTAAATTTTAGCATTATAATTTTATTTCGTATTCTACTTCTGGTTCAAACCCAAAAAAATTCAAAAATGATTTAAATTTACTTTGTGCCATTCTCTTCATGTCTACAACGAGTCCTGTTACAGTAGATTTTACTTTGTTCAAAATATCCCTAAAAAATCCTTCATCTAAAGGATCGTAGGAATTATTTAATTTCTTCTTATCTTTCAATAAAGTTTTGGTCATGTCTTTTGTTGACAATCCTAATGCAGACCACCATTTTCTTTTACCAGTTTTTACTTTCACTCCACCAACTACTTTTTGTTGTGAAGTAGTTTTATGTTTAACTGATATGGTGGTTTTGCTTATCACCTTATCTACGTAATCCCCCTTGTCAATATCATGAAATGAAATTGCTGTTCCATCTTTAGAACCTACCAAAAAACAACCAGCAGATGCTTTAGAACTTTCTCCAAATTTAACATTCCCTGTCATGGCCTCTTTTATAAATGCTTTTTGGAATTCTTTATTGTTTTCAAATAATGTACCGAGAAGTTGCATTGTTTTTTTATGCACAAGTTCTATATTTACAATTTCTTGTGGAGCAGTTGCCCAATCATTTTTCTTCAGATTAGTGATTGTGTCTGTAATATAACCCTCACTAAACTTTTTAATTTCATCTATACATTTCTGTACTTCTTTACTTTTCTTTAAACTATCTTCTGCTCCTATTAATGCCGCAAAAAATGTTGCAGTTGCTTCTGGGCCCTTTCCAGACATTAATTGTCCTGCACCTATTTTTAAAGAGATAGTTTTATCTCCAATAATTAAATCTGTTTTTGGTGTTTTACTAGATGCTGCGACTCCTGCGCCATGATCTTTCCAAAATTTAGAAACGTCATCATTTCCACTACCATAATGCACAGCATTTCCAGATGTTACACCTTCAGATGGTAATAGTTTAACTATATTCTGTCCAGTTTGTTTAGCACTATCTGTTACTTTATTCCATTTGTTTACTGGAATTTCTGCTAAAGATAATGCTTCATCATCAGATATACTTGTTGATTCATTTACCGTTTTATTCCAATAGAAACATATTGCCATTTCAACGCTGGTTGCTTTGGAGGTGTCGGCTTCCACAAGATATTCTTTGAATCGTAACATTCTTATTACAAAATTTTGTTTTTATAGGGTAGGTATGACAAACTAATGAGGGGAGAGGCCATATCCAGAAGATTCAGAAAATCTTCTTTGCGAATATTCCCTCCATAACCCTCATTAATTATTTATAAAACTAAGATACTAAAGGCGATTCTGGATCTGGTGCTTCCATACAAGCGGCTGCAAATTCTTGCATGGAAGAAGAAACAAAGTCAGGTGGGGTATCATCTATACAAAAAGTAACTAAATTTCCGAAATGATCTTCAGCAATAAAATGACATTCTGTGTTTTTTGTGTGCATCGGTGAGGTTATACCGACAATATGGATATACACTCCCAATTCCAGATTGGCATAATACCCATCTACACGGATATTGAGAACGAATTTTTCTTTACGAAATTGATCTAAATCAACGATATTATCTTGATCGCCATTCTTTTTCTTCATTTTGTATTTTTCTGATAATTTTCAGTTCATCTTTATTGCGTTGTCTGGCCGCCTCTTCACTTTTCAATTTTCTTTTAAGACAAGGTTTAACAAAATGAGATTTGGCTCTAACCTCTTTCATTATACCTTCATTCATGACCATTGATTTGAACTTACTTAGCACATGATTCATATTGTCTTTTGGTTTTACTTTAATCGTAATCATATTATTTCTCTATTCATATTATAGTTATGTGGTGAAAATATTCCCCCACTCTTTCTATTCATTATAACAATTTATAATGCATTTGTCAAGTCAAAATTTAGACATATATCTTGCAATCTGTTGTACAAATGGAAGTAATAGGGCTGCCATAAACAGATTTACACCAGTATGTACCATCGCTATTTGTTTAGTAATCCCTACAGGCATACCATCGCTCACTAACATTCCTGCTAACCAAATAGTTCCTGTAGTTCCTATGTTCGCACCAAGTACAGCAGCAATTGCAGATGGTAAAGGCAATGCACCAGATGCAACCAATCCTATAATTGCTGTAGTGGAGAGTGAACTTGATTGCCAAAGAAGTGTACAGATTATTCCCCCCAAAAACATATAGTAAGGATTGCCAAGAAAAACCTCAAGGTGTTCTAGTTTGCCCATTGACTTCATTCCACCTGAAAACATTTTAAGACCAATGTAAAATACTACCAAACCAATGAGAGTTTGAATAACTGGATTGTTGAATTCAGTCAAGTTGCTCCTTTTATATTTCCAATAATCGTAAAGCTGTCTATGTTTCTTTTTCATATCTAATTATATAGTATCTGTATTTTCTATTATATTTGTATTGTGTTTTAGTTTTCTTATAAATAAAAAAGAAATCGCACTATCCGATAGAAAGGAAACATTGACTATATTGATTGATCCTCATGATTTCACCCACGTAACTACCCTTCTCAGACAATTCTTTTTAGACAAAAATTTTTTAGATGTTCATACACAAAATAGATTATCTATTCTTGCAGCGTGTGAAGATCCATCTACTGTAGCAACCTATCAGTATAGTGGAGAAACTTGGCCGCTTCCACAGACGGGGCAAATGTGGTTAGAGTACGAATTACTCAACAATCCAAAACTTCCTGGCTGTTTCTGTTTAAGTACAAGTTACAGACAAGAACAAAATCCAACTGAAGGAAGACACGAATTAATTTTTCCCATGTTTGAATTTGAATCACCAGGCAACTTTGAAGATCTCCTTCAATTAGAAAATGATCTTTGTAAATATCTTGGATTCAAATGTGACCACGAAAGAGCTCCCTATACAGAAGATTTTCCAGGCGGTAAGTATCAAAGTGTATTAGCAAAATATACTGGTGTAGAATTAGATGCCGGACATGAAGAAGAAATGTATAAAGAATATGGAGATGTATTCTTTCTCACAAACTTTCCAGAATCTACAAGTCCTTTTTGGAATATGAAAATTGGTGGTTTAGATTCAGTAGGTAATAAACTTGCTAACAAATGTGATGTGATCATGGGCGGTATGGAAACTATCGGTAGTGCAGAACGTGCAACTGATGTTAAAGAAATGAAAGAACAATTTTATACTATCTCTGAAGGGGGATATGCAAAATTGATGTTTGATTTATTCGGAAAAGATAGAGTAGAAGTTGAACTTGATGAATTTCTGAGTTATGATTTCTTTCCACGATTTGGTGGCGGAATTGGTATAACCAGAATAATTAGTGCAATGAAACGTGCTGGTCTAATGGAATGATTGTAAGTGATAAAATTATTCCAATTTATAAAAATGGTCATGGAATTCATGATTTAATAATTGAATTACAAAGACAGGCCAGAGAATTAGAAAAGAAAAAGATTGATTGCAGCGTGGTGAAACTGGTAAACACGACACACCGTTAATGTGTTGCATCTTGTAGAAGGGATGTTTGAAGGTTCGATGCCTTCCGCTGCAGCCAACCTTATCTTTGAAGGAATAACTATTTAGTTAAATCAGCATCTGAAATAATAAAGAGAGTGCAAAGTAGTTTCTTTTAGTCAAACAAAAAATGTAAAACTATGTTTTAAAGAAACCCTTATGAGTGAATGACTAATCTCACCGGCGTAGGTATTGTTCAGTAGTCATCTGAACTCACTACCACACAACACTCTCTATTCCATTTATGCTTTCATGTATTATATTTTTGTTCTTCGGGAAGATATTGTTTTCCATCTTCTTTCACTTGTTCATTTTCAATATAAGTGTCATCATTATAGCTCTGAGCCAATCTCCATTTAAGATATTCGTAAGCTGAAATTGGTTCAAACTTGTCTGGTTGGTTTGTAAAGTTTTCTATC